>ERZ1035014.734-NODE-734-length-13568-cov-9.777770_pt1 | contig 13568 bp, 13 predicted proteins | sample MGYA00520620_ERZ1035014 | MGnify/ENA primary metagenome ERZ1035014 (study PRJEB33766, sample SAMN09781744) | gut metagenome | biome: gut microbiome | host: Homo sapiens | place: Madagascar | study: EMG produced TPA metagenomics assembly of the PRJNA485056 data set...
CAGCAGTAGATGTAATCCCAGAGAAGGTGGAGAAACTCAACAACAAGATTTCTCCTATCCAGGACGATTACATCGAAAAGTATTTGGCAGAAAAGCCATTAAACCTTGTGGCAACCCTTGACGGCAAGTCTGCCTATAAGGATGCAGACTTCGTAGTGATTGCAGCACCAACCAACTACGACCCAGTGAAGAACTACTTCGATACAACCCATGTAGAAGAAGTCATCGACCTGGTTCTGGAGGTAAACCCAGATGCTGTGATGGTCATTAAGAGTACCATCCCAGTAGGTTATACCCGTAGCCTCTACTTGAAGTATGCCAAGAAGGGCGTGAAGAAGTTCAACCTCCTTTTCTCTCCTGAGTTCCTTCGTGAGAGCAAGGCTCTCTATGATAACCTTTACCCAAGCCGTATTATCGTAGGCTATCCAAAGATTATCGAGCGCTCTGAGTTCGCAGAGGAGAACGAGGCAATCGAGTCAGTAACCAATGTCGAGATGTTGAAGGAAGCAGCCAAGACCTTCGCCGCTTTGCTCCAGGAAGGTGCCATCAAGGAAAACATCGATACCCTCTTCATGGGCATGAAGGAAGCAGAGGCAGTCAAGCTCTTCGCCAATACCTATCTGGCACTCCGAGTAAGCTACTTCAATGAGTTGGATACATACGCAGAGGTAAAGGGACTCGATACCAAGGCTATCATCGATGGCGTAGGCCTTGACCCACGAATCGGCACCCATTACAACAACCCAAGCTTCGGCTATGGTGGTTATTGCTTGCCAAAGGATACCAAGCAGCTCCTGGCAAACTATGCCGATGTTCCTGAGAACCTGATTGAGGCAATCGTAGAGAGCAACCGCACCCGTAAGGACTATATCGCTGATGCCGTACTCCAGAAGGCAGGCTATTATAACGAGAATAGTTCTTTTGATGCCAGCAAAGAGCACAGCTGCGTGATTGGTGTCTATCGTCTGACTATGAAGTCAAACAGCGATAACTTCCGCCAATCTGCCATCCAGGGTATCATGAAACGTATCAAGGCAAAGGGTGCAGAGGTTATCATCTATGAGCCGACATTGGAAGATGGAAGTACATTCTTTGGTAGCAAGGTTGTAAATGATATGGATGCTTTCAAGAAGCAGAGCCAGGCAATTATCGCCAATCGCTATGATGCCTGCCTGGATGATGTAAAGGAGAAGGTATATACTAGAGATATTTTTAGAAGAGATTAAGATTATGGTAAGTTATAATATAGATTTAACGGGCAAGACAATTCTTGTTACAGGTGCTACTGGATTCATTGGTAGCAACTTGGTAAAGCGTTTATTTAGCGATGTAAAGAATATCAAGGTTATTGGTATCGATAGCATTACCGATTATTATGATGTCAATATCAAGTATGAACGTTTGAAAGAAATAGAAGCAATTGGAGGTGATTGGACTTTTGTTCATGACTCTATTGCCAACAAGGATGCTGTTGAGAAAATCTTCTCTGAGAACAAGATTTCTGTAGTGGTGAATCTTGCAGCTCAGGCAGGAGTACGTTATAGTATTACTAATCCTGATGCCTATATCCAGAGTAACCTCATCGGTTTCTACAATATCCTGGAGGCTTGCCGTCATCATGAGGTAGAGCATTTTGTATATGCAAGTTCTAGCAGTGTGTATGGTAGCAATAAGAAGGTTCCATATTCTACAGATGATAAGGTGGATAATCCTGTAAGTCTATATGCTGCTACCAAGAAGAGTAATGAGCTGATGGCTCATGCATATTCTAAACTCTATAATATTCCAAGTACGGGATTGAGATTCTTCACAGTATATGGTCCTGCAGGAAGACCAGATATGGCATACTTTGGATTTACCAACAAGCTAGTAAAGGGCGAAACCATCAAGATTTTCAACTATGGTAACTGCAAGCGTGACTTTACTTATGTAGATGATATAGTTGAGGGTATCGTAAGAGTAATGCAGCATGCCCCAGAGAAGCATAATGGTGAGGATGGTTTACCTATCCCTCCATATAAGGTATACAATATTGGCAACTCGCATCCTGAAAATCTTTTGGAGTTTGTAAGCATCTTGCAGGAAGAATTGATTCGTGCAGGTGTATTACCTGAGGAATATGATTTTGAGGCGCACAAGGAACTGGTGGCAATGCAGCCTGGCGACGTGCCTGTCACTTATGCTGATACTACTCCATTGGAAGAGGACTTTGGATATAAACCATCTACACCTTTGAGAGAAGGATTGAGAGCATTTGCTGAGTGGTATAAGGAGTATTATAACAATTAGATTTGAATTTTATTTTTAGTTGATACGATTCGGTCTTTAAAAACAAATGGAAGAAAAGTATATGGCACAAAAATCTAATTATGCTTTAATCTCGGCTTTGTATGCAAATGAAACCAAAGGATTGTATTCTGATATTTATTTTCCTATTATTGAGTCCACTTTAAAAAGTGGTTACGTTTAAAAGTTTAACATTCATTCGTTCTTTGACTTTTTGTACTCTGGAGATTTTCAATCTACTTTATTGCTGTGCCCTTGGCGTGGTGACTCTTGAAGAACAATGTCCAGCCATAGATTCTTATTATGGATTCCGCCGTAAGAATTGCGAGTATAAGGAGAAAAACGGCTTGAACCTTTTCTACAAAAGTTTCAAGCAAATCACCAAGGCGCAAGCTATCGAGTATTGCATCTCTGGTAAGACTATCCGTATGGACAGCAAGCTCATTTCCTGTAATATCGCTTGGTACTCTCATTATGAGATTATCCATGCAACATTTGTAAAATGTGTGACTGTGGAGTCATAAGATGAATTTTCAAATTAATAGGACCTGTTCACAACAGAAGTAAGAAAAGAGGTGTTTCTGTTTTTATATTCTGTAACAGAAAATACCGAAGTGTTGATGGATAATGTTAATTGAGTTATGTTAACACTATGCAAGGAAATAATTTTCTCATAAATATGAAAAAATATAAAATAATATTGATTTTTCTTTTGAATGTATCAATGGCATATGCAGAAGGAACCTTAAAGGATTCTCCCTTTTCTGCAAGTTTGGAATTGTCCACAAAGTATATGTGGCGTGGTATAGAATATGGAACAGCCCCAACGGTATTTCCTATGATTGGTTATAATACCCATGGCTTCAATGCCTTTGCCATGGGTGGTTACGCCATTGATGGAAGTCATCAGGAGGTGGACTTGGGCATATCTTATACTGCAAGAGAGTTAACTGTCGGTGTATCAGATTACTATTATCCAACTTCGGTAGGCGAAAAGGATGATTACTTCAAGTTGAGTAACCGTGAGACTGGTCACTGGGTGGAGGCTTACGCTACTTGGGCAGGAACCCGGATTCCTCTGTGGGTAACGGTTTCAACCTATATCTTTGGAGCCGATAAGAATGCGGAAGGCAAGCAGATGTATTCTTCGTATGCGGAAGTTGGTTATACCCATTCTTTTAATGACGACAACAATATTGCCTTGTGTGTGGGTGCCAACTTGAACAAGGGCTTCTATACCAACAATGAGAGTGGCTTTAATGTGGTCAACATCAATGCTAAGTATAGTACGGCATTCAAGTTTGGTAACTTCAAACTACCAGTCAGTGCCAGTTATGTACTGAATCCTTATAAAAATAAATCATTCTTTACGATGTCACTTTATTTTGGACTCTAATGAAAACAGCGGTTATTTTATCGGCCAGGAAGGATAAGGATACAGAAATACCTTATCCTTTGAAACCTTATTACGAGAATTCTTGTTTGATAGATAGAACCATCGAGGCTTTGACGGCCCTCAACTATGACAATATTCTCTTAGTAGTAGGGGGGCAAGCTCAACTGTATCAGCGATACGCATCAGAGACAGTTCGTCTGGTATTGAATCCAGACTTTAAGTTTACTTCTTCGATGGGTTCGCTTGCTATGGCAGCACCTTATGTCAAGGATGATTTCCTGTTGGTAGAGGGCGATACGTTCTATGAGTATAAGGTCCTGAAAGAACTTTCTGAGACAAAAAACGAAAATTGCTTTGCCATTACGGAAGAGTCTGGTAGTGGGGACGAGGCTTTTGTTGAAACTCGCAGTGGATATATCACCAAGATAAGCAAGGATCGTCATCAAATATGTAATTTCGAGGGTGAGCTATTGGGTATCGTCAAGATTTCCAAGCACTCTTTTGACCGAATGATGAACAAGTGGAAAAACAGCAATAATCCTTATCTTAACTATGAGTACTTGCTGTTTGATTCTACTGATGTGTTGGATAGACCTTATATAAAGTTTACCAATTTGATATGGGGAGATGTAGATTGTGAAGAAGATTTCAATAAGCTTCGCAACTATATCTATCCTAAGCTTCGCAGAAAAGAAAATCCGTTTGATTACGAAAACTTGATTTCATACCTAAAGGTTATTTTCCCGAACGAACAGATTGAGAATGAGGTGAAGATAAGCCAGATAGGAGGTATGTCTAATAAGAACTTTAAGGTTACTAAGGGCATATATGAATATGTACTTCGTGTACCTGGCATTGGTGCAGAAGGTATGGTGGTGCGTAGTAATGAGGAACAAAACTCCTTGCAAGCTTGCAAGATGGGTATCAACCCTCCAATCAGATACTTCAATTCTGAGACGGGTATCAAACTTGCAGACTTTGTAAAGAACGCAGAGACATTGAATAGAGCGACCATTCAGCGACCATCAAATATGAAGAAAATAGCTAATATCTTCAGAACTTTACATCATTCTCATGTTCGCTTTGGTAATGAGTTTAATGTATTTAAGGAAATATTGAACTATGAGCATTTGTTGGTGAAAGCCGAAGGTACAATGTATGAAGGCTATGAACCCATAAGAAAAAAGGTCTTTCAACTTGAAGATTACCTGAATCAATTAGGGGTATCAGTAAAGCCATGTCACAATGATCTCGTAGCCGAGAATTTCTTGAAGGCAGAGGATGGAACTATCTATCTGATAGACTGGGAGTATTCTGGGATGAACGACCCTATGTGGGATATAGCTGCTCTATTCTTGGAAAGTGATTTCACAGATGAAAGCAAAGATTATTTTCTCAGTCATTATTTCGATGGCAATGAACCTGAGAATGCTAGAAAGAAGATATTGGTATATCAGATATTGATGGATTATCTGTGGACCGTATGGACTTGTATCAAAGAGGCACAGGGAGATGATTTCGGTACATATGGCATGGATAGATATACACGAGCAATAGAAAACTTAAAGAAAATAGATTTATAGAAATGGAAAGAGAGAATTTGAAAGGTAGAATTGATTGGATTACAACATTGATTCCTTTTGTCATAGTCTTGGCAATGATGTTGGTGTTTATGTTGATACCGACTCAGTCAAAATTATTTGTTGACACCCTGCGTGGTTTCTTTGGCGATACCATTGGTATCTATTATGTTATCCTTGGATTGGGATGTGTATTGTTATCATTATATTTGGCTTTTAAGGACAAATATGGTCAGATTAAGTTGGGTAACATAGATAAGCCTGTTTATAGCAACTTCGCTTGGGGTACGATGATATTTACTTCAACTATGGCTGCTGATATCATGTTTTATTCTTTGATAGAGTGGGCTTTGTATGGTGCAGAACCTCATGTGGCCGAACTCGGTAAGATGCAACTTTGGGCACCGACCTTCCCATTGTTCCATTGGGGACCATTAGCGTGGGGATTCTATGTGATACTTGCTATCAGTTTTGCTTTTATGATGCATGTGCGCAAACGAGAGAGACAACGCTTCTCTGAGGCAGTGCGCCCTTTGATTGGTGACAGAGTGGATGGTCCTTGGGGCAAGGTTATAGATATCGTTGCTGTCTTCGCAATGGTTTGTGCTACGGCTACTACGTTCTCTTTAGCAACCCCTCTTTTGGCTTCAGCCTTGGCATCAGTGTTGGGTATTTCAACCAGTGTTACGCTTACCATAGGTATCTTGCTTTTGATATGTGCGGTCTATACTATCACTGTATTGTTGGGTATGAATGGTATTTCCAAATTGGCATCGTTCTGTTCATATATGTTCTTTGCCATCTTGTTTTATTTCTTGTTCTTGGGTGGAGAAACAAGATATATAGTAGAGACCGGATTCCAATCTTTAGGCAACATGGTTCAGAACTTCATCGGACTCTCAACCTATATGGATCCGTTGCGAGAGAATAACTTCCCACAGACATGGACTATTTACTACTGGGCATATTGGTTGGTTTGGTGTATTGCAACTCCATTCTTTATAGCTCTTATCAGTAAGGGAAGAACTATCAAGAACCTTGTCTTTGGTACATTTGGTTGGGGATTGGCAGGTACTTATATGTCATTTATCATTTTAGGAAACTATGGATTGGCTCAACAGCTGAAGCATGGACTTGATGTTACAGGCTATATTTCAAATGGAGGTGAGATGTATCAAGCTATTTTGAAGATATTCGGTACATTACCATTGCCAGAAGTAGCATTGATATTATTGGTTATCACGATGATTGCTTTCTACAGTACAACATTGGATGGTATTACGTATGTGGCATCTTCTTATAGCTATAATCAAATCTCTGCTGATGAAGAGCCAAGCAGAAAGATTAGAGCGGTATGGAGTATTATGCTCATCTTGTTCCCTATTGGATTGCTGTTTGCCGAGAATACGCTTTACAGTTTGCAATCTGTTACAATCATTGCGGCATTCCCTGTTGGTATTCTATTGATACTGATAGTTTGGAGTTTCTTTAAAGATGTGAAGAATTATTTGAACGAAAATAATATTTAGATATGAACGCTATAATATTGGCTGCAGGCATGGGAACACGCCTGCGCCCTTTGACAAATGACCGACCAAAATGTTTGGTCGAAGTAAATGGTATCCCTATGGTGGAACGCCAGATACAATTCTTGAAAGAGAAAGGTATCAATGATATCACCTTGGTTTCTGGCTATAAAGCAGAAGCCTTGGATTTTTTGAAAGAAAAATATGGAGTGGATATAGTTCTCAATGACAGATATGATACTTGCAACAACATCAATTCCTTGTATATAGTTAGAGACCGATTCCATGATACTTACGTGATGGAGGGTGATGTCTATATGGATAAAAACGTTTTACTTTCGAATGTTTCTCAATCTACTTATTTTGCAAAGAAGAAGGAATATGGAAACGAATGGGGATTGGAAGTAGATGAGCACAATAAGTTGATCAAGATTTCGATAGGTGCTGGCAATGGATTCTTGATGAGTGGTATTTCTTTCTGGACGGCAGATGACTGCAAGAAAATCATCGCTCATATGGAAGATGTGTATGCCAATAAGGACTATACCAATCTCTATTGGGATAATATGGTTTTGGATATCTATCCAGAGCTGGATGTTTATGTCAAGGAGATAGAGGGTATCTATGAGATAGATATGCCAGAAGAATTGAAGGAAGTAGAAGAAGAGTGTAAATTGCATTATGCTAATTTATTTTAATGATTATGTTATAAATGAATAATACTATAGATAATAAGAAAATTGCTAGAAATACATTCTTTTTATATATCAGAATGTTTTTCATCTTGGCATTGAATTTATATATGTCTAGGGCTATACTTGCTATATTAGGTGAAATAGATTTTGGTATTTATAATGTGGTTGGTGGATTTGTTGCCATGTTTGGTATTTTTTCTAATTCAATGACGGCTGCTACACAGCGGTTTTTGTCATTTGAAATTGGGAAAAATGAGCAGGGTAATGTAGAGTCTGTTTTTTCGACTGCTGTTTTAATTCATTTGTTTTTTGCTATTTTGATTCTTGTATTTGCAGAATCAGTAGGCTTGTGGTTTGTTGAAAATAAATTAAACTACCCGTCAAGTCGTCAGCAAGCTGTTTTTTGGGTATATCAATTATCAGTTTTGACATTCATTATAGGTGTGCTCAGTGTTCCTTATAATGCAGCATTAGTTGCGTTTGAGAAAATGAAGGCATTTGCATATGTTGGAATTATAGAAGTATTACTTAAGTTCATAGTTGTGATATTGCTAGCTTATGCATGTTATGATCAGTTAATACTCTATGCTCTATTTTTAGCTATAATAGCAATAGTCATTAGAGTTATATATGGTATATATGTAAAAATAAACATTCCAAATTGCAAATGTAATTTTAAAATGGATAAAATCATTAGAAATAACATGATTGCTTTTGCTGGTTGGAATAGTTTTGGGTCTATTTCCAATATGTTGAACAATCAAGGAGTTAATGTATTGCTTAATATGTTTTTTGGTGCTGCAATTAATGCGGCTCGCGGAATATCCTTTCAAGTAATGAATGCTTTACAATTATTTGTTGCTAATTTTCAATTAGCAATGTCACCACAAATAATAAAATCTTTTGCAAGTGGTAATAAAGATGATGCTTTTAAACTAGCTTTTAGAGGGAGTCGTTTCTCATTTCTTCTTTTGATGCTGTTTGCTATTCCGACAATATTGGAAGCTCCATATATTCTACAAATATGGCTAGTAAAAGTACCAAATTTAACAGTTGATTTTTTGAGAATAATACTTATTACAGCATTGGTTAATACTTTGGGACAAACCTTAAGTTATTTAATGCAAGCCTCTGGAATTGTAAAAAACTATCAAATAGTAGTAGGAACTTCGTACATGCTAGCGGTTCCAGTAATTTATGTGGTTCTGAAATTGGGAGGAAATCCATTAATTGCCATGTTAATAGTTCTTTTATTTTCACAGATTTCTCAATTTTGTCAATTGATAATGTTGAAAAGAAGTATAGGATTACCTATAGGTGTATACATGCGAACTGTGTTCTTAAAATCATGGATGTTATTTCTATTATCCATATTAATACCTTTAATCGTATTTTTGAATTTAGGTCAGTCGTTGTTTTCTTTTAGTATTGTATCTTTTGTCTCGTTATTGTCTTCTTCTTTGGTCATTTTTTATGGAGGATTACATAAAGATGAGAGAAAGTATCTGATAATTTATTTGTTCAAGTTAAAAAATAGAATAAAATGAAATTAGAAACGTATATAGGAAAAAAAACTTCAAATCTCACCGAAAGAGAAGATATTGAATGGGCGAATTTTTGGATAGATAGAGCTAATACAGATTCTTCGGATCGTATACTATTAATAGGTGATTCTACTTCAAGAATTATTAGGTCAACTTTTTCAAGATTGGCAGATAGACCTGTTGATTTACTTGCAACTTCTTCTTCGTTGTATGACGAACTATTTATAAATCAAGTTAATGCTTTTTTCATGCAAACAAAATACACGTATAAAGCGATTTTCGTACAATTGGGACATCATGCTGTTTATGATGTGGGGGGGGAAATGATTATCAGGAAACTGATTATCAGATATTTGAAGAAGAATATTCTTTGTTTGTAGATTATTTAAAGCAATACACATCGAATGTTATATTAGAAACGGTTTTGTTGACAGTCAAACCATATAAGCATTTTTCAATGTTTTTGAGAAAGTTCAGAGTTAAAGAAACTTTGGATGAAGAAGCAAATTATGTCAAAGTACGAAAAAATCAGATAATACAAAAAATTGCAGTAGAGAAAAATACAGCTTTTTGTGATATGTGCAATATTATGCTCAAAGAAAAGTTTGTTCATATTGATCATATCCATTATGAGAAAGCTGCTTTTCCTGTTATTGTAAAGAACTTGATGAAATTTATTTAAATTTTTATAGTTATGAAATCAGATAAAGTTAGTACAATTATGATTGATGGAAAGCCTTTTTCCTATCGTGACGAGAGAGGTGTTATTTCCTTTACAAATAATGTTGCAATGAATCATGATTCAGGCAAAAAGCTTTTATATAAAGTAAAGGAACTATTTGGAATAAAGCACATTAGATTTTCTCTTGCTTTTGGAACCTTACTTGGTGCTGTTAGAGAGCATGATTTAATTAAAGGCGATGAAGATTTAGATGTCTTCACAGATCAAGAAGATAGATTGAGAAGTGCAATTCCTTGGCTTGCAGAGCAAGGGTTGGTTGTGACGAGAGTAAAAGAAGGTGATTTCTATTCTTTTAGAATTGATGAGCAATCATACATTGATGTTTATATTTTGCGTCCCTTTAAATTTAGTCTATGGGGAATATGGTGTTATAGTCTATGTGATTGTGCTACTCCTAAATATTTTTTTAAGAATTATCAAAAGATAACGTTCTTAGGTGAAGATTTCTTGGTTCCTTCAAATCCTGAGAAATTGGTGGAGTTTTGGTATGGTGAAGACTGGCGTGTTCCGAAGTCAGGCAAAAAGTATTATTATGAAGTGAAGTCAAGATATTATTGGAAGTTTAAAGGAATGTATATTAAGAAATTTTTGGCTTATTTTCTAGGGGATAAAACAGATAAAGTATGGATAATTTTAAAATCAATCATTGGACGTTAGAATATTTCTATTTTTTCGTTATGGTTGTATATATGGGTATGATGACAATAAATACAGCAGCCATGTATACTTATAGCCCTAAGATGTCTTTAGGAGCGATACTCTTGCCTATTGTGTTAAATATTATTATTGTAATTAAGCATAAGGTTAGCTTAAGCAACAAAGGACTGCAAAAGTTGTTGCTGTTTAGCCTAATTTGGGTATTTTGTCTATTTGTAAAATATGGCGCAGGTTGTTTGAAATCGTCATTTATTTTATTTTATGCAATTTTTGTCGCCTACATACAGTATAAAGTTTTTAAGGAAAAAATATGTTCCTACTATGTTGATGTAATGGTGGTAATAGCAAAGATCTCTTTGGTCTTATGGCTATTTTCTATGATTTTTCCATCATTGGCTTCTCATTTTTTTCGTACCTTTCCACAGGCAGATTTTTCAACTTTTGGATATAATTTTATGTATGTATTTAATTGGATGGATCCTGATTTGGGGCAGGAAGGACGTAATGCGGGATGTTCATGGGAGCCTGGGCGATATGCTGTTATGTTATCCTTAGGTATTGCTATTTCTGTTTTAAAAAATGGCGTTTCTTTAAAAGATAAAAATTTTCTTTGGCTTTTATTGGCATTAGTGACTACTTTTTCAACGACAGGCTATATGGCTGTACTTGTAATCGTATTTTGTTCTTACATAAAGAAAATTAATATTAAATATGTCTTTATAGCGCTATTACTATTGATACCTGTTTACTTTTTGGTTATTAATGTTCCTTTTCTTGTAGATAAAATTTCTCTACAGTTGTCAACGGTATTTAATTTAGAGTTTTATAATGAGATGGCTGCTAGAACAGCAAAATCTTCATCTGGAGAATATACATATTCATTAGAGAGATTTCCTTCTATGTATTTTGAATGGAAGAATATAGTTAATGATCCTATGGTTGGCTATGGCAGAACTCCATATTATTCCTTTTTTTATCAACATATTTCTTCAAATGTTAGTTTACCTAGTGGACTGTTGAAAGTGTTAAGTAATTATGGGATAATTTTAGGAATTTTCTTCTATTACATCTTGTATAAATCTTCTCATTTATTTGGTAATATTTACCACAGAAATAGTCCAATTATGCTTTGTTTACTTATTGGATCTGTTTCGTATGTTATTTTTACAATACCTGTTTTTACAACATTTTGGCTTTATTATTATTTTGATTCAAACAAATGAAAGTATATATTATTACTAAAGAACCATTTCCAAATGGAATGGCTTCAACGCAACGTATTAAATGTTATGCAAGGGCAATTGAGCCTTATGTAGATAAAATAGAAATCTTAGTATATATTAGAACAGAACATGGCATAATGAACAATTCTAAGGTTACGGGAGTTTTGGGAGATAATATTCCTTTTAAATACTTACCTAAGCAAACAATGGAAAGTGATAATATTCTGTTAAAATGTTTTCATTATATTTTTGACAGGTTATTGTTATTGATATTTTTGTTGAAAAACTTAGAAAAGGGGGATGTTGTGTTTGGCTATGTTAATAGTGATGTGCGTTTTTCTTTGTTATTGATAAAAGTTATTCATTTGCTTGGGTGTGTGTATGTTAGAGACCTATGTGAGATTCCTTATGGAACTGGCATTGAGTCTAAGTCAAATGTAATAAAACGCAAGATAACTTATAAAAATCAATTCCCTTTGCTTGATGGTGTCGTCTCAATTAGTGATAACTTAACTGCATTATTCAAAAAATATAATAAGCATAGTGAAGTTCTAAAAGTGCCTATAATGGTAGATTTTGAATCATCTAATTTGGAAGATGCTTCATCTGAGGAAAAACCTTTTATTTTTCATTGTGGAACTCTATATGAACAAAAAGATGGAATTTTGGGCATGATAGAAGCTGTTTGCATGGCAAACTTAAAGCGAGAGAATAAAATTATATTAAAATGCACAGGAATGCTAAAGAAGTCACCCCATGCAAATCAAATTCAGGCAATAATTAATAATTATAATGCCTCGGATACAGTACAGTTTGTGGGATATTTATCAGATGAAGAACTAAAGGAAAATTTAGCAAAGGCTTCACTTGTTATAATAAATAAATATGTCAATCAACAAAACACATATTGTTTTTCAACGAAATTGGCAGAATATATGGCTGCATCTAAACCTATAATTATAACTAATGTAGGAGAGGCTATGAATTGGTTGACAAATAATGAAAATGCGGTGATAATTCCATCTGGGAATGTAAGTGTTTTGGCTGATACCATTAATCTTGTAATTGATGATTTAGGCTTTCGTAAAAGAATTGCTAAAAATGCTAATTTATATTGTCAGAAGCATTTTGATTACAAATGTTATGGTAAGATACTTGTAGATTACTTTAAACGAATTCGACAATGAAGATTGTTATATATACGGTTTTAACCGGGGGCTACGATAATTTGATACAGCCTCTTGTTATTGATAAAGAGATTTCTTATATTTGTTTCTCTAATGAGATAAAACTTGCGGAAGTTGGAGTGTGGAAAATTCGAAACATACCCAAAATTGTTGAAAACAAGCAACAACTTTCAAGATATCCTAAAATGCATCCACAAGAATTACTAAGAGATTATGACTTTAGTTTATATATAGATGCTAATGTTCAGATATGTGATAAGGTTATTTATAAAAGAATAAAAGAACTGGCTGATGATAACGTCCTAATTGCAGGTATGAGCCATTTAGAGGTTGATTGTGCATATGAAGAAGGACTTCGAGTTTTAACTTCAAAACGTGAAAGAGATTGGAAGTCTGTGTTTCGCCTTTTGCTTTATCTTAAGAAAGAAAAATTCCCATACCATTGGGGAATGTATGAAGCAAATTGTATTTTTAGAAATAATCATGATGCAAAAGTTAAGGCTCAATGTGAATTATGGTGGAAATTGTTTATGAAATTTGCTCATAGGGATCAGCTTAGCTATAGCTACACTTTATGGAAATTTAATTTTCCATTTGTGTTTATTTTACCAAAGGGCTTTAATACTCGCAATTGTACAGCTATTGTAGCAGGTAGTCATGGTAAATCTTCCTCTAAGTTGAAGAAATTTATGAAACATATATTATATCATCCGACGATGATATTTATAAAAA
>ERZ1035014.735-NODE-735-length-13541-cov-6.098843_pt1 | contig 13541 bp, 13 predicted proteins | sample MGYA00520620_ERZ1035014 | MGnify/ENA primary metagenome ERZ1035014 (study PRJEB33766, sample SAMN09781744) | gut metagenome | biome: gut microbiome | host: Homo sapiens | place: Madagascar | study: EMG produced TPA metagenomics assembly of the PRJNA485056 data set...
ACGGTATACATTTCCTTCCGGTAAATTGACTGTCGAAAAAGCTTCCACCATCCTGATTTTAAATCTAGTATAACTATACCACAAGTAATTTCAAAAATTCACTTTATAGCATCATATTTTTAGCAGAGCAAAAATAAAAAGCACCAAAATCTAACAAAACGCTAAATTCTGGTGCTTTTTGGTGACCCGTACGGGAATCGAACTGCTGGGATTCTTCGCATATATTTTAATTATCTCCATTATCGCAGATTTTTTCTTGCGGTGATGGAGATTTTCTATTTTGCGCGAAAAAAATTGAGGTATAAAAGTGAGGTGTAGAAAATTTTTTCTTGCTTTTTGCTGCAAAGTAAATACACTGTATCCAGATAAAAATTTCGAGGATTATACAGCGTATGAAAAAGAAACCTTATTCCGAGCTTAATGGTCTAATTGTTGCCAAAGGTGAAACTTGCAGCAGCATGGCAACCCAAATCGGTATATCGCCGCAAGCTATGAGCGCCAAGATGACGGGTAAATCGACTTTTACGGCAACGGAAATCGCAGCTATTGGGCACATCTTGCAGTTATCACAAGATGACTATTATCGGCTGTTTATCCTCCCCGTATTCAAGAAAGGTAGTTATGTTGCATGACAATGCTCAAAAAGTATTATGGTCGGGTGTACAAACATCACGGTCAATGGAAAATCAGTGTCCAGCACAATGGGACTCGCAAGACCTTTTATTCATCCACGCCGGATGAAAAAGGCCGCAAGGAGTGTGCGCAAAAGGTTGTAGACTGGATTACATCCGGCGCTGTTCCTGCGAACAAGTCTCGCTTGACTGTTGACGATGTTTACAGTGCATTTTTGCGAGACAAAGCACTTGAAACAGATGACATTTACAACATTCAGAATCGCTATAAGAACCACATCAAACCAATCATCGGAACAATCAAACTCGAAAAACTGACCGTACAGGATTTCAAACGGGTTATCTCTACTGCATACAGTCAGTGCAATCTTAGCCGCAAAAGTCTCCTCAATCTTCGTGGTGACCTTTCTCTTTTCTGCGGCTATTTATTTGACGCAGGGTATCGACAAGATTTGTCAACCGCACGGGTCAAAATTCCTAAGTCCGCAAAAAAGAGCGTAAAAGAAATTCTAACCGCGCAGGACGCTTGTCTACTGTTCACCTGCGAAAACACACTCTTTAATAACAAAGTAGTTAAAGACTACTACATCTACGCATACCGTTTTCAACTTCTCTATGGCTTGCGCCCCGGTGAACTGATGGGGTTGCAGTGGAATGATGTTGATTTTGAAAATGGTACAATCACCATTCAACGGGCCATCAATGCAAAAGGAAAGCAGACCGCAGGAAAGAACGATTTTGCCTATCGCGTCTTGCCCCTCAGCTCACACGCAATAGAGTTGCTCACTGCCCAGAACAGTGAATACCGTACAGACCCCAAAGACCCTACCGAACGTATATTTGGCGACTACACCTCTCTGTGCTATCGTAAGCGTTGGCGCATCTTTTGCAAATACAACGGTATCCACTATGTGACTCCCTATGAGTTGCGGCACACATTTGCGAGCTTCAATAAAAAGTCTCAAACTTGGGTTCTTGATAAAGTGATGGGGCACGCACATGATGGCATTTCTCTTTCCGTGTATTCCCACGACACGGAGGGAGATATGGACGATGTATCTACGATGCTCGATGACAATTTAATCGCACAAATTGAACGCGGTCTAACGCATCTGAAATAATATTAAGCAGTCCAGATTGTAAACGGTCTGGGCTGCTTTTTTCTGTTTTCTGTGCGGTTTTGTGCAAAGCTGTCATTCGTTTTATGTAAAACAGAAAGTTGTTTTTCGTAAAGAAAACCCTATTCCATCGCGTGATATTTTTGCTACAATAATTATAGACAAAACAATATTTGTCCTATTCTTATGAAAGGAGGAAAGACAAATGCGTCTGAACAATGCAACGATGAAGCAGGTCATTGTATCTCCTGCAACGCTCGGTGAACGCCTGCGCCTGTGCAGCATTCGCCCCTATTTTGAGTACATCGACGGCAAGCGCTCTGATACGATTCTTGGCTACACCTACACGGTAACGTGTTCTGGTTTCGCTGGTGAACGCATGGACATCAAAATTCCGGGTAAGAAATTGCTCGGTGATGATGCCTATGACCGCTTGGCTAAGTTTTCCAATCTTCGCATTGGTATCTATCCCAGCTATGTCAGAGAACAGCGCGGCATTGATGCTGTCAATTTGAAAGCGACTGCTGACAATGTAACTGTTGCCAACAGCTAACCATTACGGCGGTAGCAAGGGCGAGATGCCCCAAAGCGTCTCACCCCTGCCACCGCCCTACTTTTTGCCCCTCGGGCCGCTCGGCCGGGCCCACGCCAGACGGGCGGGGAATATTACCTAAGAGCGACATTGAGATATTGAGATAAACAAAAAAACAAAACACAACATCGTAAAAAATAGTATCTCAATAAAAGTTAAAAGATATTGAGATATACCCAACATCATTGAGATATAAGGTGGTGAGACAGCCAATGGCAAGAGCAGCGGATTTTGACGGTACAGCAAACGAAATCGAAGTCGTTTCTTCTGAATCTCTTAAAGGAAAGCGGAAAACTTCAATTCTGGGGAAAAAGGCCCGCTTGTGGCTGTTGACTATCAATAATCCACAAGACCATAACATTTCACTGGTACAAGACGCAATCCTTGAACATCTAAAAGACGACATTGCAGACAAACGTGTCACCTATGTGGCGTGTATCATGGAACAAAGCCTTACTACCGATGATAACGGAAATCATACACCACATGGACACCTTGCCTTGTACTATCCGTCTCAAACGCTTGGCGGGCACATCAACAAGTTGTTTCCTATGGCCGCCTTACAGGACTGCAAAGCCAACATACTGTCTGTCAGACAGTACCTGTTGAAAGACCCCACCGGAAAGTGGTATCAAACAAACCCAGAAAAATTTGCTGAAAAGCTCCCTGCTTCAGAAGCCAATTTCTGGGAATGGGGTATCTGTCCTGACGGAACAAAGAAATCAAGCAGCAATCAAACCTCTAAAACATTGAGTGAAGATATTATGCAAGCAATTCACGACGGAAAAAGTGACGCAGAAATCTTGACACAATATCCAACAATTTGGAATCGTTCCGCCGAACTTCGCAAATTGCGTTTCCAAATCATGAGTCAAAAATACCGTGCCATATATAGAGAAATAAACTGCATCTATATTGAGGCACATCTACCCGCAAAAGAAATCTACAATCTATTTGCACACACATCTGATACATACGTTATCAGCGACTACTCCCACCCTTGGGATAGTTACTGCGCCGAAAAGACCATCGTCATGACAGACTATACAGGTCAGTTTCCGTGGCACGATTTCAAACGCTACCTAAGCGGCAATTACTGCACTTTACCTGCACGTTTTTCCGACGCTGTTGCCTGTTACACCAACATTATTATAATCTCCTCGTTGCGGTTTGAAGCGGTGTGCAAACTTGATAAGAGTTATTCCCTTGTCGAATCAACCTCACTTTTCACGCACTTTCGCCGCTATTGTGATGTTAATGACCTTGGTACAGATTATGTTTTTAATTCCTCGCTGGGGAAGTGGGAACGCCTTTATCTTCTTCCCCCGCACAAAGAACCTAAGGAGGCCGACAATGACAAATCCGTCTAATTCCGAACTCACCGCCCGCACAAACCTGCACAACTTCTTTTCTACTGTAAAAGCCGGGCTGTATGGTGTCATCACCATCCCTCGTAAGCGCGCAGCTTTCGCGGTACTTACTTTTCTCAACGCCTTGCTTTGTACAGCCATTTATTGGCCGCAACATTTTTCCCCCGCTCTTAACGGCATCACACTGGCATTGGCTCTATTCGTCTTTTTGAGCTTGTCGGTTCTGTGTGCTGCCGCTGTTGGCTATGTTCCGGGGGCATTGGATATGCAGCACAATTTTGCGCGTGTTGGTTTTGTCAACAGCGCCGGAGAAGCGCCTTACTTAATCTACAAAGAGCAACACGGCAATGTTGTTACCTATACATACTGCTGTACAGGTTTTCCTTTTTCATCGTGGGTTGATAATCAGCTCAAACTTGAAACCGCCCTCAATATGCTGATAGCAACTGTCAAAGAGGGCAAAGACCGCCGAACCATAAAGCTGTGCTGCGTACCACCTGAACACGCTTTTGAAATAGCTGAATGGCATGACCGCTATATTTACCGCAATGAGGACAATTTGCTGCTTCTTGGCCGTGGTTTGACGGGTGATGTTATCATCAACATTGACAAGACCCCTCATATTTTGATTGGCGGTAATACCGGCAGTGGAAAAACCATTTTACTGCAATGCCTTGTATGGCAGGCTATTCAGCAAGCCGATGTGGTATATGTAGCCGATTTTAAAGGCGGCGTTGATTTTTCACGCACATGGCAACGATTTGCTCACATTGTTACAGACGAGCAGCAGCTTCTTGCCCTGTTGAACAAACTTGCAGATACACTAAACGAGCGCAAGGAACTTTTCCGCGAGGTTGACGCACCCAATATCTCCACCTACCGTAAAAAGACAGGGGAGTATATGCAGCGCATTATTTTCGCGTGCGATGAAGTTGCCGAGTTACTCGACAAGACTGGCGCAGATAAACAACGCAAGGAACTCCTTTCACAAATTGAAGCCCGTCTTGCTCTGATTGCTCGGCAGGGGCGTGCATTTGGTATTCACCTGCTGTTGGCAACCCAGCGCCCAGATGCCAATATTTTATCTGGTCAAGTTAAGAACAATATGAATATTCGTATTTGTGGCCGCGCAGATACCACACTGTCCACCATTATCATCGGTGACGGACGTGCGGCCGAGCAAATCCCACAAGATGCACAAGGGCGCTTTTTGATGGAAGATGGGACTATCTTCCAAGGGTACTATTTTGACGGCGAAACTGTTCTGAAATAATCTCCACCATAAACAACAAAACGGGCACATAAACTGCGCCCGTTCTTTTTTATTCGTCTATTGTATCAATATCATCAAATAGAGGACTTTCCCAAAAAGCCTTAAAAGGAATCCCTAAACCGCTGCACATTTTTAGAACTGTACCGGTTGTTGTGTTGCTTACGCTGCTGTTGGTCTTGACCGTCCGGGTAATACTGCTGGCTGAAAGTCCTGACCTTTCTGCCAACTGATTAAGCGTTATGCCGTTTTCGTGTACCAGCTCCATGATACGCAGAGAAATAGCCTGTTGTAATTGCATTGCTATCCCTCCCGCATTTTGCTTTCATGCACAATTTTACGGGATTTTGCTATGAAATGTTTTGCTTGTACGCAAAACTTATGCTATAATATTGCCAGAAAACCTATAAAAATACGAAAGGATGCTTATCAATGCGAAAAAGATGTGTTCTCCTTTGTTCTTTGTCTACTGCACTGTTGCTGTCTCTGACAGCCTGTGGGGTCAAAATTACTGCCGTACATCTGCCCGATGAAGTACAGGTCAATGTGGGCACAACTGCCGAGACAGCCGCAACCTATGAAACTGCACAGGAAGCTGACTCCGCTGCCCAACAGGCCGCCGCTGATAAGATTGACTGGACGTGGGCTGTCGGTGATGACACCATTGCCACGGTGGACGGCAGCGGCGTAGTTACGGGCATTAAGGGCGGCAGCACGCTTGTCACTGTCACTTCGGCAGACGGCAAATTTACCGCAAGCTGCCCCGTCACGGTCAGTCAGCCGCTGCAAGGGATTGCGCTCAGCAATATAGACTTGGTTATCAACCGCACAGACAACGCCGAAATCAACTGCACTTTGACCCCTGCCGACACTACTGACACTGATATTGCTTTTTCGATTGCAGATACCTCGATTGCCAAACTAAACGGCAGTAAAGTCGTTGCGGTGGGCAATGGTACAACGACGCTAACGGCAACTTGCGGCAAGGTCAAGGCAACCGCACAAATCACAGTGACAACTGCTCCAACGGAGATTCATCTCGATAATACCGAGGGTATTCTGACTGTTGGCAATACACACACCATCACGGCTACCCTTTTACCCGAAACAACCACGGACACAGACATTTTGTGGACTTCTTCCGATGATAGCATTGCAACCGTAGATGAATACGGTACAGTTACCGCACTGACCCCCGGCAGCTGCATTATCACAGCGGCCACCGCAGACGGACAAATCAAAGCAACTTATAGTTTGACTGTAAAAGCAAAGCCAGTCGCAATCCCGCGCCCCACTGCTGCCCCTGTACAGACAGTGACCACGCCCACACAACCGGAGCAGCCCGCCGCGCCAGTGGAGACACCTGCACCGCAAGAGCCAGAGCAAACAAATAATGAGAATAGTGGCAATTCTGGTGATTCTAATATTGTATATGGCACTATCATAGACCCTAATGCTACTCCGGGTTCTGGCATTGACTGGACAAAAGACCCGTCCTGCGCCAGCGGTGATGATGCAGCAATAGACTTATATGACTAACTTTCTTCACAACATATAAATTATTACAGTACACTTTCCTCTGGATAGGTCACGCCAATCCAGAGGATTTTTACATTTTATCCCCTAACAAAAACAAAAGCCCCACTTGCCTTTTACAGCAAAGTGAGGTAAAATTGAGGTACGCGATAATAGAAAAAATAAAAAGTCCCTGATTTCTGACGCTTATTCGTCAAAAATCAGAGGCCTGTTTTGGTGACCCGTACGGGAATCGAATCGTTATTTTTATGTCTGTTTATATGTGTTTTATTCATACTATCGTAAAATTAACAATTTGAGATTGTTTTTATAAGCCGCATAAATCAATCCAGTGTGGTAAAATAGTGTGGTGTATTCCATCAATTTTCCCCCTTTCTGTTTTTGTACAGAAAGGGGGATTTTTTATGGTTTATTTTCATTTTGTAACCTTTCTGTAATATTTGAACCGCTAAAACTGCCGTTTTTTGGGTTTTTGAATTATCGAAATTAGTATAGTGATAATGATGAAAGAAAAAAGACCCTCTACAAAGGTAGGTACAAGTAACCATGAAGAAACCTCATACTAAGCCCTATCAGGCACTACACGCGCGGATATATTTGTGTGGAGAGACGGATTCCAGCATTGGCGAAAAAGTTGGTCTTTCACAACAACAGATGTCCGCGAGGATGAAAGGTAAGTGTCCTTTTGATACGCGGGAAATGTTTCTGATTGGACGTGAACTTAATTTTAAGTCGAAAGAATACTACAAGTTTTTTATCGAGCCATTAAACACCTTGGAAGGATTTTCACAATGACATATGAAGTATATACACAAAAAGATTTAATGAACAAGGTCAAACCCCGCCACACTGGTGGATACCGTTTGGATTTACAAGTTGATACTGTACGCAAGACTTTTTACAGTTCTAAAAATGGTGATTCCGGTCGCCGCGATTGTGCAAGAAAAGCCTTGGCATGGATTAACGGCGACAATTCTAAAAAAAGCTGTTCTGTCTCAACAGATGCAGTATTTCAAAACTTTTTTAGAGACAAAGAAGCCATCACCAGCGATACTTACAACTTGCGTAATTACTATAAAAATCATATCGGTCCTATAATCGGAAAAATCCCCGTTCTTAAGTTGACGAGAAACGACCTCCGCCGCGTCATTAACGAGGGCTACCGCAAAGGATTGAGTGAAAAGACTTTGTGCAATATTCGCGGCGTTCTTTCTGGTTTTTGCGCCTACCTTGACGAATGCGATATACGCAATGATTTGAGCACTCGGTTGGTCAAAATTCCAAGGAATGCTCGAAAATCCAATAAGCAATCTTTGACCGCTGAAGGTATCTACCTTGTCTTCAGTCGTGATTATACAATTTTGAACAATGAGGAAGTCTATGATGACTTAGTCAATGCTTACCGACTTAGCATTGCTCTCGGTCTTCGCCCCGGTGAACTTATGGGGTTGCAATGGGGAGATATAACCGATGACTATATACACATCCAACGTGCCATTAACGCTAAGGGTATACAAACGAGCGGCAAGAATGCCTTTGCAAACCGTTTTTTGCCTCAAACTCGTTTCACTCGCGGCATATTCAATGCGCAGGCAAAATTATTTGCCACATTGAACCCTACAAGCCGAGTTTTTGGAGACTACTCGGAAATCACATATTGTGCAAGATGGAAGCGTTTTTGCGCACACAACGGCATTGCGTACGTTACCCCCTATGAATTGCGCCATACTTTTGCTTCCATCTACAAAAGCCTTTTGTCCGTTTGGATTCTCGACGAACTAATGGGGCACACCCATCCCGGTATAACGCAGGGTGTTTACAGTCATCCCCTTGCCGGCGATATGGACAAAGTTGTTCCAATTCTTGAGCAGGGTCTGAACGACCAATACAACAGGGGCAAAAAACAGCTATTGTCATTGATCGGCGTAGCCGATGAATGACAATACACAAAGTTAGTATAGTGATTAAGAAGTCACCGAAAGGGGGAATGTCCTATGGGCTGATTTATCGCGTCCGTCACCAACATTTTAATACTTATATACATATAAAGGAGTACAACCATGAAAATTATTGGTTACCGCAAAGCTGATTTCACACCCAAAAACGGCGAAGAAGTTAAAGGCTTCAACGTCTACGTCATTGATGATATTTCCCCCGAACACGGTCAAGGAAATTCCGCAGAACGCATCTACCTCACCGAAAAGAAACTTGCAGGAATGGGAAACATTGATGTTTCTTCCCTGCTGGGGCATGAGGTAAAAATCTATTACACCCGCTATGGAAAAGTAGATACTATCGAGGTGCTCGACTAACACTCACCGTTAATAAGGGCGGGCGTACTATGTGCCCCTAAGGTGCAGAGTGCGCCCGCCGTCTTTTTTGGGCGGTTCTGCCGCCCCTCGTTGATGGACTTGACAGTGTAACAACTTAGAACCATTTTTCTCGGTGCTTTCTATGGATTCCTATTATTATGTTTCAACCCCACTTTCCGTTACTCTCCCTCAAAAGTATAAAAACGGTCAGAATATGACAATCCCTGTTTCTCGTTGCATCCCTAACATGGAGACCAACGTCATTATGGTGTATGCAATGGGTAACACGACTAAGGTTATCTATCGCCCTGCTTGCATTGCTCCCGGTGTAGATACCCACTATGTACATGATTATAATATTGCATCGGGCTGGGCTCTCCCCGATGAACGCACACAAGATGAACGCGAAGCAGAATCTATCCGTACATCTATTAGCCGTTCTGTCCGCATGGTACGAGAATTAGCCGCCTGCAATCCGTGGCAGTTTTTTGTCACGATAACTCTCTCACCCGCAAACTGGCAAAATCGTTACACGCCTGATGGTCTGCAAGATGTTATTAAAGCTATGGTTCGCCGCTGGCGCAGAAAAGACAAAACTGGTTCAGCATACTGCCCCGATTTCAAGTATCTTTTTATTCCCGAAATGCACAAGGATGGCGCAATTCATTTGCATGGCTTTGTAAATTGTATGCCGCCTGCTGAATGTATTCCCTACACAATGGCTGATGTAAATAGTTCAAAAAGTTTGCCCAAGAAAATCTGTGATAAGGTACGCGCTGGTGAAACCGTCTACCATAGCCCTACATGGGAAAAACTGTTCGGATACAATACCTTTGAGCCGATTTCTGACTTGGACAAGGCTTCCAGTTACGTTGTTAAATATGTATCTAAAGAGATTGGCTCTACTCCATTCAAAAGCCGCTACTGGTGCTCTCGTAAACTCTCACGCGCAACCCGAATTGCTACATACTACTTTCCAGACTCTTCCGACTATTCCAAGCAACTGAACGATTATAACGACTATATGCTTTCCGTTGCCGCCGTCACTAAGGCGAAACACGCAATGCACCAAGAATCTTATGTGCCTATCCTTGACCGTAAGAAAAAAGCAACCGAAAGTCATAATTTAATGAATATTACAACGTATATCAACGGCTGTGACCACCGCCCCACCGAGATTATAAAGCATATGAACGCCGTCTACGATACCACCCCACATTATATAGATATTAAGCCTGATTCACTCGTTTCTGCTGAAGAAGTTGCACAGTCTCAACTTCGGCTCAACTTTGCACATACTCGTCTCATTGCCAAAAATTTGACAGAAGAATGTATTGCCATTCAAAAAGACGAAGCAACAGGCCGTCTTGAGTGGATTGATTATCAGCCTTTCCTCAATCTCGCAGAAAATGACCCCCTTATAAAGTTTTTTGGCTCTCCGTCGCCCATTGTTCCTACTGGCACACAGCTTTCCATGTTCGATTTAACCGCAGCCCCCTTACCAAAAAGGAGAATAACTGATGATAACTTTGACCGCCACTAAAATCGGCACAATGTTTTATTACATTGTCAGCACCTTTACCGATGGTGCACATCGCATAGCATCATCACTCCCTAAAAAGCTACTTTACCTTGTCCTTGTTCTTCTTGCTCCCACTTTTCAGCTTCTGTCTGTTTCAAAAGCCCTGCTTCTTTCCCTGTTGCCCTACTTTATTTTCATAGACATTGCCCTTGCTTTGACGCTGGTCTTTCTGTTCTCTGACTGGAAACGGATTTCCACTCTTTATAGCTTTTCAACAATAAACTTTTGCAACAGCACCGGGGCATGTCCGTGGCTTGTTTGCCGTTCTTCTTCTGGTGGTGTCATTACCTACACTTTCCAATGTAGAGGTATTCCTCTCAACGATTGGAGAGAACGTCAAAAAGACTTGGAATCCGCCTTTGACTGCCATATTCTAAGCATCAACTATGCGGACGGTTCTGACAACCTTCTCGAAGTCAAATTTGTTCCCGCAAAAGGTGCTCTACCAACTAATGTACCCGCCCCCAACTTTTCACTGGAAGATTTCGTCATTAAACTGGGTATTTCTTTTTCTGGTGAATATTGCATCAACTTTAACCGTTTGGTACATATGTTGATTACTGGTGCAACTGGTGGCGGCAAAACCATTCTCGTCCGCTGGATTATTTACCAACTTGTCAACAAGTTTGCAACTGTCTTCTTGATAGACCTCAAGGGCTTTGTCGACTATCAAGACCTGCGTGAAGATTGTCGTTGCTTGGACACTAACGAAAAAATCCTTGCCGCACTAAAATCCGTTGTGGAAGACATTGCTCACCGTATGGAACTTTGTATACAGGCTGGTGTCTCAAACATTTCTGACTATAATAAACTCCCCAATGCGGAACAGGAATCCCCCATTTTCATTGTCATTGATGAAGCCAACTGCTTACTTGACCCGACAGGAAAAAGCAAAGAAGAAAAAGACTTCATTCAGCAAGTTGTTCAATATCTCCTTACTATAACTCGCCTTGGTCGTGCCGCCCATGTACATCTAATCTGCGTTTGCCAGCGTAGTGATGTTGGTAGTATTCCGGGCGCTCTTAAAGCCAATATGGAAATCCGTATTACTTCCCACTGCGCCGATAAAGAAAGCAGCATTACAATTCTTGGCAACGGTGATGCCGCCAATTTGCCAAAGATTCCGGGTCGTTTTCTTTCTTCGGACGGTACAGAATTTCAAGCATATAAATTTTCTTGTCCTCCGGGGGAAAATTCATAAAGTAGCTTCTTTCTGATTTATGCCACGTCAGGCGCGTTGATCGCGCCTGACATTTTTTTGCATTTTCCTTAATTTTCCCTCTTAAAGTCCCTATATATGTATTGAATCTCCCGCCCCATCATGTTAAAATGCAAGAAAAAAAGAAAGGATGTATCACCCATGAAATCAATTCGGCAAAAGCTCACTGCGCTTTCCGTGTCCTGTGTGCTAGCTGTCAGTCTCGCGGGCTGCGGTGTCAATGTGACAGGCGTTGCATTGGATTTGCCCGACAGTTTGGAAAAAGGCTCTACCATCACCGCCACGCCGGAATACACCTTCGATGGCGCAACGCCCGAAAGTGCCGCGCTCTCCAAAAAGCTGGACGCGCTGGACATGAGTTACAGTTCCAGCGACCCCGCCGTTGTGATGGTTGATGAAAACGGCAATATTGCCGCCATTAGCGCGGGCACTGCCGAGGTTGCCTTGTCCAGCAAGGACGGCAAAATCACCGCCAGCAAGACCATTGAGGTCGTTGTCACGCCGACAGGCATTACCACCACGGACGTGCTGACGCTGACGGCAGGCGAAGCCGCCACACTGGAAACCGCCGTTGCGCCCGATGACGCGACACATGTTTCCATTAGCTACACTTCTTCCGATAATGATATTGCCACAGTCAGCGATGCGGGCGAGGTCACGGCGGTGGCGGCTGGTAACGCGACCATTACCGCCGCTGTTGATGGAACGGCGCTTTCCGCCGCCTGCAAGGTCACTATCCTGCCCGCCATTGAAAGCGTTGAACTTAACTATACCACACTTTCCCTGCGGCCAGAGGGCACGGCACAGCTTACCTATACCGTAGCCCCCGAAGAAGCCCTTGCCGACAATGCTACTTATACCAGCAGTGACGAAGCCGTTGCCACGGTGGACGCAGAGGGCAATGTCACCGCTGTTGCTAACGGTACGGCCACTATTACAGTGGATGTCAACGGCGTGGCCGCAGAATGTGAAGTCACGGTCAGCACCAAAGCCGCCAGCACGGCGGGCAACAGCAATAATGGTTCTTCCGCCGCTTCCAGCGGTCAGACACAGGATTCTAGTGCCGCATCTTCTTCCAGTTTTGAATATGGTGCAATTCCGTTTAGTAATGCAAACGATGGAACGTGGTGGTACATCGACCAAGCCGATTCTCCCTATTGGGCTGTACTCAACAATATCAATGCCATGCGTGCGGCTGGCGGCCTTTCTGCTTTGTCGGCCAGTAGCGGTCTTGACAGCATTGCTTATAGTAGATGTGACTACCAGTTAAAAAATAATACATTGTCTCACGATGGAGCACAGACTCCCGAAATTCTCGCTCAAAGTCAAAAGAGTGCATCCGAAGTTTGTAGCGGTTGGCAAAACAGCCCTAGCCATTACGCCGTTATTATGAACCCTAATTTTACGCAAATTGGTATTTGCTGTTTTTACACTATTGATGGCAAAACCATTTGGTGCTGCACTTTCTCTTGATTCATAAATAATTGTCAAAATCCCCCTGCCTATTATGGGCAGAGGGATTTCTTTATTTCCTCATTTTTTCAAATTGAAATTTCATATCCCATCGGGATAGTTTTTTCTGTTTGTTCCGCGATTAGCTTTCAAAAGTGAACGGACAGACAGTCAAGGGGAACGTGGAATACCGCAGCCCCAGTTTTCAAAGGCGAGGATATGCCGCGAAAGCCCCTTTACTGGCTGTCAGCTTCGCTTTTATACTGCACGCAGGAACAACAAAAGCCCTCGCCGCCGCTTGACAAATTTCCCGAAGTGTGGTAAAAGTGTGGTATGCGTACAATGCAGAAAAAGAAAAGCACCAAAATCAAACGTATGAACGTAAGATTCTGATGCTTTGCACTGGTGACCCGTACGGGAATCGAACCCATGTTACAGCCGTGAAAGGGCCGTGTCTT
>ERZ1035014.736-NODE-736-length-13519-cov-19.399955_pt1 | contig 13519 bp, 13 predicted proteins | sample MGYA00520620_ERZ1035014 | MGnify/ENA primary metagenome ERZ1035014 (study PRJEB33766, sample SAMN09781744) | gut metagenome | biome: gut microbiome | host: Homo sapiens | place: Madagascar | study: EMG produced TPA metagenomics assembly of the PRJNA485056 data...
TTCGTACCTTTGCACCATCATTTTAAAATCAAACAAATTATGACAGCAAACGAACGTTTTGAGAAGGCTTGGGGTTCCTTCTTAGTCTATCTGAATCGAAACCCCAAGGCTCAACTTACTCCTTTCTTGAAGGAAAGACATATAAATCATCGCACCATGATGAACTGGATGTGCGAAAAAGGATATTCAGTTTTACGTGCCAAGCAGGAAATCCGCCAAGCCCAGGAGGCAGCCCGCAGAGAAAAAGCAGAAGCATCTACATCAAGTACAGGCATGATGTTCGTGCCTATGGAACCTCCTACCATAGATCTTCCTATGGAAGACCTCCTTTATGGCATAAACATAACCTTTCCAAATGGAACTTTGGTTTCCGTTAAAAAAGGATGTGCCAAGTCTGTTATGGCGTTGATGAAACTTTATGAGAAGGAGGATGCAGTATGTTTGGATTGAATGAGAGTACCCAGTACTATGTCTGCCAGAGATACGTACGAATGAACATGGGCATAAATGGCTTGTATCAGATAGTGAGAACCGAGATGGAACTTCCGCCACTTGGTGGTGCGGTATTCATCTTCTTCTCCAAGAACCGCCAGCAGGTAAAATTGCTCAAATGGGATGGCGATGGTTTCTTGCTGTACCAGAAGCGACTGGAGCGAGGAACCTTTGAATTGCCATTCTTTGACCCCAAGAACAAACAATGCAAAATGCCGTACAGGACACTATCGGCCATCATGAGCGGAATTTGCCTAAAAAGCATGAAATATAGAAAGAGACTCAATCTATAGTAGCGGTAGGAAAATATTAACATATTGTATATCAACAAAATAACTAAAAATAATATATAAGAATACTTGCATATCTCGATTTTTTTTCGTACCTTTGCACTATGACAAAGGACGAAATTATAGTACTTTTGAAGGAACAACTTCAGCTTGCCAACAAACAACTTCAGCAAGCTAATACTACAGTGAGTTCGCTGACCCTGCAGGTCAACGAACTCATTAAACGTATAAAGTCATTAGAAGAACTACTCGTCCAGAAAGGAATCGCCATTGACAAAGCGAATCGTCAGAACAAGGCACTCGGCAAGCTCGTTTCAGGCAAGAAGTCCGAACGTCAGGAAAAGAATCCACAAAGATTTCAGAGATCTTCAGAGAAAACTTGGTACCGATTACTGCGCTACAGTGGTACCGATTGAAGCGATATATTGGTACCGATTAGAGTGCTACGCATGGCACAAAGACTACGCAACTATCATTTCTCTAATGTCATAAAAACACATTCCCAAGTTTTTTTTCACATTTCTTTTCCTGCGCAGATAGACTGCACACATACTTATTACCTTTGCAACATCAAACCGAGAAGCCAAGGGATTGTCCCAAGGTAAGGTAAAAAGGAGGCTAGTATGAAAATGCATCTAAATCGACAAAACTTAGTTGCTTGACAATTGAAACTTAAATATTTATCAGAACTTTGTTGAACTAAAAATATCAAAAAGATGAAGACTGTTGTTTTAATGTGGAATCCAGCTATTTCAAGCTTCCATAAGAAAGACTTGAGCAAGTGCATCCAAGTATTGGACAACTATAATGAAGAAGACTGTCCCAACGAATATCTAGACCTCAACTGGTCAATATGGGACCATGAGCAGGTAAAAGATGGAGATCGATTCTTCATGGTAAAAGTAGGGGAAGGAAAAACTGGCATCGTCATGGCTGGAACTATCCAATCTGCCCCTTATAAAGATAAGGACTGGAGCGGGAAAGACCGTGAAGTTTATTATGCCGACCTGTTTTGTGAATGCATTGTTGACATAGAGACAAGCCCTTACATATCCACGCAGGAACTCAAAGAAGCCATGCCAGAATTTGACTGGGCAGGTGGACATAGCGGAAGAGTCATCGAGGATAGTATGGCTTTCAAGCTTGAAAAAATGTGGGCTGAATACGTCTATAAGTACTATAATGTATTGGACTCTCAAAGAGCAAGTAAGGCATTTACGGCTGGCTATATCCCTGATCGACTTGAAGAATACCTATCCAAGGTTACTGAAGGAACTTGTGAGATCTGCGGCTATAACTACAAGAAGATATGGGGAGAGGACTGTGAGCAGAACAATCATTTTGTACGCTTCCTTCCAAGAAGAACCGATCAAAAATGCAAGAACGGAGACAACGTCTGGAAACACTTCCACTGCATCTGCCCTAGCTGCAGCCAATTGCCATACAAAGCGATTGGTGAGAAACTGGGCGAGAAGGACTTCTTTGACGATGAACTATGGATTGTTTAGCAAATGGGGGAAATCTGACTATATGCTTAAAACAACACTGTAGGTGACCAGGAATAAGACGGTGGAATACCTTTCCCACTACTTCTCCACCTCACCTTTGGCAGAAAAATATATTTGGCATACCCTTTGCTAAAACAGAAATAGCAGGAAGATACCTTCCGGAACCAGATGAAAAGTTCCGAAAGTGATCAATCCTTACTTAATATAGACAATTCAATCAAATAACAGATTAAAATATACGATATGAAAGAACTGAAATGCCCTAAATGTGGCAACGTCTTCAAGGTAGATGAAGCAGACTATGCTGCTATTGTTGGTCAAGTCAAGAATGCAGAGTTTAACCAGGAGGTAGAACGACGCATGAAGGAACTCGAGAAACAGCAGAAGGCTGAGCAAAAGGCTGAGACCTTGAAAGCAGAACAGAACTATCAGAAACTGCTTTCTGAGAAAGAGCTCAACCTTACCCAGAAAGATGCTGAGATTGCCAAGCTTCAGAGCCAACTAGAAGGTATTGAGAATACCAACCAGCTCAGCCTGGCAAAAGAGATTGCCAAAAAGGATAAGGAAATCGCAGCCTTGCAGACACAGCTGTCCTCTAACGAAAGCAAATTAAAGGTTGCCATCCTGGAGGAGCAGAATAAGAGCAAGGATTTCCTCCAGAAGAAGGAACAGGAGATTCAGAAACTCAAGGGAGATATGGAGCTGGCCCAGAAAGAAGCAATCATCAAGGAAAAGAACCTGAAAGAAGACTTTCAAAGCCGACTGAAGCTCAAGCAGGAGGAAGTAGATCACTACAAGGAGCTGAAAGCCCACATGTCCACCAAGATGATTGGAGAGAGCCTGGAGGTTCACTGCAGCACTGAGTTCAACAGAGTAAGAAGCATGATGTACCCATGCGCCTACTTTGAAAAGGACAATGATGCAAGTGGCGGCAGTAAGGGAGATTTCATCTTCCGAGACACAGCAGATGGCGTAGAGTACATTTCCATCATGTTTGAAATGAAAAACGAGATGGAAACCACGGCTACAAAGCATAAAAACGAGGACTTCTTTGCCAAACTCGACAAAGACAGAAAAGAAAAAGGCTGCGAGTATGCGGTTTTGGTCTCTCTCCTGGAACCAGACAGTGAGCTATATAACGAAGGTATCGTTGATGTTTCCTACAAGTATCCGAAGATGTATGTAATCCGTCCTCAGTTCTTCATGCCATTGATCTCACTCCTCACCCAGGCATCCAAGAAGAGCATAGAGTACCAGAAGGAACTCATTTTGGCTCGCCAGCAAAGTGTGGATGTTACCAACTTTGAAAACAAGGTCAATGCCTTCCGTGACAAATTCGCCGGTCACTATCAGAAAGCCAGCGAAAAATTCAACAAGGCCATTGAAGAGATTGACAAGACCATCAAGTCTCTCCAGAAGATGAAGGATAATCTCCTCAGCTCAGAGAACTACCTTCGCCTGGCTAACAATGACACGGAAGACCTGAGTATCAAGAAACTCACTCGCGGTAACCCCACGATGAAGGAAAAGTTTGAAGAGGCAAGAAGAATGGATGAAACTTCTACTCACTTAGGCTAACAAAAAAGCCAGACTAAAAAAAGCCTGGCTGGAATAAGAGCGGGTCTCTGAAGGTTAACCCATCCCTCACGCTGCAAATATACAATAATTATTTTGCAGTTACAAAGAAAGTAGGTAAAGATTAACATTGATTATCATAAATGGCGGGTGTCGTGATGACATTCGCCTTTTTATTTTAGTGAACTTTATAACTAAGTCATCGTGAAAGTTTCCGACAAACGTCAAGATATATGTAACTAGCCACCTAAAATTCTACTAAAACTAGCTTTGCCTGAAACTACATCAGGCAAAACTATATTCCAATTCTCCTATCAACAATACATCACTGAGCAAATTTCTTATCGATGAACACGATTAAATGACATCACACTTTGAACATAAAAGAGACATCGCTAATGGCATTAAAAGCGATTTTTTCTCTTTTTTTATGCATTTTCTTAGAAATATTTTTCTATGCAGATTGACTGCACAGAACGCCCGTACCTTTGCATCGTGATTCAGAGAAACCGAGGAATGGTTCCAAGGTACTGACTAATAACATTCATAACATGGGAGCAATTTTCTTATTACTGTTTTTTGCTAATTTCTTCAAGGGTTTTGGTAAAGCTATGGAACATAGTAATGATACATATCGCCAAGATCGTTAGAAACACAGAAAGTATGCAATGATGAACTATGACAGTTCATTGAATCTTGCAGGAATGTATCTCTATACAAATTCCCTGCATAGCTAACACCTATTTATAATAATAAGATTCAGAGAAACCGAGGAATGGTTCCAAGGTGCTGACAAACATATTTAATTTTATGGGAAGTATTTTTTTAGTTTTGTTCTTTGCATGGTTATTTAAGGGTTTTGGCAAAGCCATCACCCACACCGACAAAAGAAAGCCACGTACCAACTGGGATAGACTCAGTTATGAACAGAAAGCATGGATTCATGACCATGATAATGGAAGATAATCTGTCAGAAGCGAGATAAACGATTCACATTCATAAAACAAGGTAAACAATGAAAAAGGTAATAATGTCATTAGCACTTTTGCTAACAGCTGTAATTTCAGCAAACGCCCAGATTCTCAGAGCAGAGGAACTAGAGAAGTATGCCAAGGAGAAATATGGAGACAAATGGGTAGAAGCTGCCTCTAATCTTGGCAAGCAACTCACTCTTGACAAGAACAACGCCATCGACTATGTACAGGTCATGGAAGCACCTGGCCAAAGCAAGGCACAGCTCTATGTTCTTCTCAATTATTGGTTCACTGCCACCTTCAATGACGCCAACTCTGTGATCAAACTCAATGACAAGGAACTGGGAACCATCATCGCACAAGGTTATGTAGCAGACATCGCACAACACGCAGGTGGAAGCAACGCCTACAACGTGAGCATCAAACCCGTCATCAAGTGTGATATCAAGGACGGAAAGGTGAGAGTTACCTATACTGTACCTTTCTACAGTGTCACCAAGATGGTAGGCGGCGGATGGATGGCAGCTCTAGGAGGAAGCCAGACTCCACCAGTTCGTTCCGATGAAAAGTGGACCTTGGATTCCTGCTTCCCATTTGCAGCCAAAGACTCCCATAAAAAGACATCCTGCAAAGCCTTGATCATGGCACATGCCTACTCAAATGTAGTAATGGACAAGATTGAGGAGTGTATCAAGAATGGTCTTACCGGCAACGAGAACGACAATTGGTAAAATACAAAGCGTTTACGAACTTATTCTTTCGTGGATGTATTTATTTAATCGGCAAATGTAGGAGGACTCTTCTGGAAAAGGAGTCCTCCTTTTGTTTTTTTGCAGGAAAAAGTTAAATATTCATGGCTACGCAAATAGATTGCGGAGTTATTTGTTATCTTTGCACCAAACTTTTAAATGAATAGCTTATGCCAGCAAACAAGAATGCCTTAATAAGGTACAAGACTATAGACAATTGCCTGAGAAACAAGTATCGCCGATGGACTATCGACAATCTGGTGGATGCTTGCAGTGATGCCCTCTATGACATGGAAGGCATCTCTAAAGGAGTGTCATTAAGAACCGTGCAGGCCGACCTGCAGATCATGCGCAGTGACAAACTGGGCTACAATGCCCCTATAGAAGTATATGACGGCAAATACTACCGCTATGCCGATCCCAACTATTCCATCTTCGACATGCCTCTGTCTGAAAACGACTATGAAATCATGAAGGAAGCCGTTGAAATGCTCAAGCAGCTGGAGGACTTTGACCACTTCTCGGAAATGGCAGACGTGGTGGGAAGACTGCAAGACAAGCTATCTATTAGCAAAAGCAACAGAAAGCCCATCATCCACTTTGACTCAATGCCAAACCTCAAAGGACTGGAACTTCTGAACCCTCTCTACAATTACATCGCCAACAAGCAGACGCTTAGAATCATGTATCAGTCTTTCAACGCAAAGGAAGCAAATGAATATATTCTCTACCCTTATTTGCTGAAGGAATACAGAAACAGATGGTTCCTTTTCTGCTCAGTGAAAAAAGACTTGGTCCTGTACAACTTTGCCCTTGACAGAATTGTATCCATTGAGCCTGTCGATGAACCCTTCAGAGAGAACCCGAAGTTTGATAGCGAGAAGTTCTTTGATGATGTCATAGGAGTGAGCAAGAATATCGACAACAAGCCACGCACCATCAAGTTCTGGGCTTCCCCTGAGCAAAGCAAGTATATCATGACCAAGCCGCTTCATCATAGCCAGGAACTTATCAGGCAGAATGAGGACGGAAGCTGTATCTTCAAGATCTCAGTAGTCATCAACTTCGAGCTCTACTCTGTACTCATGAGCTATGGCCCCGGGGTAAGAGTCATCTATCCCCGAAATGCAGTAAGCTATATGAGAGACAAGACCAAGGAAATGGCAGAACTGTACGAACAGCATACCCATTTCGATGAAGACAACAATTAAAATGCAAAATGATGGAACAAAACAATAATCAAGCAGAGCAGAACGCTATCCAGGAAAGAATCAGCAAACACCTTCGGGAAATCGAGGAGCAACACCACATCAAGATACTGTATGCCGTAGAATCCGGCAGCAGGGCATGGGGCTTCTCATCTCCTGACAGCGATTGGGATGTACGCTTCATCTATGTCCATGAACCAGAGTGGTACTTTCATATCGAAGAGCAAAAGGATACCATCGAGCAGATGTTTCCTGATGAAACGGATATGTCGGGCTGGGACCTGAAGAAAGCCCTGCGTCTGTTCAAACGTTCCAACCCTTCCCTCTTTGAATGGCTCCACTCCCCTATCATCTACTGCAAGGACGAAAAGTTCATCGGCGAGATACAGCAAATGGAAGACCAATACTTCAACAGGGAGAAAGCCATGTTTCACTATAATCACATCTACAAGAAGCATAATGACAGATACATCAAGGACTATGGACTTCCATTAAAGAGATTCCTCTACTACCTCAGAGGCATCCTTGTATGCAAATGGTTAACAGACGAAGGTACCGTTCCACCGGTGAGATTCTCTGAACTGGTAAATGCAACAGTAGAAGATACAAGCATAAAGGAGAAAATCGCCCACCTGTTGCAACTCAAAAAGAAAAGCAACGAGCATAACTTGGAACCAGTGGATGAGCAGCTCTTCTCTTGGGCACAAGAATGGGCAAAGTTCTACGACAAGAAAGTAGAGCAGATCCACCCAGGAAAAAAGACTTGTCTTGATGACAAGCTCAACAAGCTGATGTACGATACTGTCAACAGAATGGCTACGGAAATAACCAACGCCCCATCTGTACAGCTATTCAATTAGTTAATATAAGAAGGCTTAAAGCTTCATTCCTGTAGGTTAACAGAAATGAGGTTTTAAGTTTTTTATTTTACCCTATGGGCAGCATTTGAGCATAAGAAAACAGTTAACCAGAAAAATATCTTTGCCCCCCATTTTATGTGCAGGATCTTCTTTAAATGAATCAGAAGCCAGCTCTATCTACTATGAATCAAAAGAAAACAAGGACATCAGTACTATAAATCAGGTTAAAAGTGCTATTAAATTGCTTCACAATGAACTTTTAACACAAAATATGTTGGATTAATCAAAAAAACACTTAACTTTGCAGCCATAACAGTTACTCTTTAATTTGTTGTTCCTCTGTCATTAAACGACCATAAGGGCAGTAACTTTTTTCCAGGAAGCTGTTATTATTTCCCCTATATATCAGGGGTATGTGTAATTTTAAACAAGATTCAAACATATGGCAACAAATTTCAAAACTCTTAAGGAGTATTTTTACCCAGATAATGGTAGTAAAATATTCATCATACCGAGCTACCAAAGGGGGTATAAGTGGTCTGTTAGAGAATCCAAAGACGAGACTTCGGTTGAGTATTTGGTTTCTCGCCTTATTGACTCCTATCGTAATAATCCTAACCAGCAGTATTTTCTTCAAGGAATGACTGTTGTTGAAGAGGGTAATGAAGTAACCCTAATAGATGGACAACAGAGAACTACAACATTATATCTCTTATTGTGGTGTCTTGACCCCAAAAATATAATACATAAAGATATTTCTTTGAACTATAGTATTCGAAAGCAATCAAAAGAGTTCCTGGAGAAACTGAAAGAACCTGAATTTGACTACAACTCATTTGATCCTGATAACAAAATTCAAGACATCTACTATTTTAAGCAGGCAATCAGCCAAATAAACAAGCTCATTGCAGAGATTACAGACAGGACTGATTTCTTGAATTATCTTTTGAATAAAATAAGTCTACTTTATATCGTCATAGATCGCACTAAAGCTGTCCGTACATTTACAATGATGAACGGACAAAAAGCTATTATGCATGATGAAGAACTCATTAAAGCAGAGATACTCCATATCGTTTCACTTCCTGAAGAGATTAAAGGCCTCCCAAAAATGAGAAGTGTAGAAGACACATATGCAGTTCTTCAAGAAATCATATCTGTTGAATGGGAAAACAACGCACTACGCTCAAAATATGCTAGAGAATGGGACAAATGGCTTTATTGGTGGAATAGAAAAGATGTCAAGGAGTTCTTTAATGTCAATAAGCCAATGGGATTGCTCCTTGAATATTATTTCAAGAAGGAATCAGGTTCAAAAAATGAATTTTCCTACAAATCATTTAAGCAGCTTATTCTTGACGGTAATAAAAACGGTTATAAAACAAAAGCAAAAGAAGTTTTTAAGGGACTTCGCGATTTACAAAAAGAATTCGAGGATGTATTTAATGCACCTACATCATATAATTATCTGAAACTATCTCTTATTGGCTCAACTGGTGAGGCAGAAGATAAATATAATATAATTATATACTTTCTGAAACACAAACGTGATTATGAAGCAATGAATGATTACGCCAAGTGGCGTTTAGTTGGATGTACTCATAAAGAAATTGTAGAAGAATATACTATCGATGCTATAAATACAGAAATGCAAACTCCTAATTCAGAAAAGCGTGTAGAAAAAGCAAAGATAACATTAGAGAAACTGTCAAAGTCTCATGTCTATAATGTCGCAAATGACGAAGCCTTTAAGCAATTATTATGGCTTAACGTTACTGAGTATAACAGACTTAATGCACAGAATGGTGTGAAATTTGATTTTTCAATATGGGAAAATAAATCTCTTGAGCATATATATCCAAAATCGAAGTTCTTTCACACTGAATATGATAAAGAACATGACACGGTTTTATATATTAGAGGAGATGGTAAAGAGATAGAAAAAGACCAAATTTCAGAGTTGAATGATTCACAAGCCGTATTCAGCAACAATTCAAGATATAGCGAACATTGTATCGGAAATCTTGTACTGCTATATGGTATAAATAATTCCGAATTTGGCAATCTGCCTTTTGAAGAGAAAAAACAAAAGTTTTTCAATAATGAGAGGTGCTTTGAAAGTAGAAATCTACTCCATACTATATCCTCATTTGCTAGCAGCAACTGGGAAATAGAAGATATTGAGAAGAGTGCAGATAAATTCCTCGAACTTTTTAAGAAATTATACAATTTAGATTAGACATGAATAAGGTTATAAGTTTTATTAGTGGCAAAGAATACTCATTAGCAGACCTTTTTGGAGGTGATACAAAGATTATCATCCCTGATCTGCAACGTGATTATTGCTGGGGCAATTATGCTGTAACAGACCGAAAATCTAGCAAGACAAAGGAACTCGTATCTGACTTCGTAAAGAATATTGTCGAGTTATTTGAAGAAAAGAGTGACACTTCTCTCACCATGGGGCTAATTTACGGGTACGAACAACCACATAATCATATCCAGATATGTGATGGTCAACAAAGATTGACTACTCTTTTCTTGATTTTGGGCTACATAAACATTAAGTGTTCTGGCGTATATGACGATTATATTATCTCAAAACAGGAAAGAGAAGACGATTATGAGCCACATCTGCAATATGCAATCCGTGAAAGTACCCTCTATTTCTTAAGCGATCTTTCACGTAAAGTGTTCATCGAAAGAAATACAAAAGTTACTGATATAAAACTATCAAACTGGTATTTTGCCGAATACGACAACGATGCATCTATTCAAAGTATGATTGCTGCACTGCAAATCATAGATAATGTATTTAATTCGTTGGAATTTAATTGTTTTTTGGAACTTGGAAAATTTGTTTTGAATAATCTTAGAGTTCTCTATTATGACATGGAGAACCGTTCAAGAGGAGAAGAAACTTATGTTATAATAAACACTACAGGTGAGCCTTTATCACCCACAGAAAACATCAAGCCAATACTTCTTGGTAATTCCCAATTAACCAAGGAGCAAGTCCAATTGTATTCAGACCAATGGGAAGATAGAGAAGAATGGTTCTGGAATCACCGTGGGACTGACACAACTTCAGACAATGGCATGCAAGTTTTTTTTATGTGGTATTGGCAGATTGGACTTATGCAGGAAAGAGCTTGGGTGAATGAAAAACCTGTGCCTTTGAATCCAAGAAATCTGTTCATAAGTGCTCCAACAAAGATGAAAGAGTCAACAAAAGAAGTAAAACTGAGTATGGAAAATTATGAGAAATTCCGTTCTCTTGACAATATTGAAAAGTATTTTAAGGCATTAACAAGACTTGTTGAAAAAATATCTAGCGATGTTGAGCTTCAGACTATTCTGCATAGTATTTATAGAAGACAGAATAAGGATATAGCCCTAGATAATCAAGAAAATGTCTGGCAATGGCTTAGAAATGCAGATTTGGATATCGTTTTGCCACTGATTGCATTGTTAGCAGAACATCCTAATACAAAACAGCTTACAGCATTTACACGTCGCATTAGAAGAAATTACTTCGATGGTTTGTGGGCGAAAGATGAAAATAATGTAGCTACAAGAAGGGGACAAAACAAAATGGATTGGCGCTATTTGATACAAATAATTAATCAAGTAGAAGATAAAGATCTGCTCAATATTGAAAACGAAAAGATTACATTCTCTAAAATTCCTCTCATCGACATTCCTATATGGTATGACAAGAATGAGCAAATCAAGGACAAACTTCGTGAGGAACACCCTGAAGCCATAGACTTATGGGAGGATAATGAATACCTAATGGGCGATTTAACTCCACTTTGGAACGATTGTAACAAAGAGGATATTGACTTTGAAACTCTTAAGGAACGTTTCTTGAAAATAGACAAGTTGTGCAGAATGCTTAATGAAGACCAAGTAAAAAAAGGAGAATACCAGTTCTCGAATTGGTATAGACTGTACCGTGTAATTTCCGGACTCGTTCAGATTGGACATATCCAACGAACAAAATGGGAATATGAGGGTTGCTACTTTTCCCACAAGGATGAAGCACCATGGTGGCTTGAAAAATCTCAAATAATGGAACTCATATCAAGTGACGACCAAATTGAATATATGAAGAACTATATTCGACATGAGGTATCTAAGTTTATAAGAGCCCCTCATGACCATATTGAATTGATAAAGTCTTGGCTTACACTAAAGGTTTTGAAAGCTGACAGTTGTAAGGAAGGAGTATATCTTCTCAATTATTATGATGACAGAGCCGTTTCTGCCTATATAGATATTCAATCTAATTATATAATTCCATATGAATCATTTAATTGGGGAAATATTTTATTAGGTTACTCGTATAGTTATACCATCTACCCAGCTCGTGACAGCTGGAATTGGCAACAAGTTGCCAATCTGGATTCTCCTTTGTTCGATATTCCGTATATTGGTTATGATAACGATGAACATCATATCGAAAACGATGATATAAAAAAAGCTCATGATTATATCAATGTTTTAATAGATTCATTTCTGAACAACAACGCTATTGTCAAATGAGAGAAGAGATAGTCAAATATTATCACATACTACTATGCTCACGCCCATCATCCCCCAAGGGCGTGAGCATAGTCTTTAACAAGCAAATATTTATAAAATAATTAAGTCGAATGCCAACTCCCTAATAAGAGATTGCAAAATTCACATACGGAGGCGAGAAATGTAGAAAGCTGCTTGAAAAGCTCCAAGATAATATAATGGAAGGTGAATGAGCAACTCCCTCGCAAATATCTTTATAAAATCCAACCATCATTTATCAGAGCTTCGTCATATGGAATCAAGATTAATACTTTGCAACGTTTTCAGTTTTGTAAGCCAGTATGATCAACAGCAATCTTTGCTCGTCACCTACCTGTATCCTTTGGGTAAGTTCCACCTGGGCAGAATCCATAAATGACTGCCCTATAGACATGAGCTTAGAAAGTTCTCCCATCAATAACGGGTGCTTTACAGAAGATATTATCTGAAAAGACACCTTTTTATATAGTGACCAATCTACAAGTGTATATTGCTGAAAGGCACGAAGGATTGCCTCTGCCCTACTCTCGCCGTCCATTTGGAAGGAATAGATACGGCACTTGACCATTTGTCTGTTTCTGTTACAATTCATCATTGCTTTCTAAGTTTTTGATGCAAAGATAGAAGTAAGGGGTGTAAAATCACTTCACACTAAAAAAATAATTCAACCTGTGCAACATATTTTCCTACTTTTCCGTTATATTTGTACCTAAATTATAAGAAACAAAATAAAACAAGATAATATGGCAATCAACCAATAAAACAAATATGTCTGGCTCGTGGAAACCATCCACAAGGCAAAGAATAGAGGCGGCATCACCCTACGGGAAATCCAAAGCAGATGGAAGGAATCAGAACTCAGCGAGGGAACGAAACTCTCCCGCAGAACCTTCATCAACAACCTCCATGCCATCGAGGAACTGTTTGAAATCAGCATCAGCTGTGGCAGCGGCTATCGTTATTACATAGAGTATGGCGACTGCTTCGAGGAAGGAAGTACCCGAAGTTGGATGCTCAATGCCTTCTCTCTCAATGCTATGGTCAGCAATAGACGCAAGCTCAAGGAACGAGTCCTTTTGGAAGATATGCCTTCTGGCAGAAACTTTCTGGAAGACATCATCAAGGCCATGTGTAACAACCATGCCATCGTTATCTCCTACTACAGCTATAATACCGAGAAGTATTTTCTAGCTTTTTTGATATTCGGATGAGATTTGGGAAGACAGATTCTGCCTACCATATCAATGGAAGGTTCATTCTCATCATTGGAAGGGCTATACCTAAAAATGATGATTTT
>ERZ1035014.737-NODE-737-length-13512-cov-9.226871_pt1 | contig 13512 bp, 7 predicted proteins | sample MGYA00520620_ERZ1035014 | MGnify/ENA primary metagenome ERZ1035014 (study PRJEB33766, sample SAMN09781744) | gut metagenome | biome: gut microbiome | host: Homo sapiens | place: Madagascar | study: EMG produced TPA metagenomics assembly of the PRJNA485056 data set...
CTTAATAACTATGTTTTATATTGCTTAAAAAAGATGTTTTATATTGCTAAACAACAATACAACAGTAAGATTCCGGGTAACCGGATAAATAGTTAATATAGTAAGTGACAAATGAAAAAGATAGCAGTTTTACTGTTTGTTATTTTGGGAAATAAAACAGTAGGTTACACACAAGATTTCGCCCTGAAGACGAACGGACTCTACTGGGCGACAACCACACTCAATATGGGCGTGGAGAAGGCAATCAGCAACCAGGTAACCCTGGAAGCAGATGTAGCATACAACCCCTGGACATTCAGGGAAGACAAGAAGATGCACCTTCTCTTGGTACAGCCAGAAATGAAATACTGGCTGTGCGAAAAGTACGAAGGACATTTCGTAGGTATCCACCTGCATGGTGCTCAATTCTACGGAGGTTTTGGCAGCAAGCTCTACGATGGCTACTTGGCTGGCGGAGGCGTAACATACGGTTACGACTGGATTTTATCCCCTCACTGGAACCTGGAGGCAGCCATCGGTGTGGGATACGCCCACCTCTGGTACAAGCAAAGCCCTAACTTGCCCTGCATCAAGTGCCAGGAAAAGAAGAACGAGAACTATATCGGTCCTACCAAGGCTGCGCTATCATTAGTCTATATCTTTTAAAAAAAGTACATCATTTAATCACAAAGAACATTATGGATGATAGAATGAAACTCAAAATAGTATATCTGGCTATTGCAGGTGTAGGCTTGGCTCTTCTGACGACTATGTCTTCATGCAGCAAACAGAACATTGTAAGTGATAAAAAGATTACATGTACTCCCGATTCCTTTATGCTCCTGCCAGATAGCAGCAATCAGGCTGCACTCAATCTTCAGGTTCATATCCCGAAGCATTATTTCTCGAAGAGAAGCCGTCTCTTCGTAATACCCGTATTGACAGACAGCGACAGCATCGTGGCTAAATACAAGCCTATAGTGCTGGATGCGCCAATCTACAGCAGGAAGATGGAACGTAAATGGGTGCTCGACAGCATTGCTGATCCATACGATTCTATTGCACAGAGAGTTACCAACACAAAAGTAGATTTATCCGTGTTATATAACGACACCATCACCCTGCCTGCCAACTTCCATAAGGGAAGCCTCGTGGCAGTGGCTTCTGCCGACGGATGCGGCGAATGCCGTGCCATCAGCCATACCAAGATAGCCGATGTGTTCCGTCCGGAAATCAAGAAGCAACTGCATCTCAACTGGATGAAGCATACCTTCGAGATCAAGCCGAAGATAAGAGAAGGAAAGGGTGTGGCACGACTTGAGTTTGCTATCAATAAATATGATATCAATCTCAAGATGAGCAACAACCAGGCTGAGCTCGACCACATGTTGAGCGATATAGCTCCAGTGCTCAGCGACAGCCTCGCTACCCTCACTTCTTTGGGCATCTATGGTCTGGCGTCAGCCGACGGCCCGCTGAAGTTTAACACCCCACTTTCCCGCAACCGTGCCAACTCAGCCCTGAAGTGGCTGCTTGCTCACATAGAGAATGGCGACAAGGTGAAGAAGATAGCCCGTATCGGTTCACGCCCTGAAGGATGGCAGCCAGTATTGGATGCGATGGTGGCCGCCGGCGATGCCGACAGCACGTTGGTGAAGAACATCCTGACCCGATATGCCAACTTCAACGATGATGTGCAGGAACGCTATATCCGCCGCCTGCCTATCTGGAACAGCATCAAGAAGAAGTATCTGCAGAAGAGCCGTAGCGTGGAATACACCTACACATACATCATCAAGAACTTCACCACCGATGAAGAAATGCTGCAGATGTACGAGCTCCGCCCAGATGCCTTCAGCGAAGATGAGTTCCTGCATGTGGCACAGATTGCAGAGAGCGCAGAAAAGCAGAAGCAGGTATATGAGACGACTTTGAACTATTACCCTATGTCGAAGATTGCTGCCAACAATCTTGCCATCCTACTCGAGAAAGACGGCAAGGTGGATGTGGCTGAAGAGATATTGAACCGCCAGAAGGTAGAAGAGGCTCTGATCAGCCAGAAGGCACTCACAGAATAAATAACAGCGTATGACAAGATTAAAAGTTATCATATATGGCATGGCACTGGCTATATCATTTACCTCGTGCGTCCGTGAAAATCTGGACCAATGTCCTCCTCTGAGTATCAACATCGAGGTGAAAGACAAGAATTATTTCAATGTCGACCAGACTGCACCAGAAGAGAAACGAGATGAGAATCAGCCATTTAGGTCATTCGTTCCGTCTCTTTCCTATCGTCTGAGCCGACTCAACGACGACGACACTCAGCAGGTTATCGTAGAAGAAAAAGGTTTCGGAGTAGAGGGTGATGGATTAACTTATCCTGTAAGCTTCGACCCCGATATGCCTTTCGGAAAATACGTCTTTACGGTATGGGGAGGTATGAAGACGCGAGGCGAACTCAATCTGGATAAAAACGAACTGTTGCTACATCCGGAGCACAGTCAGGGCGATGATGTTTATCAGGTTTGCGATACCCTCGTCTATGATGAAAACCATTATTGCTATACCAGCGAGATGGAGCGCACCAAGGGTAAACTAGTTATATGGACAGAGAATCTTCCTGCCGGGTATCACCTGATGAATACTGAAGTAAGCCAGCTCTATGGAATAGTAAATCCAAGTTTCCTATATTCTGAAGAGACCAGCGTCTTTCATGAATCGGAAATTGAAGCTGGCGCCAAGACCAAGACCTCTATTTTCCTGGCCCCTTCTTTCCAGAAGGATGAGTCAGTGGTGGATGTCAATTTCTATAAGAATAGTGGCGAAGGCGGCAATTCATCTGTGTTGTCACCTGATGACGTGAAGGTAAGCATGGAGCGCAATAAGATTACGGTGCTGAGGTATGTGTACGATTCCAAACGCAATCGCTTCACCATCTATATGAAGGTGAACGACAACTGGGAGGAAATTCACGGCATGATATTGGATTGATAATTAATTTATACTCAATTTTTAAATTTATAATTTATGAAAAAAGGTATGTTTTTTGCGCTTGCAGCAAGCTGCTTGCTGTTCAGCGCATGTAGCAGTGACGACGCTGTGGTTAGCACAGTGGGTCAGAATGAGGCAGTACAGCAGATTGTATTGCAGGTAGCAAGTAGCGGTGATGGCTTGACAACACGTGCAGGCCGCCCATTGTATTCTTCACAGGCTTTGCAGACTATCCAGAATGTTCGCGTAATGATTTACAAGAACGAAACCGGAGGTGGCGAGAAGACTATTGTCTATGACAAGAAGTTGAACTGGAAAGAGAGTACTATTTACAAAACAAATGGCCATGGTCGCCAGTTTACGATTTCCTTGAAGGGTAATGATAGACTGGAGGCTGGTAGCTACAAGGTTATGGCTGTAGGTTACAGCGATAACAGTGACTATACCTATGCTTTGGATGTAACAAGTGATGCAGCCCTTACCGGTAATTACAGTGACATTACTGCAACCTTGAAGGCAGGCAAAAAAGAAGCAGAGGAAGTATTCGCTGGTGATGCAGATCTTAAAATCGGAGATGACAAGAAGATCACCAACCTTACTTCTGGTGAGGAGAATGGCGTAGCAGTAACCTTGCATCGTCAGGTAGCTGGTAGCTTCGGTTATTTCCAGAACATTCCTGCAAGTGTGAATGGAAAAGCAGCCGCAACCCTTCGTCTCGTAGTAAGAGATAAGAATGATATGTTGACTTTCAACAACTTCAACAGCTCATTCACAGATGCAGCAACCAGCACTATCAAGTATTATGTTAATGGTTCTAAATCTACAAGTGCTGCTACTGCAGATGCAAAGTTCAATAACAACGAGGACGGTTATGTGCTCTACTCTATCGATTTGAATACATGGTTCCCTGGTGGTGATCAGAACAAAGACGGTCTGCTGAATGCTGAAGATACCAACTGGAAACACCCTGATGGTGTAAAGACTCAGGTTGTGAAGGGTTCTGTATTCGGAAGCAACTTCGTCATTCCATTTAATTACGCAAAGGGAAAGAACACCATGGAGCTTCAGCTCTTGGATGCTAAAAACAATATCATCAAGACTTGGACCGTTTCTATCCCAGCAGCAGATGTAAATACTGATGCCACAAATGGAAATGTCGCAGACGCAAGTCCTTCTATCTTCAACGTGGTTCGTAACCACATGTACAACTTGGGCGTGAAGACTTCAAATGGTACAACAACTGATCCAGATCCAAATAAACCAGATCCAGATCCAAATAAACCAGATCCAGATAAACCAGATCCAGGTAAAGACGAGCCAGAAGACTTGACCAAATCTCAGAACCTCATCTTGAAGGTGAACGACAACTGGGAGGCTATCCACAAGTTGGAGCTGGGTGATTAATCTTACTACGTGCTCATAATATAGGCAGTATTAAGAAAAATATATCCAAGGGATGCACAGTGCCCGCTATGGGTACTCGCATCCCTTACTATCCCAACATCACAATATTTAATTTATCATTCATTTTATACGTAATTCCCATTCAAATCGAATAGGCGAACATTGAAATCGAATAGGCAAACATTGAAATCGAATAGGCGAATATGATGAGAAAATCTATAAAAAACAGTTTAAATATAATCCTCGCAGCCAGTCTCCTAATGAGCTGTAGTGCAAGCAATGATGCGCCTGATACCCTCGCCGACGGATCGCATGCCGTGAAGTTGGACATGAGAGTGGGTGTAAGCGCAGGTGTTGTTACCGGCTCACGAGAACTTGATACGTGGGATGGAGCACAGCAGGTGAATGATATGAGAATCTACGTCTTCAGATGCCCCGAAGACAAGAAGGGCACCCCAGAAGAAGCATATACCTATTGCACCCCTATTGAAACGGAAGCAGCCAAGAAAGGTTACTATTCCGTTGACGCATTCAACAATAGAGAACCCTACTATTCTGCCGAGCACCAGAACATGCCCGAGCAGCATCTATACACCTTCGAACCCTATCTGCAGAACGGCTACTACTACCAGTTTCTAGCCATAGGAAGAGATGATAAATACGCAACGACGAAAGTACTTACAGAACCCAAATTCACTAAAAACGAAACGAAACTGGAGGACGCAAGAATCGCCCTCACCGAGGAGGCAAAAAACAGCGTCAAACTCGGTATCCTCAATACCACAGAGCTGTTTAGCGGCATTCTGCAAGACGAGAAGACACATGAGGAAGCCCCCGTTCTCGTAACGGAAGAGACGAAATACTTCCACCGCACGCTGACCGCCAGCCGTAACGTGGCTGGCCTGATGATTTACGTAGAAAACATCCCGGCACAGGTGGAGTCGAATGCAGCAGGAGACGTGAGCACCGTTACCTTCACGCCTACCTCTCTATCCGTTGTAGCCACCGGCATCAGCCCCGAAACGCTGATAAGGCAGAAGCAGGCACCAGCAGATGCTGAATCGTTGACTTATCAGACGTTGGGCACCATCGACCTCACCCCCTCAAACGGATGGTCCGTAGATGCTACAGAGAACATATTCAAGCGAGCTGAAGACTCCCAGAAAGGATGGAAGGCAAACAGCTACATGATAAGCAACTTCATGATGCCTACACCAGAGGGAAAAATGCAGAAAAGCAAGAACTCGGCAGAGAACGAGACCACCTTCTATCTGCATTACACGGATGGCACGCACCACAGGTACGACAACATCAGGAAGTCTACAACCACTGGCGACAAGTTCAAATTCCCTATCGAGGCAAACCACCTGTATTGCCTGGGAGCCAAGAGCAAGACCGTGAACCAGCCATACGACCTGAAGGAGTATTACGAGCCGGTGATGACCGAAGTGAAGGTTGAGATAGAACCAGCCTTCGAAAAAAAACATGAATTTGAAACAGAATAAACGTTACAAAACAGCATAAAAACGGAAATAGAATATGCAGAAATCAAGATTTAGCATCTGTAAGATAAGCTCCATCAAGATGAACGCCATCAGGATGAACGCCATCAGGACAGGCATGGCGGTAGGGGTTTGCTTCCTCCTCGCACTAGCCGCGGGATGCAGCAGCGATGCCGATCAGCCACCCTATCCAGATGGCAGCAATGGAGATGCAGGCATGAATCAGCCTTCGGAAAACGAAGATGAGATTACGACTGTTCCCTTCACCATCACTCTGGGCGGATTAAGCGGCAGCGATGGCAATGCCAAGCAAGATGGCAGAAACACCCGTGTAGCTCCTCCTGGTGCAGGATCCTCTTCCTCGTCGGGCACAATAGACGAGGACTACGGATATGCCGAGACCGACAACGTCAATGCCGTAAGGCTGATAGCTTTTCGCCGAAGAGTTCAGAACAATGGAGAAAATACTGCAACCTATGATGCCGCAGTCAACGATATCCAGGGCTTCGAGTACGACCCTACCAACGACAGGGTGATTAACGGGAAACCCACGTTAGAAGACGGCAAGGAAGACGATTATCTTTCGGGAAAGCCCCACAAGCACTATGTGGTAAAGGGCACCTTCGGCATCAGCAGGGGCTACGAATATCGTATCATTGCCCTCGCTTACAATAGCCAGGAGAAATCGCCCTATCCGCAGTATGAGGAAAACAATGTGGTTACCACGGAAATGCTCAATTTAAAAAAAGGTACTACATTTCAGGAGTTCAAGGCCACGTTTGCGAGTTACCTGGTCAATGATGATGGCAAAACCGACACCCCAAACAACTGGCTTGACTATCTAAAAAAAATAGTTCTCACACTAAATAATGTAGATTGCTTGAGCCGCCGGCTCATCACGGTGCCGCAGCTCTTCTATGGCACCCTCTACCAGCAGGGGGATGACACCCAAAATCCAATCATCTCTTCTGCTGATTACCAGAAGGAAAATCTGGGAAACAACACCCCTACGCCGCTTGTAGGAACACTCTATAGAGGCATGGCAGAAGTGGAGGTTCATATCACTCATGCCGCCCATTACAGCATTACAGCGCAGACGCAATGGTATTGCCTACTTGCCGACACCGTGCTTACCCAGATGCCTCTTACCAGCTACGACGGTTTTAAGCAGGGCAGTGTACCTATCAAAAAGTATTCAGAAAAGGGAGGCTCCTATACCGCCATTGCCTATGCCCCCTTCCCAGGTGAAGACAAGGAAGTGGTGCTCAAGGCATTTGTGCTGCCAGGCAAGACCCATCTTGCCGTGCGAATAGGCCTCAAAGCCTATCCTCACGCCCACAACTATCAGATAAAGGCAAAGGATATGATGTCTTCTGAAGCAGCCACGGGCGTTATCGTGGTAGATGGAGTAAGCAACCTCTTCTATCTGAGACGAAACCATAAATATGTCTTCACATACGATGAGCAAAAGACACTTACAGACTCCAGACATTTGCTCGAATAAGATCAAGAGAATTATCAAGACGTTATGATATGTTTTAAAATCAAACAGACAATGAAACTGCATTTTATATACAAAACTTTCATATCATTTTTGTTGGCATTCCTGATGGTTGTGCCCGCCTCTATCCAGGCGGCACAACCTCAGGATGACAACACCAGTCCCTATTTCGAGAGTGCTGCCGTTAGAGACTCGTTCAAGAACTGCAAGAAACCCATCTGGACCAACAACTGGGATGATCTGCCAGCCGACAAGCACCAAGACCATTTTGTGGAGTTCAACAATGACCCCAAATATTACAACATGACATTCCGTGAACTGCGCAACCGCCGTGCCCTTACGGGCGAATCGTGCACCATTAACAAATTGATTGGTGTGGTAGGCGTAGGCAGCTGGGCAAAGGATATGGGCGCCCTTACCGACGATTCACTCGACAACTATGCACAGGTGAACTCCGTGGTACGAGCAGGGGTAACCGTAGACCCGATAGTAAGTGTAAAAGATATGGATAATTACTATTCCAAGGGAACGGTGGCAGGCTTTACCATCGTGGCTGGTTCGGGTAGCAGCGTGCTGAGCCTCGATGTAATCAAGGCATTCTCCATCGGATTCTATCGCGACGGCAAACTGAAGGGTGTGAAGGCGGTAAGGGAAGGACAGAATGGTTCGGGAGTAACGCTGAAGCTGCTCCAGATACCGGGTTCCGACAACATCTGCGCCATGCTGACGGCAGAAAGCGACTGGCTCTTTGATGAAATCACTCTCGACTGCTCGGGCGGCATTCAGGCAGAAGTGGCGAATATTCTGAAAATCAAATATGCCTTCGTGGGCGAATCTACGGAGTTTACCATCACCGATGGAGGCATCAAAAAATACAACGAATATTTCAAAGACGACAAGCAGGTAGCGCTCAAAGAGATGAAAGGCTGGCGCCCTATTATCCTCGGCATCCCCCTGCCTTTCCTGGACGGCGATATAAAGAAGATGACAGATGATGATCTGGACAATTTCGCCACCATCGTCCCTCTTCTTGACATAGGTTACCAGGGCGGAGCCAAGTTTATGATGCAGAACAACAAGAACCCGCAAGGCGAAGCATTCGAGGCTGGCATGGAGGCTGGCTTCAAATACAAGATGGATGCCCTGCTGAGCCTCAATGCAGGAACATGGGTCAACGTGCTGCTCTTCGACCACAAGGGAAACAAGGTGCAGGAAGAAACGATTTCTGCCCAGGTGCTCCACCTCTCGCTGGTGCAAATTGGCGACGGAACGGTGAGCATCAAGGCAAAGGTGCCGTTTTCAGGATGCGAAATCAGATTCCTTACGGTTCTCGGAGTTGATGCAGGCGCCATTGGCATCCACTATGGATTCGTAAGAATGGCTCCAGATGTATCCCACCGGTGCCCCATCAATCCTACCATCAGCAGCAATGTCTGCCAATCGCAGACTTCGTTCAACCTTCGCTCCAACCCCAAGGTGAGCGTAACATGGAAGCTGGTGAATGCATGGAATTTGAAAAATAACGATATTCTTGCCACCACACCAGTAAAGGTTACCTCTGATGGTCAAGTTACCAATCTGGAACCTGGTAAATATACCTTCAGGGCCACGGCTCAGGACGGATGTTATGATGAAACCACCATTACCGTAGGTGGTTTTAATGATGGAAATACAACTTGCGGCAAACCACTTGTCAACATACTGGGTGAAGATTTCTACGAGGTATCGCCTAAGATTCACGAAACATCCGGCTCGCTGCTTTCTATCTCTGAACTCAGGGATAGAGACAATATTATCAAGGGTGAATATGATCAATATGCCGAATATAGAGGTGGCTTGAGTCTTGCCGATAACCTCTGCATCATCGGAATTCACCGCAAGGATGGTCAACTGATATACGATGCTACCGACCGACACGAAGGTGAATCAGAGACGGATGCCGTCAAGAGAGCTCAACCTAAGCGCATTGGTTTTGTGGTAGAGGCTGATGCTACAGTAATCAATTTGCATGCCCTGCAATTCCTGCAGATACGCTGCTATAACCAAGGCAAGGAAGTATATCGCCATCTGATAGATGAGAACAATGCGATTAGTGCAGATATTGCAGGTTCTGGCAAGCTGCAAAAGATAAGATATTCTATCGAAGTTCCAGCCTACGACAGCAAAGGCAACCCGATTCAGATGGATGAGTTCCAACTCTGGAATTCGGGTGTACTCAATCTGGGCGGTTCTACACTCCGTATCTACTATGCCTTTATCGAGGAGGCTTCCGACGACTGTTCTTCGCCACTTGCATGTAGCAGTATGGTGATGTCGCATAATCATTCACATACTACCATCAATGCTAATGAAACCAAATTTGGCGGAGCGGTGAGTGTGGCTACTGTAGATGATAACTTAGGTTATCTGGTGGATGATGACTTGAATACCTATATGGCGGTTGCCAATACGGTAAGTCTGGGAGTTGGTCAAACATTCGCCGTAAAGATGGGTAGAACACTCGACTATCATCATCAGTTGGGAATTGTCATTGACAACAAGACTTTCCTGGCAGCCGTAAACGTAGGAGACTGGCTAACGGTAGAAACCTTCAAAGACGGTAATTCTACGGGAGATAAATTTACCGACTGGAAGGTGATTTCCGCTGATGTAGCGGGTTATGGCGATAAGAATATCCTCTTCTTTCAGCCAAAGAAAGCGTATGACGAGGTGCGATTAACTTTAGCCAAAATTGTAGGCGCATTGGATGTGCAAAAATTCTACGGACTCGTGACACGTGGTGATATTGATAATGATGGTATTCCTGACTGTAAGGACGACAAGTCGTGCGTAGATGGTGTAGACGATATCGTTGTCAACAATGTATGCGTAGGAGATAAGATTGTCGTAACTGCTACCGGATTGACCGGAGTAGATTATCATCTTTACTTCGGTGATAAGAATGCGGGAGAAAATGGCATTGTGTCTCTGCATTCTACACCAGACACCAAGAACAATATCCAATATACCTACACCACCAAGGAGCCGGGCGAATATCAGCTCACCTTCTTCGACGGCAGCTGGACGCCACTCTCTTCTGTAGTATATCAGGTTCATCCATTACAGACCCGATGGCTTCCGAGTGCATCTACCAATGAATGGAACAAATGGGACAACTGGAGCGACGGTTCGCCTTACTGCTGCACCAACGCCATCATCTCGTCGGATGCCGATAACTTCCCAATGCTGGGAACGCCAGTGAAGCCAGCCGACTACTGCTGCAAGGACATCTTCTTCGAACCCCGTTCGGCGGTGGATAACGTGCCATCGCTCAACTATCGCAAGGCATGGGTAGAACTGGAGCAGAAGCCGAACCATTACTATCTGCTGAGTGCACCGCTCAAGCAGATGTACACGGGCGATATGTTCATGCCTGCCGACACCACGAAGGCGAAATACTTCGAGGAGCTGAACGAAGAAAACTGGAAGGAACAGCGCTTCAACCCGAGCATCTACCAGCGCCTCTGGGCGGCTGCGCATCCGGGTAAGATTTATTCGCTAGACAGCAAGGGAAATCCGGTTTTGACGGATGATAAAACGCTCGCCGTGAAAGAGGCCACCTGGTCGCACAACTTCAATGCCGTGGCGAAGGAGTACGGCATGGGTGAAGGCTTCTCTATGTGGATAGACAACGGCAATCTGCCGGCTACCAATAAGTTCAGTATCCGCCTGCCTAAGGCGCATAAAGAATATAGTTACTTCGTGGATTACGATCAGGAGAAAGTGGCTAGTGAAACAGTGACGAAAGATGCAAATAAGATAAACCGCTTCATCTACGAACCGGATTCTCCGCAGGAAGGCGACTTGACGATGGAATATAAGTATCTGTCGGAAGGCAAGGAAGTGACGGAGAACCGCACGGTGTTCGTGGGGCAGAGCGAGTATCAGATTACGCTGAAATCGGATATTCCTACGCAGACCTTCTTGCTGGGCAACCCATTCATGAGCCGACTGAATATCCAGAAGTTCCTGGAGGCGAATGGGAACGTGAGCAGCGTGAAGGTGGAAGTAGAGAATGAATCGGGAGGCATGGAAGAGCAAACTGTAAGCAAGGTCGCTTCTACGGGCAACGCCACCACCATCGCCCCAATGCAGGCATTCTATGTTACCACAAAAGATGAGCCGAATACGCAAATCACCCTGCTGCTCACCCCAGAAATGATTGGTGGAAGCAAGAAGGCTACTGAGGAAAGTAAACCTGCTGAAGCCAAGGGACTGAAAGTGTGTGTGGAAAGCCTGAAGACGCGAAGCAAATCAGCAGCTATGCTGGTGATGGAGAATTCAGAAACTGCTTATGATGTTTCTGCCGGTTCTTCTTTCAAGAACTCTGTGTTGGTTCCAACTCTTCTGGATAGTGAAGTGAAGTCACCTTTGAAGGTATTTGGTATTCAGCAGAGTCAGGCTTACGATATCCTTCCGATGACTGGCGCTACATCTTTAGGAATCTATCTGTCGCAAAAGGATAGCATCCGTATCGAGGTAAAACCTATTCAGGGTGTTGATATGAGCGGATATGTTCTCCATGATATGCTTTCGGGTGCCGATTATTCACTCGATTCTCCTCTCATTATTGCGGATGCCGAGACCTCGTTAGGCAGATTTGTTATCAGAAGCCGTTATGGAAGTACAGATGTGACATCTGTCGATACTGATCAGCGCATCAGTATTGTTCAGGAAGGTTCTTCTGTCCTCGTGCAATCTGCCTGCGGTCTGCTCAAGAGTGTCAAGGTCATAGACCTGAATGGCAGAATCATCAGCAGGGTACAGGGAAATGGTTCAAGGTGTTTAAAGGCGAGCATAGCCACAGGCATTCAAATCATACACATAGAATTGACAGATGGTAGCAGTAAGGACTATAAGATGATTTTCTAAGTGAAATCAGAATAGCGAATTACATCTTTTGCTTATAATTATCCCTGCCAGCTTGTGAAAGCCGGCAGGGCTTATTCGAATTAAGCAAGAAAATCCGGGTAAATTCTTTGGTATAATCAGATAATTTTCTTATTTTTGCAAAGGTAAATTATTAAAAGGAGCAATCATGGATCAGAATATGAAACGTTTGCCTTACGGCATCAATGACTTTGAGGCGGTAATAGAACAAAATCAATATTATGTGGATAAGACGATGTATTTGCCTTTGTTGGAAAACCAACCAAGCAACATCTTCTTCATTCGTCCACGTCGGTTCGGTAAGAGCATATTCCTGAGTATGCTCCATGCTTACTATGACTGTAGCAAGAAAGAGAAATTCCAAACTCTTTTCGGTGATTTATGGGTTGGTAAGCATCCTACTCCTTTGCAGGGAAAGTATCAGATTCTTCACCTTGATTTCTCGTATGTCGGTGGTGGTATCGAAAAGTTGGAGGAAAACTTCAATATGTATCTACGTGTCAAATTGGACGGTTTCATGCGAGTTTACCAAGAGTTTTATCTGGCAGATTTTAAGGAGAGGTTCTTTAAGTCGGATTCTGGTACGGAGAAACTGGCTTTGCTTCAGGATGAGACTGCAGCCAAGGGCATTCCTCTCTATCTGATCATCGATGAATATGACAATTTCACCAATACCGTGCTCAATGAGCAGGGCGAGAATGTATATTGGGCAATCACCCATGCCGACGGATTCTACCGTGATGTCTTCAAGAAGTTCAAGGGCATGTTTGAGCGTATCTTCATCACAGGTGTCAGTCCTGTGACCTTGGATGATGTGACGAGTGGGTTCAATATTGGCTGGCATATCTCCACCAAGCCAGAGTTCAATCAGATGTTGGGCTTCTCCATGGAGGAAGTACGCAAGATGTTTGCTTATTACAAGGAAGTGGGAGGCATTCCTGCAGCAAGCGATATCGAGGCAATGATAGACGAGATGAAGCCTTGGTATGATAACTATTGTTTCTCAGAGGATGCTCTGCATACTCAGAGTAAAGTGTTCAATAGTGATATGGTCATCTATTATCTCAGAAATTATATAGATAGGGGGGAAGCTCCAAAGCAGATGATAGATCCAAACACGAAGACAGACTACAACAAGATGAAGAAACTTCTTCAGTTGGATAAGTTGGATGGCGACCGCAAAGGTGTTATCCGCACGATAGC
>ERZ1035014.739-NODE-739-length-13462-cov-9.215857_pt1 | contig 13462 bp, 27 predicted proteins | sample MGYA00520620_ERZ1035014 | MGnify/ENA primary metagenome ERZ1035014 (study PRJEB33766, sample SAMN09781744) | gut metagenome | biome: gut microbiome | host: Homo sapiens | place: Madagascar | study: EMG produced TPA metagenomics assembly of the PRJNA485056 data set...
AACCATATGAGCTTATATAATTATCATAGCTATGATTCTCTATCGTAATATATTTACACGCATTCATTTTTCGAAATTCCTTGCTTTTTCCAAAACCGCAGCGGGGGCAGGGGGGATGTGTGGGATATATACCTATACGCTCTCACGTCGCCCGCCCGTTTTTCCGCTACCCCGGGGGGTGGGGTCCTCGAGGGGGTGGTTGAGTTGACCATCAAAAATGGCCCAGGCCCCGGGGGATTATAGCCCCCAGGCCCCAGGCCCTGACATTGATTGTCATTGAAATTGCGAACGCAACAAAATAAATATTTGGTTGCGTTCATCCAGCCACTTACAAAACATATCAATATATCTAGTTGCACATTTTGAACCATCCACCACCGGAGGACAATACCCTTATTTGCCGGCCTCTTTTGCCCTCTTATCATTGGCCCCGAAGGAGATCACCAGCTCCTTTACCCCTGCCTTGCCCTGCACCGCTGACGGTCTGGCCCGCTCCTCACCACATGGCAGCATCCTATAAAGGGCCAGGGCTTTGGTGCATCTGGCAGCCGTGGCACTCCATCCAGGGGCCGACATATATTGAGCCCGGCACCACTGCCAAAGCAGGGATAGGGCCCGGCCTCTCTCATAGTATGCAGATGTTGGCCCATCCTCTGCCCGCTCCATCACCTCCGCCGCAATGGCCTCCGTGATCCCTGCCCGGCTGCAAAAATCCGACCAGGAAGGCAGCTCAATCGTGCCGTCTGCTGTCATCTGCTTGTACTCATTAATCTTATTATTTAGCTCCTTTTCATCCATGCTAAACCCTGAAATGATACGTCTGACCGAACTTTTTTGCTCTTTTTCGTTTGCCATAAAAACAACCTCCGTAATATTGTATATATACATATTATCGCAAACAAAAAAAGCACCGTCAACCCCCTGGAAGAAGTGCCAAAACAGGGGACAAAACGGTGCGCAAAAATAAATCAAAAAATTTTTGGAAAAACGCTTGACAAAATAGGGTACCCTATGCTATCATGAAGATACCCGAAAGGGAATACAAACGGAAGGAGGGTGCCAAACAATGACGGATAAACAGATGCAGTTTATCGCATGGCTCATCACAACTGCGACTGACAAATGCTCAACCATCGAAGAAGTCCGCCAGATGAACGCAGAAATCCGGAAACACTCCGCCGGACTCACCGCCGAACCAGCGAGCGAGAACGAAGACAAGTAACCGCAAGTAAAACGCCCTTGGGAGTGCCGCAAACACTCTCAAGGGCAACACCCAAAACCAACCAACCAAGTCAATCAAGGGGTGTTTCTATTATATCTCTTGATTGCTGTTAAGTCAATAGACAAGGGAGATATAACCATGAAATACTTTACCACCTGCACCACCCTGGAGGCCCTGAAAAAGGAATACCGCCGCCTCTGCATGATCCACCACCCCGACCGGGGCGGAGATGCCGCCACAATGGCCGCCATCAATAACGAGTATGATGAGGCATTCCGCCGCCTCCAGCATCAGCACAGCACCACCGAGACCAGCGGCTCCACCGTCACCGAGGCAGAGGCCGAGGAAGTCCCTGAGGAGTTCCGGGCCGTCATCTCCCGGCTGGTGATCCTGGCCGGTGTCAATATTGAGATTTGCGGCTCCTGGATCTGGGTCACCGGCAACACCTACCCCAACCGGGAAGCCCTGAAGGCCGCCGGGTGCCGCTACTCCAAAAATAAAGTGGCTTGGTACTGGCACCCCGCCGGAGAGCACAGCAGAAGCAGGAAGCAGCTGAGCCTGGACGAGATCCGGCAGCTCCATGGATCCGAGAAGATCAACACCCGGCCCGGTGCGGTCCTGACGGCGTAAAGTCCGCCTTATCGTACACAACCCCTGTTAATATAAATTCAAACGCTGGGCCAACGGCGAGACGGGCAGAAAGGAAAAACAATGGATACCCGCTACGTCGTTATCGATATGCCCGCCCCCGGCACTGACGGGGACATCTACCAGGAGGTATACACCACGGCGGAGGAGGCCAACGCCGCCGCCAGCTATAAGTGGCACCAGCTTTCCGCCGGTGAGCGCCTGGGCCGCCGGATCATGGCCGGAGTTGTCACCCGGGATATGCTCCCGGAGGAGGACATTGCTGAGGAGACAGGCGAGGTGGATTAGAGCCTCTTTAGCGACTGTGACACCTTCCCGGGGGCTTTTGACTCCCAGCCCAGCGTTCCCCTCTCCTATGCCATCGTCACCGCCCGGAGCATCTGCATTGTAGATTTTCCAGGGATGACTGCCGACGTCTTTGAGGACGAGGCCTGGTATGATCCGGATTCCGCCGCCTGGATCGTCCCGGTAAACCTGGAGGACGATGATTTAGGCCCCCGCTGTGGCGAGTACCGGTTTAAGGTTTCCAAGGATGCAGCAACCTATGAGCTTTACCGCAGATAAGGAGGCCCCACAATGAGCAACGCCGCCATGAACGCCTGGCAGAAAGAAAACACTGTACAGGTGAAGCTACGTTTTTCACGCAACCAGGACTCAGATGCAATCGCCTTTTTGAAGGCCACCGGAAGCCCGACCCAGACGCTCCGCCGCCTGATCCGGGAGGAGATCACCCGCACCGGCTGGACTCCCCCCGCCGAGGCCCCCCGCCCGGCCTCTCTGAGCCTGGACGGTGGGGAAAGCTATATCACCCCGGAGGAGCTGCCGGACCACCGCCACGCCATCGCTGACAATTGGGACACCATCACCGAAGCAATGGACCCGGAAGTCTACGCCGATACGGATGCCAACTTCAGCCCATGCTCCCTGCCGGAATTTGTGGCCCACTATCTGGAGCGGGCCGGAAAGGATTTGATCTTATGTGTATAGATTCCCAGTATATCCCGGTGGATGAAAGCCAAATGACCCATGTGGAGGCCACCGAGGAGGAGGCCGAGGAGTTCTTCCAGGCCCTGGAAAACACCCCGAAGCCCACCATCCCAGTCCAAACAGAATAATCAAAAGCCCGATGCAAGAAATGTTGCACCGGGCTTTCCTTATTTTTTCCGTGCCACATGCCACAGGCAGAACAGCAGGATCCCCGCCCCGGCAAGCGCCGCAAGCAGGATCCACCAGGGCACATCTCCGCCCCGGATAAAGCCCTGGTCTGTTACCTCCATATCCCGGCCTACATATACCATCAGCAGCGACACGCACAGCAAACATAGTCCCATCAGCCCATACACCAGCGGTTTCCAGGCGTTTTGTGTATCCTCAACCATTTTGTTGCGGTCCGCAATTCCGCTTTTTAGTCCCTCTATGGCCCTCTGCGCCCTTGCCAGCTCTGCCGCCGCCTGGTTGTCCTCCACTCTCAGGCCGATGCACACATCAATGGATAAGCCCAGGGCGGCGCAGAGTTCCGCCACCTGGATAAGGCCGGGGTTTGCCACGCTCCCCGCCAGCAGCTTATTGATGGTGTACACGCTCACCCCGCTTCTTTCGGCCAACTCATTGTTGGTCCACCCCTTTGCCGTCTTTTCCCTCCGCATGGCCTCCACCAGTCTGCCGGTGGACTGCTCCATATCCTGCCGTTTTGCTCCTTCCATTGCCATTTCTCCCCTTTTCTCCTATGTTGGGGCGCATTCTCCCCACCCGCTCATTGCGTCCCCGCCCTGCTTGGGTGTATTCTGCTTATGCAGCCCATTCCGGCGGCAAGCCCGGCCTTTCGGTGGCACTGGGGGCCGGGCCTTTTTACTGTATCTGTCCCGTTTAACGGACTGCACGCCTTGTATTATTAGAACAGTTGTTCGAATATGCCCAGGAGGGGGGAACATAAATCTATACTACCACCAGCGGCCACAGATTGCAATTGACAATTATCGACAAAAAACGAGGAGGAATCTCATATGTCCGAGCGCGCCCAGCTGATCGCCGCCATCCTGCCCCTCTTGGAGCGTATGCCCATGGACTGGCTCAGAGCTATCCAAATCATGGCCCAGAAATGGGCGGACCTGAAAGAATAACGCAATCCCCGGTGCAGTGATGAGTTGCGCCGGGGATTGCGTTTTACTGTTTGTTGTACTGCTCCAGGAACTTCTGCACCAGCGCCAGGGCCTCGTCGAAGAACTCTTCCGGCATCTCCGCCAGTGACCGGATGATCTTGGCCTTGGTGGTTTCGTCCACCATCAGGTCACCGAAGATCTCCGCCAGCTCCTCCGGCCGGGACTTGGCCCGGTAAGGGGGGCCGGTGCCCGTGCGGAGCCAGGACTCGTTGACGCGGAAGACGCGGCAGATGTCGGAAATCGTCCGGTCACTCGGCGTAGCCTTCCCGGAGCAAATAAGGCTTGCCATTGACTGCGAAATACCAATTTTTTGCCCAAATTCCGTCTTATTCAACCCAGAGTCTTTATTTATTTTGGCGATTCTGGAATACATTTCTTCCATTTACTCACCTCCTTTTCTACATCATACCACAGTGGAGTTGAGAAAGCAAGAAAAATATTAATGATTCATAAAAAGCTATTGACAATTGGAGCCGGACGTGATATATTATGACTAGCTAATAAATAATATTAATTATTCATTAGCAACCCGTTACCGCTCAAAGAAAATCCGCCCGCTGTTGGAGAGCGGACGGATCCCCACAGGCTTCTTTCCTCCCTGTGCGGCCCCGGATTTATCCCGACTATGGTAGGCCGGGCCAAGGGCCTTTTCCAACAAAAGGTTTTCCCGCAAAGGCAGCGCATTTCGGTTGCCTGTCCCACCGCTGCGCTGTGTCGCCTTGGTGCTAAAGCATGGTAACTATAGCATCAGACGGAGGAACGGTCTTCCGGCATGAGGGCCTGAACCAGAGTTTCGGCAAAACTACCAGCTGCTCCTATCATTGGGCCTCACCTCCAGACCTTTTATTTGCCACACCGAACAAAAGCGATGTGACATGCTTAGTCTACCATTAACGATTAATCTTTGCAACAAGAACGTTTGAGCGGTAACGGGGAAAACAACCAATAAGGAGGACGCACACAATGAAAGTTATCGAAAAAGTCGAGATCGAGGCGCTGGGTTTCCCGGTCGATGGTTACCACTACAATTGCAAGATCCTCAGGAGCGTAGACGGTGGAGAGACCTTCTGGTATTGCGGATCCGGAAAGTATTTCAAGACTTTCCAGGAGGCCCAGCAGTTCAAGAATGAGCAGGAGGCAAAGGCCTAGGGGGCGGAAACGCCCCCCACCGGCTCAGTACCCAATCAGCGTACCGGCATAGGCCAGCGCCCATACAGCATTCATGTACTCGTCCCAGCTTGGTTTTGCCCCGTCTTTTCCTGGGTGGTTGTACTGGCTGATGATGTTGGCCGCTTCGTGGGGTGTCAGGCCGTACTGCTGTCCAACGAACTCAGAAATTCGTTTCACGGTCAGGCCGTTGGGACTCATGTCATTCTTCGCCTTGGCTTTTTCGTCGGCCACCCCGGTATTGTACCCCTCGGAATACCCGGAGAAGTACGCCGCCTCCTTCGCCTCTTCCAGCTCCCGGTCCTGCTTCTGGGATAGAAGCTCTGCCCCAATAATCAGGCCGGCGGCGGCAATCATGGCGATAACGCACCAGATCACCCATGGTTCCATCTTCTCCCGTGGCTTGGGTGCGGGCTTCGGGGTGGGTGCTGCGGTTTCGTCCTTGGCGGTGTTCCCGTAGTCCTGTATCACATTATTCAGGCAAACAACCAAAATCACGCAGGACACCCCGAGAGAAGCAGCCCGGAGGAAAAAGCCACTGAGAAGGTCGGACACGGTTAGTCCAGCCATAACAATAACGCCAACCAAGCAGTTGTACCTTGTGCAGTATCCACCCGGCTCTTTGGTGATTTTGACGACACTGTAATATGCCATGATGCAGACCCACGGTTGAATGAAAAACACCAAGTCTTTCACGGTCCTGTACAGGTCCTCTTGATCTCCGCCAAGCATCCCCCAGCAAACTTGCAGCAGCCATCCCAAAACCATTGGCCCCAGCAACACCCAGAACCAAAATACCAGCGTTGCCCATAATTTCTTCATTTTCCCCAATCCTTTCAAATTTACCCCCAAAGGAGTTGAATTTAATGCAAACCGCACCCAGCACCGAACCCCCGGTAATTCCGGGATCTTTCAGTATTTCGAAAGAGGAGTACTACCGTCACATCCTTCGGGGCCTCATTTCCTACCACAAGCGCATGGTCCTTGAAAAACTCGTCACCCCGGATGGTTCCTGCTCTGACTCCTGCCCCGTTGCGTCCCACGATCTCTATTTGGATGCCATCACATTCGCCCTCTCCTGTGTGGAAGAGCACATGGCTAAGGATTCTCACCCTCTTGTGTAAGAACCCTGTACGCCTCCTTCCTGCATTCCTCGCATTTCTGGCAATCGTGATAATCATTGTCGCAGCCCATAGCTGCCGTCCTTATCCTATCACCCTGCACCCGTTTCCGCAACAAGAACGTTTGAACGGTAACGGGTCCGCTATATTGAAAGGAGATAATAACCATGAAAACCGAAACCAACCTTTACCTGCGCTCCCTGATTGGGGAGAAAAAAGCCGCCCTGTGTGGCTACCATGAAGAAGAGCTTCACAGGCTCAACGATGCCCTCACCGCTCTGCGCTCCGAGGAATCCAAGAAGCAGACGTGCAGCGCCGTCCCGCCACTCTCCGAGGAGACCGTTGAAGCCATCCGCCATCTGCTTGAAATCAGCCTGGAAAGCGCCAATGAAATGTCAGACAGAGCCACGCACATCATGCCGCTGCTCCCGTTAGATAACATCATCTTGGCGGCCAAAGTCAAGATTGACAAGGCCACCACGGCCCTGAATGAGTTCAACGCCGCCTACCCCAAAAAGCCTAAATCCAAGTAACCCCCCGGGGGTCCGGCCTGGAGCGTGGGTTTCTGCATCCTCTTCTCCCACAGAAGGGCGGTTCAACTCCGCCCTCCCCCCCTCTTTCATATGGCGGTCATGGACTTCTGGGCCGGTTCGATTCCGGCCACCGCCTTACCTCCTAAGGGGCCTCTCCCTGTGCCCGATTCCCACGGGGAGAGGTAAGAAAATCTTATCACGAATCGAATCAGAACGCAACAGAAAGGAGCTTAAATATGTCCGAAAAAGAAAAAACTGCCGCACGGGCCATCAAGGAGGCCCTGAAAACCGCCCCGGCTCCCGCTGTGGAGCAGGCCGCAACCTATCTCTCCGGGCTGGCTGACGGGATGCGTCTTGCCGCCAAGGACCAGCAGAAGGAGGAGAAGAACGATGAAGCGTAAGATTCCCAATTCCATCAATATCTCCATGACGGAAACGGTAAAAATTCTCCGGGATAGCGGCTTTTCCATCAGCAACGCCAACTTCCCCGCCCTGGTAGATTCCGGATTGCTCCCCTTTGTCCATATCATCAAGGAATCCCGCACCGGCCGCCGGACCTATTACATTCTCCGGCTGGACCTGATGAATTGGATCAAGTCCCAGACCCAACCGGAGGAGGTGCAGCCATGAACGCAATGGAATACGCCAAGTGCCGCCAGGCCGCTATCCTCTACCGGAACAAGTGCCGCCAGGTTGCCAAGCTTCAGGAGGCCATGGGCATCTACACCGCCCAGGCCAGGGACTTTGACCGGCAGGATGAGGATGTGTTTTCCCTGGTCCGGGCCAACCGGGCCAGGCTCCAGCAGTCCCGGGCATGAAAAAAGCCCTTCCGGATGCGGCAACATCCAGAAGGGAGACAGGGAAGGGGAGAAAGGAAATTTATGACATCTGTATTGTATCAAAGAAAGGAAGATTTGTCAAATGCGAATCCCTGATTGCTATGACCCCGTTTCCCAGGCCGAGCGCCGGGAGGCAGAGGCAGACCGTGGGGCCGTCCGCTGTGATGCTTGCGGCCACCTGATCCGCCGGGGCGAGAAGATGTACACATTAGCCCTTGGAAAGACGGACCTGTATATCTGTGATGACTGCAAGGGCGAAATGGTCGCCTCTGCCCAGATCGTTGGATTCCCCGACATGGAGGTGATTGCCTGATGGAGAAGACCCATTGGAAAAAGATCGTCTCAGACCCCAACTATATCGGCGAGGCCGATTTCCAGGAGGGAGAAGAGAAGATCGTGACCATCGACAAGGTGGTCCAGCATGAGACCGTGGTCACCGCCGAGGGCAAGTCCCAGAAGGCTGTGTGCCACTTCAAGGAGCCGGGTATCAAGCCCATGATCCTGAATGTAACCCGGTGCAAGTCCATTGAGAAGGTTGCCAATTCCAAGTACTTCGAGGACTGGCCCGGTACCCGCATCACTCTTTACATTGAGCACGGTATCAAGGCCTTCGGTGAAGTGGTTTCCGCCGTCCGGGTCAGGCCCAGGAAGCCCCAGGAGCGGAAGGCCGAGGCCTGTACCGATTGCGGCGGCCCCATCCTTGCCGCCAATGGCCGCTCCGGCGAGTATATCGCCCAGTACACCCGCAAACAGTTCCGGTGCCCTCTGTGTTATGCCTGTGCCTTAAAGCGTTCTCAGGCCAAGCAGGAGGCCCAGGAGAGCAAGGAGGCAAACAATGGTACTGACAGCCAGTAACTACTATTCCCGGGAGGCCAACATGGCCTATATGTCCGCCTCTCAGCTCAAATCCTTCCGCCGCTGTGAGGCCGCCGCTCTGGCAGAACTCAACGGGGAATACAGTCCCACCCCCACCAAGGCCCTGCTTCTTGGCTCTTTTGTGGATGCCTACTTTTCCGGCGAACTCAACGAGTTTATTGAGTCTCACCCGGAGATCCGCAAGAAGGACGGTACCCTGGCCAAGGACTTTGAAAAGGCCTGGGCGGATGCCGTCCGGCTGGACTCTGACGAGCTGGCCCACGCTCTTCTTGCCGGCCGGCATCAGGTTATCAAAACCGGCACCATCGCCGGTGTGCCCTTCAAGTGCAAGATTGACTCTCTTCTCACCCCCGCCCAGGTCAAGGCCATCTGTTCCAGGTTTCCCGCTGTGAAGCGCCTGGTGCCCTTTGGCGGCGGCATGATCGTAGACCTCAAATATATGGGTTCCATTCAGTCCGTCTGGAATGAGGAAACCCAGTGCCGTATCAGCTATATCCAGTATTGGGGATACGATATCCAGGGGGCCATTTATCAGAAGCTGGAGGGCACTGCCGCTCCCTTCATTCTGGTCGGGGCCACCAAGGAGGCGGAGACCAATATCTTTGCCCATTGGGTGCCGGACGCAGACCTTGACGGGGCTATGGCCGATGTGGAGACTCTGGCCCCCCGGTATCAGGCTATCAAAGAGGGGCTGATCGTCCCCACCCGTTGCGGCAAGTGCCCCTACTGCCGCCGCACCCACCACCTCACTGACATCACATTCGCTCAAATCGACTACGAATAAGAAAGGATTTGCTACCATGGAAAAGAGCTTCAAAGTTATGAATATCCGTGTTGACCGTCTCCCGGAGTCCTGCCAGGACTGCCGCTTTGCCGTCAATTCTGAGGATGGCCGGGCAAAGTGCCTCCCCCTCCAGAATTCCGTATGCACCTCCTATTGGGCAGACTACCGCCGCCACGACTGCCCCCTGTATATGGCCTTCCCGATGGGAAAGGAGGGCTGAGCGTGCTGAATCATATTGTCATCTGCGGCCGCATGGCCGCAGACCCGGAGCCAAAGGTCACCAATTCCGGCCTCACCGTCCTGTCCTTCTCCGTTGCCGTGGAGCGGGACATTCCCAACAAGGATACCGGCACCAGGGAAGTGGACTTCATCGACTGCACCGCATGGCGCAAAACCGCCGAGTTCGTCACCACCTATTTCCAGAAGGGCTCCATGATTATTGTAGATGGTCGCTTGCAGATCCGCTCCTATGAGGACAGCAGCGGCCAGAAGCGCCGCCGTTCCGAGATCCTGGTGGACCATGCTTACTTCGGCGGAACCAAGCAGCAGGATAAGGAAGCCGCTCCAAAGGAGCCCAGCTATGAACCCATCGAGCAGGACGACCCGGAGTTCCCGTTTTAAGGGGGTGTAACCGTGGCCCGTTCACAGTTCACCTTTTACGAGAGCTTCTACAAGGCGGTGTCCAGAATCAAAAAGGCCCAGGACCGGGCCGCTGCCTATGATATGATTTGCGCTTATGCGCTTTATCAGACGGAACCCGATTTGGATAAGGCCCCCGACTCTGTAGCCATTGCTTTTGATTTGCTTTGCCCCGTCCTGGATAAAGCCAAGGAGAAGGCCGAAAACGGTAAAAACGGCGGAAGCAAACCGAAAGCAAACCGGAAGCTAGGGAATATCCAAAGCAAGAAAGAGGGGGAGAAAGAGATAGAGAAAGAGGTAGAGGTAGAGAGAGAGGTAGAGAAAGAGGTAGAGAAAGAGATAGAGATAGATAATATATCTCCTCTCATCGTACCTAACCCTAAGACTACACAAGGGGAGGTGACTTGTACAGCCCCAGCACCCCACGAACCGCCCCCTTGTCCACCCCAGGGCCTCGGATGTTACACACGCTCTGTTGGAAATGATGGAAAAGAGGCCTATGGTGTCCGGCAGCTGGTGCGGCTCAGACAGAGCGAATATGATCGCCTGATTTTGGAGTTCGGAGAAATGAACGTTATGGTAGCCATTGCCCAGATGGGGAAGTGGCTCATGGAGACACCGGAAGAGGAACACCCTAAAGAACATTACCCTGTGCTCAGAAAAAAACTCAGGAAAGAGCCGTTGCTACGGGATAATGGGCCGTAAAGCGGAGAAAGGAAACGTGATATGACAGAAAAAACCAAGACAAACGCAGACCGCATCCGGGAGATGTCGGATGAGGAGCTGGCAAAGCTGCTAAGTACCGGAACATTTATCTGCGATAGGTTTAAAGATGTCTGCAAGGATATGCCAGGGTGCGAGGAGTGCCTATGGGCCTGGCTCCGGTCACCGGCGGAGGAGGTGCCAGAAAATGGCTGAGAAATACTACAGCCGGGTATATACCGACCGCCCGGCCTATGCTGACTTTGATGCACCTGCCAAATTCCAGGCCATCCAGAGCATCGTTGCCAAGCACCTGAAGCAGCATCCAAATGCCATATGCAGCTATTCCGGGGGCGCGGACAGCGATATTCTGATCGATGTGATCGAGCGGGCACGGGGAATCTTCGGACTTCCGCCGGTGAAGTACGTGTTTTTTAACACAGGGCTGGAAATGCAAGCTACAAAAGACCATGTGAAGGCAACGGCGGAAAAGTACGGCGTAGAGATTGAAACCGTCCGACCAAAGGTGAACATCGTCCAGGCCTCCCGGAAATACGGTATTCCCTTCGTGTCCAAGATCATGTCCGCCGGGCTTTCCGAGTGGCAGAAAAAGGGTGTGCCCCTATCCGTTGCCCAGGAGTACGACCAGGCGGAAGACAAACAGGCGAAACGGCTTGAGCTGAAGGAGCGGTATCCAAAGTGTGAAAGCGTTCTGAATTTCCTGTGCTGCTGCAACTCCAAGGGCGAGCCACGGCCCAACATCCAGCTAGTTATCAATTCCAGCAAGTATATGCGGGACTTCATCGGGGAGTATCCGCCAGACTTCAAAATTTCCGCCGAGTGCTGCACCTACTGCAAGAAAAACATCGCCCATCAAATCCAGAAGGGCTACGACATGGTAATCACCGGGGAGCGGCGAGACGAGGGTGGTATGCGTTCCGTTCCCCGGAAGGACAACACCTCCATGTGCTTCACGGAGACTTCATCCGGGCAGTACCGACTCCGGCCCCTGTACTATGTGTCAGACGCTGATAAGGCCTGGTACAAAGAATACTACGGGCTGCGCTACTCCGATGCCTACGAGGTCTACGGCCTGACCCGTACCGGCTGCTGTGGCTGCCCCATCAGCTGCAAGGCCATTGCGGACCTGGAGCTGATCCGGCCCTATGAGCCGAACCTGGTAAAGGCTGCGTGGAACGTATTCGGAAAATCCTACACCTACCGGCAGGAATACAATGCCTACAAAGCCTATCGGATGGAGCGGGAGAAGGCGGAGAAGAAGCGGCGGGAGCGGGAAGAACAGCAGGGATTGAGCCTATTTGACGGCTAGACCATTTTCGTGGCCCCACGGAAATGATGGTTTAACCGCCTCGAAATCGAGGCATTTAAAGCCCGGGGCAACCCGGGCGGGAAGAAGGAGGAAATGATATGAAAACACACACAGAGGCGCAGTTGAACGAGATCTTGCGCAACCACAAGCATTGGGCACTGCGGGATTGCGATGGATGGGAGAGTATGCGGGCCGACCTGTCCGGGGCCAACCTGTCCGGGGCCGACCTGCCCGGGGCCAACCTGTACAGGGCCAACCTGTACAGGGCCAAAAACATTCCGTATATTCCGATGGCGTGCCAAGATTCCGGCGCATTCACGGCCTGGAAAAAGGCCAGGGGAAAAATCGTAAAGCTCCTGGTTCCGGAAGATGCAAAGCGGAGTTCCGCAACAGGAAGAAAATGCCGTTGCGACAAGGCCGTTGTGCTGGCTATCGAAAACATTGATGGCACAGATTCCGGCCTATCCAGTGTTGCGAGCGGTTATGATCCCAAATTTCTGTATACGATCAATGAGACCGCCACAGTTCCCGATTTCTGCGAGAATCGTTTCTTGGAATGTGCTAGCGGAATCCACTTTTTCATAAATCGGAAGGAGGCGGTGGACTACAATGGCTGATTGTAACAAACCTTTTTACAAATCGGTAAAGTGGAAACTAGGCAACTCGTTCGGATGGTGGAGAGTTCCATATTGCCCGCACTGTAAACGGAAACTGGGGCTTATTGCCGGAGAGCAAAAACCAGATGAATGCCCTATGTGTCATAAACAGCTAGATTGGAGGGCTGGCAATGGATGATTACATAAGCCGGGAGGCGGCACTTGCTGACTTTGAGAAGTGCAACCGGGAAAACCCGGTTTGGACACCCCAGAGGGTGAAAACATTGTTGATGCGCATTCCCACCGCCGATGTGGAGCCGGTGCGGCATGGGCGGTGGGGCAAAAGGCAAGGCTATCTTTTGGAGTTCGCGGCTTGTAGCCTCTGCAGCAAGGAAATTCCGACAGTTGGCATCATTCCCAACTTCTGCCCCAACTGCGGCGCAAAAATGAAATTGGAGGATGAAAATGGCACATGATTTTTTGGGAAATGAATTAAGCATTGGAGATGATGTTGTATTTCTGAACTACAACGTATCTTCTGCCAGCTTAGAACGTGGAAAAATTACAAGAGTATCAGAACATACAGCAGAAATCAGCGGCAAACGTAGGGCGGAATACAAGATTATCAAGGTTAATCCCGTGAAACCCACGATGGACAACACATGGATCCCGTGCAGCGAGAGGATGCCGGAGAGACCAGGAGATTATCAGGTTTGCACCAAGAATGAATACTACGGTACAAAAAATGTTGCCAAGCGATATTTTAACGGTGACTGTTGGAGCGGAAGGTGGACTAATATCACCCACTGGATGCCGCTGCCTGAACCGCCGGAGGAGGAGCGATAA
>ERZ1035014.742-NODE-742-length-13407-cov-14.456561_pt1 | contig 13407 bp, 10 predicted proteins | sample MGYA00520620_ERZ1035014 | MGnify/ENA primary metagenome ERZ1035014 (study PRJEB33766, sample SAMN09781744) | gut metagenome | biome: gut microbiome | host: Homo sapiens | place: Madagascar | study: EMG produced TPA metagenomics assembly of the PRJNA485056 data...
GCGGCTCCTACGCGCTGGGCGTGCTCTTTGCCGACGAGCCCGGCGTCATCTACGCCGTGCGTAAGGACAGCCCGCTCATCGTCGGCAAGTGCGAGGACGGTGCCATCATCGCTTCCGACGTTCCTGCGCTGCTCAAGTACACCCGCACGGTCTACTACATTGACAATCTCGAGATTGCCCGCCTGACCCCCGACTCCATCGAGTTCTTCAACATCGACAAGGAACCCATCACCCGCGAGTCCACCACCATTGAGTGGGACGCCGAGGCCGCGGAGAAGGGCGGCTACGAGCACTTCATGATGAAGGAGATCTACGAGCAGCCCGCCGCTGTCCGCGATACGATCTCCCCGCGCCTCAAGGACGGCCAGATCGACCTGTCCGAGCTGGCCCTTGACGAGGAGGCCATCAGGAATGTCCATCGTCTCTACATCATCGGCTGCGGCTCCGCCTACCATGTCGGCATGGCCGCGCGCTATGTGTTTGAGAGCCTGGCCCGCATCCCCGTCGAGGTCGATGTCGCCAGCGAGTTCCGTTACCGCAATCCCGTGCTCGAAAAGGACGCACTCGCTATGGTCATCAGCCAGAGCGGTGAGACCGCCGACACGCTGGCCGCCCTGCGCCTGTGCAAGGAGCGCGGTGTGCGCACCATCGGCATTGTGAACGTCGTCGGCTCCAGCATTGCCCGTGAGGCCGACGCCACAATGTACACCTGGGCCGGCCCGGAAATCTCCGTCGCCACCACCAAAGCCTACAGCACCCAGCTGGCGGCCTGCTACCTGCTGGCTACCGAATTTGCCCGTGTGCGCGGCACGCTGGCGGACGGTCAGTATGAGCACCTCGTCACCGAGCTGGAGGCTCTGCCCGAGAAGATCGAAAAGACCCTGGCCGACAAGGAGCGTATCCAGTGGTTTGCCAGCAAGTACGCAAACGCCAAGGATGCCTTCTTCATTGGCCGCGGCCTCGACTACGCCGTCGCGCTCGAGGGCAGTTTGAAATTTAAGGAGATCAGCTACATCCACTCCGAGGCGTTCGCCGCGGGCGAGATGAAGCACGGGCCGATTTCTCTGGTCGAGAATGGAACGCTGGTCGTCGGCATCCTGACCCAGCCGGACCTGTTTGAAAAGAGCGTTTCCAACATGGTCGAGGTCAAGAGCCGCGGTGCCTTCCTGATGGGCCTGACCACCTACGGAAATTACAGCATCGAGGACACTGCGGGCTTCACGGTCTATGTGCCCAAGACCGACCCGCACTTTGCCACGAGCCTGTCGGTCATTCCGCTGCAGCTGCTGGCCTACTACGTCAGCTGCGCCAAGGGATTGGATGTCGATAAGCCGCGCAATCTGGCCAAGAGCGTGACCGTCGAGTAAATCGCTTTCGTCCGTTTTACCAAAAATTTACCACGATTTTTATACAATATTAGCCCCATTTGTCTGCCCAAAAGTAGGACAAATGGGGCCTTTTTGTGTTATAATAGTCTATATGACAATTTTGCCGGGCCGTATTGCGCCCGTTTTCAGATAGAAGAACGTATAGTAAGGATGGAATCGATGCAACAGGTCTCAAAACAACTGATAAAAGGACTTCCGCGCCGCATCGCACTGATGCTGCTGGACTGCGGGCTCATTGTACTTTGCTACTGGCTGGCCGTCATGCTGCGCTTTGACAGCGGCGATGCCTACCGCCGCGTGGAGATACTGCGCGCCATGGCCCCGATGCTCTTATACGTCCTGCCCATTTATATGATCGTGTTCTGGTTCGGCGGACTGTATGAGATCATGTGGGAGTACGCCGGTATGCGTGATCTTGCACGCCTGACCTGCCTTTCCGGGCTGGCGACGGGCATCATCATGCTGTTCGATCTGATCTACCACAACCGCCCGATCTCCGGCGCGGTGCTAATCTTCGGCGCGGTATTCAACACGGCGGCCATAGCGGGCGTGCGGTTCCTGTGGCGGCTGGTTCTGACGATGCGCAACGCCAAGGCCAACAAGCCGGAGGACAACACGCCATTGCTCATTGTCGGCGCCGGCAACGCCGGTGCGTGGGCCGTCAACCTCTGCAAGACGAAAAATCAGAGCTTCGGCAACCCGGTCTGCATCGTTGACGACGACCTGACCAAAAAAGGCCTGCGCGTGCAGGGCGTACCGGTGCGCGGCACGATCTCCGACATACCGGAACTGGTGCGCAAATATCATATTCTCGAGATCGTCATCGCCATCACGACGGTCAAGGGTGACCGTTTGAGCGAGATCATCAACCTCTGCAACTCCACCCACTGCCGCGTGCGGATGATCAGTGACCCGCAGGCTGTTGACGAGAACGGCAATCCTGTGGCGGCGGGCTTCCGTGAGCTGAACACGGCGGACTTCCTCTCCCGCGACGAGATCCAGCTGAACAATGCCCAGATCTCCGAGTACCTGCATGACAAGATTGTCCTCGTCACGGGCGGCGGCGGCTCCATCGGCAGCGAGCTTTGCCGTCAGATCATGCGCTACCAGCCCCGCCGTCTGCTGATTTTTGACATCTACGAGAACTGCGCCTATGAGCTGGAAACCGAGCTGAAAAACAAGTACGGCCCCGAGGCTCCTGTTATCACCCTCATCGGCTCCATCCGCGATAAAGCACGTCTGGACGAGGTGTTCGACACCTATCATCCGTCCGTCGTCTTTCACGCGGCGGCGCACAAGCATGTGCCGCTGATGGAGATCAGCCCCGCCGAGGCCGTCAAGAACAACGTCTTTGGCACCAAGAACCTGCTGACCTCCGCCGCCGAGCACGGCGTGGAGCGGTTCGTCCAGCTCTCTACAGACAAGGCTGTTAACCCGACGAACGTCATGGGCTGCACCAAGCGCCTGTGCGAGATGCTGATCCAGACCTTCTCCAAGGCCACGTCGATGACCTGCGTTGCGGTGCGCTTCGGCAACGTGCTGGGCAGCCACGGCAGCGTCATCCCGCTGTTTGAGGAGCAGATCAAGCGCGGCGGCCCTGTGACCATCACGCATCCCGATATTGTCCGCTACTTTATGACCATCACCGAGGCTGCGCAGCTCGTTCTGCAGGCCGGCGGTCTGGCGAAGGGCGGCAGCATCTACGTGCTGGACATGGGCGAGCCGGTCAAGATCATGGATCTGGCCAACCGCCTGATACGCTTCTACGGCTATGAGCCGGGCGTAAATATGCAGGTCAAGGTCACCGGTCTGCGCCCCGGCGAAAAGCTGTACGAGGAACTGCTCATGGACTCTGAGCAGGACAAGATGGCCAAAACCGCCCACAACAAAATCTTCATCGCGCCGCCCATGCAGATCGATCTGGAAAAATTCTACACCGACCTGCAGCGGCTCAAGGAATCTGCCCGGCACAACAACGACGAGGTCGTCGACGTTCTGCAGGAGATGGTCCCGACCTACCACCCCAACCGCCGCGTGCGCGCCGACCACACCGTTGTGGCCGCCACCGGCAACACCACGCTTTTCTCCCGGGAGGAGATTGCGCAGAAGCTCCGGGAGACAGAGCATCCCGCCGAGGAGGGCTGATTTATGTACGAGCGTTACGGCAAGCGCCTGCTGGACATTATCCTTTCGCTGGCAGCCACGATCATTCTTGCAATTCCGATGGGGCTGGTCGCGCTGTGGATCAAGCTCGACTCCCCGGGGCCGGTCTTTTTCAAGCAGCGCCGCGTCGGCAAGGGCAAAACGCACTTTAACATCCTGAAGTTCCGCACGATGCGCGGCGACACCCCGCACGACGTTCCCACGCACCTTTTGAAAGATGCGGACAGCTACATTACCGGGAGCGGTGCCTTCCTGCGCAAGACGAGCCTGGACGAGCTGCCGCAGATCTACAACATACTGGCAGGGCAGATGAGCGTCATCGGCCCGCGCCCTGCACTGTATAACCAGTACGACCTGATCGAGGCGCGCGACAAGGTCCGCGCCAACGACATCCGCCCGGGCCTGACCGGCTTAGCGCAGGTCAACGGACGCGACGAGCTGCCGATTGACGTCAAAGCCCGCTACGACGGTGAGTACGCCGCCCATGTGACATTCTGGAATGATGTAAAGATTTTCTTCCGCAGCATCACCTATGTGTTCCAGCGCCGCGGCGTCGTCGAGGGCGGCACCGGTGCCATGAACCAGACAAAAGAGGAAAAATCGTCAAAATGACGGACGTTGTACCTGCCGGGAAAACACCGGCAGGTACATTTTTTGTGCTGATTTGAAAAATGTACAAGAAAATCTTGCGATTTTCGTGAAAATATGTTGCAAAAGCCAAGCGGATTGTGTAAAATATACATTATGATGTTTTGGTTTTCAGGCAGATTACCAAACGGCAATTTTGCCAAACACGCATAGCCCGCACTGCACACCGGTGCAGACTGTCTAAATAACAGCTAAAAGGGGAGTCACATATTATGGCAAACAGGGTATTCCAGAACGTGGTCTACCAGATGAAGGACGCAGTGGATCGTGTCGTCGGCGTGATTGATGAGACCGGCACCGTCATTTCCTGCTCTGAGCTGGGACAGATCGGTGAGGTGCGCGAGGGCGTGGCCGCTGTCCGCCAGACGGCCGGGGATGCTTTCGTGCGCGATGGGTATGCCTACCATCAGTTCTCCAACGCCAAGCACAATGACTACGCCGTCTTTGTTGAGGGCACTGACACTACCGCCGAGCAGTTCGCCGCCATGCTCTCCATCAGTCTGCAGAGCATCAAGCAATACCACGACGAAAAATTCGACAAGACGAACTTCATCAAGAACGTCGTGCTCGACAACATCCTGCCCGGCGACATCTACGCCAAGGCGCGGGAGCTGCACTTTGTCTCCGACGTGCAGCGCGTCGTACTGCTGATCCGCGTGACCTCCGGCAATGATATTTCCGCCTACGATGTCGTCAGCGGTCTTTTCCCGGACAAACAGAAGGACTTCGTCTTTAACATCAGTGAGACCGACACCGTCCTGGTCAAGGAGATCAAGCCCGACAACAACACCCGCGATATGGAAAAGCTGGCTGCCTCCATCGTCGATACGCTGCAGGGCGACCATTACATCAAGGCCGTCGTCGGCATCGGTACGCCCATCGGCAACATCAAGGACCTGGCCTCCAGCTTTAAGGAAGCCCAGATTGCCATGGAGGTCGGCAAGGTGTTTGACACCGAGCGTCAGGTCATCAGCTATGACCATCTGGGCATTGCGCGCCTGATCTACCAGCTGCCTACGACGCTCTGCGAGGCATTCCTGCGCGAGGTGTTCAAGCAGGAGAGCATCGACTCCCTCGATGCCGAGACGCTGTTCACGATCCAGCGCTTCTTTGAGAACAACCTGAACGTCTCCGAGACGAGCCGCGGTCTGTTCGTTCACCGCAACACGCTGGTCTACCGCCTTGAGAAAATCCGCAAGCTGACCGGCCTTGACCTGCGCAACTTCGATGATGCCATCGTCTTTAAGGTGGCGCTGATGGTCAAGAAATATCTGTCCGCCAACCCGGCCAAATATTGATTTTAAAAAAACTTTCACAAATGGCGCTGCACCGCAAGGCAGCGCCATTTTCCTGCTTTTTATAGCCGCAAAGCACCTTGACCGCAGAGGTCTGACATGGTATTCTATTATATGTATGACTGTAACCATAACAGCAAAGCCACACCACGGCAGGAGAACCCCGAATGATCGATTTTGAACATGTATATAAAACCTACGAGACCCACAACGATGAGAACGTCGCGCTGGAGGACATCAACATCCATATTGACGAGGGCGAGTTCGTCTTTATCCTCGGCCATTCCGGCGCGGGCAAATCCACGTTTTTAAAGCTCATCCAGATGGAGGAGAAGCCCACCGAGGGCAAGGTCTTTATCAATGGGCAGGATTTAACGCGCATCAAGCGCCGCAAGGTGCCCTACCTGCGCCGCCAGATGGGCGTTGTGTTCCAGGATTTCCGCCTGATCCCCACCATGACCGTCTATGAGAATGTCGCCTTCGCCATGCGCGTGACGAACATCTCGACCAAAAAGATCAAGGACCGCGTACCGTTTGCACTCTCCCTTGTCGGTCTGGAGGACAAAATGGACCGTCTGCCGGATGAGCTCTCCGGCGGCGAGCAGCAGCGTGTGGCCGTTGCCCGCGCGCTGGCCCACGGCCCCAAGCTCATCATCGCGGACGAGCCCACCGGCAACATCGACCCCGAAATGTCGATGGACATCATGCAGCTGTTTGAGGCCATCAACAAGGTCAACATCACCGTCGTCGTCGTCACCCATGAGCACGAGCTCGTCCACAAGCTGGCCCGCAAGTACGGCAACCGCGTCATCACGCTGGCCAACGGCATGGTAGCCTCCGACACCGCTGACCCTGCTGCCGCGCGCCGCTACGCTGCCGCCATGGCCGAGCGTGAAGAGGACGACTACGAGTACGACGAGGACTGATTTGTAAGTAAGAGGGGACACCATGCGTTTTTCCAGTTTTATCTACTTAGTCGGCCAGGGCCTGCACAACCTGCGCGCCAACCGGCTGATGACCTTTGCCTCCATGGGCGTGCTGACCGTCTGCATGCTGCTGATCGGCGCAGCCTCGCTGCTGGGCATCAACATTGACCACATGGTCGAATACATCGGCAACCAGAACGAGACCGTCGTCTACATGGGCGGCACCGGCGAGAGCGAGGTCGCCACCGACGAGCAGATTGCCGCCGCCGACGCGGCCATCCGCAGCACGCCCCACGTTGTGAGCGTGACCTATATGTCGCCGGAGGACGTTCTGGCGACCTACAGCGATATGCTGAAGGATTACACAAACCTGCAGCAGGTCTTTGCCAATGACAACCCGTTCACTCCCAACTACCGCGTGACCGTGGACGACCCCGACAACATTGAGGAAGTCTCCGCCCAGCTCATGCAGATCGACGGCGTTTACAGCGTCAAGGCCCCGCTGGCTATGGCGGATACCTTCACGTCCCTGCAGAAGGTCATCAACTACGCCTGCTACGGCCTGGTCGCGGTGCTGGCCATCGTCTCCATCGTCGTCATCAACAACACGATCAAAATCACCGTCTTTAACCGCCGCAAGGAGATCGGCATTATGAAGCTCGTCGGCGCGACCAACGGCTTCATCCGCTTTCCGTTCTTTGTCGAGGGCGTCACCTCCGGCCTGATTTCGGCTGGCATTGCGTCCGGCATCGTCTGCGGCGCGTACTATGCACTCTGCCGCTGGTATGCCGAGAATCCGTCCAACCTCTCGCAGATGTTCGGCGGCACGCTTGTCCCGCTGGAAAGCGTCTGGTACTACATCGTCGGCGGCTTTGTGCTGCTGGGCTTCGTGCTCTGCGGCCTCGGCACCGCCACCAGCATCCGCAAGCATCTGAATGTATAACAGGGGATAAAGGGAACGTATAAGACCATGAAGCATGTAAAACACGGCAAAAAGCTGATTTCGCTTCTGCTGAGCGCGGCTGTCGCCATGAGCATGACGCTTTCCACCGTCATGACGCCGCTGGCCGCCTCCTCCAGCGTCAGCGACCTGCGCCAGAAGCTGCAGGAACTGCAGTCTGAGCAGGAAAAGGTCAACCAGCAGCTCAAGAACGCGCAGAGCAACAAGGCCGACGCTGAGGCTCTCAAAACGCAGCTTGAGCAGCAGAAGGCACTGATTTTGAGCCAGATCAGCAACCTGTCCGAGCAGATCGGCTCTTTGGATGAGGAAATCGTCAACAAGCAGGACGAGATTGACCGGAAGCAGCAGGAGGTCGACCAGAAGCAGGCCGAATACGACCAGCGCTGGGCGGACTTTAAAGACCGTATGCGTGCGATGCAGCGTCTGAATGACGGCGGCTCCATCGCTCTGTTGTCCAGTGCCACCAACCTGTACCAGCTGCTGACCTTTGCCACCACATTGGATCAGATCGTTAATAAGGACGAGGACACCTGCCAACAGCTTGAAAATGAGCACGCCGAACTGGAGCAGCAGCGCGCCGAGCTGGAGCAGGCCAAGGCGGACCTGGAGGCCACGCAGGCCGATCTGGAGACCCAAAAGGCCGCGCTGGACGGCAAGACGAATGAGCTTGCCCAGAATATCTCCCAGACCGACGCCAACATTTCCGCAGCGGATGCCGAGATCGAGGCCAACAAGGCGGCCCTGATCGAAGCCAACAAGGCCGTGGATAAGGCTGCTGCCGAGCTGGACGCCGCGCTGAACGCCGCCAACCAGGCTTACGGCAATGCGTCCATCCAGTGCTCGCTGGACTTTGGCCGCCCGCTGGCCACCTATAAGTACGTCTCCTGCTACTTCGGTGGCAACGGCCACCGCGGCACCGATTACGCCGCACCGGGCGGCACCGAAATCTACGCCGTCTCCGGCGGTGTCGTCACCGCTGCGGCCTACCACTGGAGCTGGGGCTACTACGTGCAGGTCTACCACGGCAAGGATGACAACGGCAATACTTATTCGACGCTGTACGCCCACATGAACAGCGCGCCCGTTGTCAGCGTGGGGCAGACTGTGGAAAAGGGCAAGGTCCTTGGTTATGTCGGCTCCACCGGCAACTCCACAGGCAACCATCTGCACCTGGAAATGAAGGTCAACAACGTCCTGGTCAATGTCATGAACTACCTCTCATAACGAAAGGGGAATCCGTATGAAGCCGCAGAAGCACAAAACCTCCGTGCGTATTTTCTGCCTTGTAGTCGCCGTTCTGATGATACTCAGCCTTTTCTCTACGGTATTTTTCTCACTAGCCTACGGGGCATAACGCAAACACAGTAAGGAGCCATCAGACCCATGAGCAAAAAAATCAGTCTTGGCGTGGCGGCCACCATTGCCATCATTGCAATGGCCGTCACCTTCTCGCTGACCATGGTCGTGTCCATGAAGATGTTCAACACCACAGTGTCCAGCGTCAAAAACAAGGAGCGCCAGTACAACAAGCTGTCCGAAATTGATCGTTTTGTCCGCGCAGGGGAGTATTTCACCATCGACGAGGACACCCTGAATGACCGCTTGGCTGCGGGCTACATGAACGGCATCAACGACAAGTACGCCGTCTACTACACCGCCAAGGAATACAGCGAGAAACAGTCTGTGGAGAAGGGCATACTGACCGGCATCGGCGTCGCTGTCGTCAATGACACATCCTCCGGCTACGCCCGCATCATCCGCCTGTATGACAACTCGCCCGCCGCAGAGGCAGGGATGCAGGTCGGCGGCTTCATCACCGCTATCAACGATGAGTCGACGCGCAACATCACCTCCACCGCGCGCCTGACCTCCAAGCTGCTGGGTGAGGAGGGTACGACCACCACGATCACCTACCTGACGCCGGACCGCCAGGAGCAGCAGCTGAATCTTGTCCACTCCAACTACAAAACCCCCTCCATCTACACCCATCAGATGGTCGCGGACACCTGCGGGTACATCCGCATTGACGCCTTCACCTCCGGCACGGCCAGCGAGTTCAAGGCTGCTGTGGATGAGCTGCTGCAGCAGGGAGCGAACAGCCTTGTCTTTGACCTGCGCGACAACACCGGCGAGAACCTGAACGCCGCCCTTGTGGCCGCGGATTACTGTGTGCCCTCCGGTGAGATTGCCAAGCAGCAGGACAGGGACGGCAATGTGACCGTGCTCCGTATGTCCGATGAGACCGAGATCAACGTTCCGATTGTCTGCCTTGTCAACGGCTCCACCGCGGGCAGCGCCGAGCTGTTCGCCAATGCCCTGCGCAAGATGGCCGGTGCGACGCTCGTCGGCACCAAAACTGCGGGTAAGGGCGTCGTTCTGAGCGACGCCCAGAGCTTCTCCGACGGCTCCGCCGCTTACATCACGGTGGGGCTGCTGCTCGATAACGAGGATCAGACCTGGAATGAGGAGGGCCTGCGCCCCGACATTGACGCCGCGCTCTCCGTCGACGAGCAGAACGCCTACTACGATTACACACTTGATACTGACCCGCAGATCAGCAAGGCCGTCAACGCGGCCACGGCACTGGCCGGGCAGAACTGATTTTTATTGACTCGGAAAGGACGTCCACCGTGCCCACATTGACTGACCTGTCCACCATCCGTGACCTCTGCGCACGGTATGACTTTGCCCTGTCCAAGGGCTTCGGCCAGAATTTCATCATCAACCCCGGCATCTGCCCCCGCATTGCGGAGGCCGCCGGTATCGGCCCCGGCTGGGGCGCACTTGAGGTCGGCCCCGGCATCGGCGTGCTGACCGAGCAGCTTTGCAAGCGTGCGGACAATGTCGTCTCCATCGAGGTCGACAAGCGTCTGCCGCCGCTGCTGGAAGAGACGATGGCCGACTACGACAACTTCAAGCTCATCCTGAACGACGTGCTGAAGGTCGATTTGAAGGCTCTGCTGGCCGAGGAGTTCGGCGGCAAGCCCGTCGCCGTCTGTGCCAACCTGCCGTACTACATCACCAGCCCGATTCTGATGCGCCTGCTGGAGGAAAAGCTGCCTATCCGGAACATCACCGTAATGGTGCAGAAGGAGGCCGCACAGCGCCTCTGCGCCGCCCCCGGCACGCGGGATGCGGGTGCAATCAGCTACGCCGTGGCCTATTACGCCGAGCCGAAGCTGTTGTTCAGCGTCCAACCCGGCAGCTTTTACCCCGCCCCCAAGGTGACAAGCGCCGTCATCCGCCTGGATGTGAGAGAGAAGCCCGCCGTAACCGTGCCGAACGGCGACGAAGCCGCCTTCTTCGCGCTGATTCGCGCCGCCTTCTCCCAGCGCCGCAAGACCGCCGCCAACGCCATCGCCAACGGCCTGCACCTGCCAAAGGCGCAGGTCATCTCCGCCCTGCAGGCCGCCGGTCTTGATGAGCGTTCCCGCCCCGAGCAGCTGACATTGGATAATTACTGCGCTCTGCAGACGGCACTGGCAAACACTTAAAACAGCAAAGCAAAACGCCCGGTAAGCATCACGCTTACCGGGCGTTTTTTAGGAGTATATAGAGTAGGGTGCAATAAGGAAAAAACTTCTCTAAATATTCCTCAAGAACAATCCATCAGCTTTATGTACAGCAGCAGCTGTTACAATATCCTGAGTTCAACCCTGACTCCGCGTTATGCGATTCTACTGCGTTTACGACTTGTTTACGACCTGTTTTTTACTGTTTAGGACGCAAAGAGACATACAAAAGCAAAAAAAGCGCGTTGCAAAGTAGATTTACTTTGCAACGCGCTTTTTTAAGTTTGGAGCTAGTAACAGGAATCGAACCTGCAACCTGCTGATTACAAATCAGCTGCACTGCCAATTGTGCTATACTAGCGGGAACTCTAATATAATATCACAATCGGCAGGGGTTTGTCAAGGGTTACAGCAGCTCCACGCCCGAATTCCTGCATGCCTGTACCGTAGCGTCATCCCACAGGCTGACCTGTACCTCGCCGACATGGGCCTTGCCCAGCAGCAGCATGCACAGGCGGCTCTGGCCGATGCCGCCGCCCATTGTCAGGGGCAGGGTGCCATCCAGCAGCAGTTTGTGGAAGGGCAGCTCCGCGCGCTGCGGGCAGCCTGCGGCGTCCAGCTGGCGGCGCAGGGCGTCGGCGTCAACGCGGATACCCATACTGGACAGCTCCAGTGCGCAGTCCAGCGGCTTGTGCCAGAACAGGATGTCGCAGTTCAGCGTCCAGTCATCATAGTCGGGCGCGCGCCCGTCGTGGGGCTGGCCACTCTTGAGCCTGCCGCCAATCTGCATGATGCAGACGGTTCCATGCTCTTTGGCAAAGGCATTCTCGCGCTGCTTCGGCGTGAAGTCCGGGTACCTGTCCTCGAGCTCCTGCGTCGTGATAAATGCCACCTCGCGGCCCAGGTGGATGTTGTTTTTCAGCTCGGGGAACTTCCAGCGCAGCTCGTCAGACGTTGCGCAGACAGCGTCCACGATGTCCCGCACGGTCTCCTGCAGAAATTCCAGCGTGCGCTGGTCGACAGTGATAACGCGCTCCCAGTCCCACTGGTCCACGTAGATGCTGTGCAGGTTGTCCAGCTCCTCGTCGCGGCGGACGGCGTTCATATCGGTCACAATGCCCTGACCGGGGCGGAAGCCGTACTTGTACAGGGCGTAGCGCTTCCACTTAGCCAGACTGTGGACGACCTCTGCCTGCTCGTTCAGGCTGGGCACATCGAACGAAACAGGGCGTTCGACGCCGTTCAGGTCATCGTTCAGGCCGCTGCCCTGCATGACAAACAGGGGAGCCGTGACGCGCTTGAGGTGCAGCGCCATGCAGAGCTTCTCCTGAAAGATCGTCTTGATGAGGCCGATGGCCTTCTGGGTGTCATACAAACCCAGAAGGCTTTGGTATCCTTCCGGAATGGTAATGTGACTCATAATACATCCTCCTATTTCTTTCCCGGTGTATGGTTTTATGCCTTGGCGAACTGGCTCTCGTACAGCTGCTTGTAGAAGCCGCCCTGCGCCAGCAGTTCTTCGTGGGTTCCGCGCTCAATGATGTTGCCGGCCTTCATGACCAGGATCTGGTCAGCGTTCTTGATGGTAGACAGGCGATGGGCCACGATAAAGCTCGTGCGGCCCTTCATCAGCTCCTCAAAGGCATCCTGCACCAGCACCTCGGTACGGGTGTCGATGCTGGACGTTGCCTCATCCAGAATCAAAATCGGCGGGCGTCGCAGCATGACACGGGCAATGCAGAGCAGCTGCCGCTGGCCCTGGCTGATGTTGCCGCCGTCCTCGGCTACCTGCGTGTCGTACCCGTTGGGCAGGCGGCAGATAAAGCTATGGGCGTGCGCCTTCTTGGCCGCGGCGATGATCTCCTCGCGGGTCGCATCCGGCTTGCCGTAGGCGATATTCTCCGCAATCGTACCGGCCTTCAACCAGGTCTCCTGCAGCACCATGCCTAGGTTGCCGCGCAGGCTGTCGCGGGTCACATTGTCGATGGAATACCCGTCGACGCGCAGCGTACCGCCGTTGATCTCATAAAACCGCATCAGCAGATTGACCAGTGTCGTCTTGCCGCAGCCCGTGGGGCCGACCAGTGCAATGCGCTGACCCGGCGCAACCTTCAGGTTCATATCCTCGATCAGCGGCACATCGTCCACATAGCGGAACCTGACGTGGTCAAACTCCACGCTGCCCGCGCCGTGGGGCAGGGCAACAGCATCCGGGCCATCGGGCACGATTGGCGTCTCGTCAATCAGGTCAAACACGCGCTGCGCACAAGCCAGTGCGTTCTGCAGTTCGGTCATAACGTCCGAAATGTCATTGAACGGCTTCGTGTACTGGTTGGCGTAGTTCAGAAAGACCGACAGCTGGCCCACCGTGATGCCGCCGGCAATGGCGACGAACGCACCCAGCACGCCGACGGCGGCGTAGACCAGCGCATTCACAAAGCGGGTGCAGGGGTTCGTGGTAGAGGAGAAGAACGTCGCCTTGACGCCGCACTTCTGCAAATCGAGGTTGATCTT
>ERZ1035014.744-NODE-744-length-13385-cov-9.604201_pt1 | contig 13385 bp, 7 predicted proteins | sample MGYA00520620_ERZ1035014 | MGnify/ENA primary metagenome ERZ1035014 (study PRJEB33766, sample SAMN09781744) | gut metagenome | biome: gut microbiome | host: Homo sapiens | place: Madagascar | study: EMG produced TPA metagenomics assembly of the PRJNA485056 data set...
ACGGCTGGATGGGCGAGGACTATAATCATCCAACAGACAATATCGATTATCTGCTTGATAAGATTATTGAGGTTATCCCAGCTCCTAAGCAGCTCGAGGGTACTCCTCAGCTCCTTATCACATCTCTCGATTACAGCTCTTATACTGGTCGTATCGCCGTAGGTCGTGTTCACCGCGGTACATTGAAGGACGGCATGAATGTTACCATCTGCCACCGTGACGGAACCCAGGAGAAGACCAAGATTAAGGAACTCCACACCTTCGAGGGTATGGGCCACAAGAAGACCGATCATGTAGATTCTGGCGATATCTGTGCCGTTGTCGGCTTGGAGAAGTTTGAGATTGGTGATACCATCTGCGACTTCGAGAATCCTGAGCCACTGCCTCCAATCGCTGTCGATGAGCCTACCATGAGCATGCTCTTCACCATCAACGATTCACCATTCTTCGGTAAGGAAGGCAAGTTCTGTACATCACGCCACATCCAGGAGCGCTTGAACAAGGAGCTCGAGAAGAACCTCGCTCTCCGCGTACAGCCTTACGAGGATTCTACCGATAAGTGGATTGTATCAGGCCGTGGTGTGCTCCATCTCTCTGTACTCATCGAGACCATGCGCCGCGAGGGCTATGAGCTCCAGGTAGGTCAGCCTCAGGTTATCTATAAGGAGATTGACGGTGTGAAGTGCGAGCCTGTAGAGGAGTTGACCATCAACGTACCTGAGGAGTTTGCTTCTAAGATGATTGATATGGTAACCCGCCGCAAGGGTGATATGACCTCAATGCTGAACATGGGCGAGCGTGTAGACATTGAGTTCGATATCCCTTCACGTGGTATCATCGGTCTGCGTACCAATGTGCTTACCGCTTCTCAGGGCGAGGCTATCATGGCTCACCGCTTCAAGGAGTATCAGCCATACAAGGGTGAAATCAGCCGCCGTTCTAACGGTAGCATGATTGCGCTCGAAACCGGTACTGCCTTTGCTTACGCCATCGATAAGCTGCAGGATCGCGGTAAGTTCTTCATCGACCCGGGTGAGGAGGTTTACGGAGGCGAGGTTGTAGGTGAGCATGTTCACGACAACGACCTGGTAGTGAACGTAACCAAGGCTAAGCAGCTTACCAACGTACGTGCTTCGGGTTCTGACGATAAGGCCCGCGTGATTCCTAAGACCGTGATGAGTCTTGAGGAGTGCCTGGAGTATATCCGTGAGGACGAGTACGTAGAGGTTACTCCAAAGAACATGCGTATGCGCAAGATTGAGCTCGATCACCTGAAGCGCAAGCGCAGCAACAAAGACTAAACAGAAATGTTTTTGTGGAGATTTTTTAGAAAGTTTTCATTGCCCTGCTCCCTGGTTATGGGAGCATTGGGCTACCTGATATTCGCCAATGTGCCCTTTCTGGTGCCCATTGGCGATTATTGTGGTCCGAGGTTGGTAAGTCTGATGCCGGTAGTGCTGTTCTCCCTGCTCTATGTTACTTTCTGTAAGATAGAAATCAAGGAGATGAAGCCTAAGGCGTGGCATTTCATACTCCAGCTCATCCGCACCTCGCTGGCATTGATGATGGTAGTGCTTATCTTCGAGTTCGGTTCCGATTACAGTACCAAACTGGTTCTCGAGGGTGCCTTCATCTGCTTCATCTGTCCTACGGCAGCCGCCGTGGCTGTGGTTACGGAGAAGTTGGGCGGCAGTATCGGTTCGCTGACCACCTATACGGTCATCGCCAACATTTTTACGATGATCATTATTCCGAGTCTTTTCCCAATGGTAGAGAAGGGGGCAGACGTATCGTTCCTCATGATGAGTGCGATGGTGTTCCGCAATGTCACTACCGTGCTGGTGGTGCCTCTGCTGCTTGCCTTGCTGAGCCGCAGGTTTCTTCCAAAATGGGTGGATAAGGTGAAGAATGTAAAGGATTTGGGCTTTTATATGTGGTGTTTCAACCTCACGATACTGATGGGCGAAACGGTTCGCAACATGCTCCATGCCGAGGTATCGGGCGTAACGATGCTTCTGCTGCTCTTCGTTCCGCTGCTGGTATGTCTCCTCCAGTTTGCCATCGGCAAGGCGGTAGGCAGACATTTCGGTGCGAGTATCAGTGCCGGTCAGGCGTTGGGACAGAAGAATACGGTAGTGGGCATCTGGCTCACCCTCACCTTTCTGAATCCTCTTGCTGCCGTAGCACCGGGAGCCTATGTAGTATGGCAGAATCTGGTCAATGGCTGGCAACTTTGGTATAAAGAAAAATATGGCAAGCTTAAGTGGTAAGCTTGCCATATTTTTTCGTTTCTAATCCTGGGTAGGGTAGATGAGGTTTTCTTCCCTGATGCAGCAGAGCACCTCATCCAGATATTTTCTGGCTTCATATTTCGCCATAGGCAGGTCGTGGAGCAGGTAGTTGCCGCAGTCCTTTGCCGCCTGTCCCGGAATCTCACCCTCGAAATCGGCGATAAACTTAAAGGTGCGCTTCATCAGTTCCACGATGTCCTTGCTCTCCAGGTCGCCCTTGATAAGGAGATAGTTGCCCGTGAGGCATCCCATCGGTCCCCAGTAGATGATGCGGTCCTTCCACTCCTCGTCGTTGCGCAGATAGGTGGCAGCCAGGTGCTCAATGGTATGGATGGCGCCGTTGTGCAGACAAGGCTCCTGGTTAGGCACCTTCATGCGGATATCGAATGTTGTGATGACTTCTCCGCCTACTTCGTCCTTACGGCTCACGTAGATGCCGCGGAGCAGCTTATTGTGATTGATTGTAAAACTTGGAATCTTATTCATAGTTTATAATTTATAATTTACAGTTTACAGACTTTCGAGGAAAGCCTTGGTGACATTGAAAGAGCCTTCAGCCATTTTAGCCCAGAAGTCGAAATACTGCTGTGCCTTGGAATCTTTCAGCGGTACATCGCTGATGATGCGGAAGGAGATGAAAGGCGTCTTGTAGATGTGGCAGGTCTGTGCGATAGAGCAGCTCTCCATATCCACCGCCATCGCCTGAGGGAAGTGTTCCAGGATAGAGCGCATCTTCTCCTTGCTGTCTACAAACCATTCGCCGCTCACAATCTGTCCGGCGTGGATCTTCGGGTGCCTATTGCCCGGCAGGTTGTTGATGGCAAGCGCCTTCTCCACATATTCCTTAGGTGTTTTGAAGGAAGCAGGCATGCCCAGAATCTGTCCGAACTCGCATTCCTCGCCGCAGTAGGCATCGTGGTAAACGCAGTTGGTTGCCACCACCACCTCAGTCACGTTGAGGTTGATATCAGCGCCTCCAGCCACGCCAGAAGAGATGACGAGGTCAGGGTGATAGTTGTCAATCATTTCCACGGCACCTATGGCACTGTTCACCTTACCGATGCCGCATTGTTGCATCACCACCTCGTTATTGCCTATCTTTCCGATAACGAAGTCTTTATGATTTTTTCTCTCAACCTGCGATTCGGTCAATAATGTTTTGAGTTGCGCAAACTCCTTGTCCATCGCAACGATAATTCCTATTTTCATATTGTATACTAACTTTTGGGTGCAAAGTTACTAAAAATATTGCAGAGAGTAGCAAAGTTTAAGGAGTTTTTAAGGAAAAAGGCTTTTAAAGGTAAAAAAGTAAAAAGGGGCTTTTAAAGGTAAAAAAGTAAAAAGGTAAAAAGAGCCTTAACCCTTTAGCGCCCCCGTCCCCAGCGATTCCATCGCTGGTCCCCCATAAAGTTTTAAAAGCCCCTGATGTTTCTTTCATCAGGGGCTTTTTGTTGCGTATTTTGATGGGTTAATATGACATATTCATATCTTCTGTGATGCAGATATAGAAATCTGCCAGTCCCAGATAATCTTCATCTATTTTGTCAATCTCTTCCTGACGCACTGCTCTGATGGTGCTGACGGTAGTCTTAGGACGGTATTCCTTGAGATAAGGGATGATGCCGTTGTTTCCGTCAGAATGGTAGGTGCCGTTGAAGTGAATCATCTGCTCGCCCTTCTTCAGGTTCTGGGCGATAAACCAGCCCATCGTGGCATCTTTGATAGCCTGAGCCTGTGCCATCAGTTCCGGCTTTGAACCCTTAGCCTTACCCATCAGTCCCATCAGAGCAAACCCCGACTGGGCGTTCTCATTCTCCACATATTTGATAGGCAACTTCGGGAGATAGCGCTTGGCTTCGGCTGAGAGGGAATCAAGATAGGCGAGACCTTTCTCCTTTACCACACTGGCGTAGCGGCGAGGTACGTTGGTTGCTATCAGCGGGAGATGATGACGCTTGGAATAGTAAACCAATGGCTCATAGTCGGTACTGTAGTTAGGCCAGAGACGGCACTCCTCTTCGAAACGGTCGGAGGAAATCACGCTGCCGGTATATTCGTCGATAATGAGCTGGTTGTCGGCTTCGAGCATCTCCATACCCACCTTCAGCTTACTGTTGTTCTCTGCCAGCGACTCCAATACCTTCAGCTCCATCCAGTGGCTGATGACGCAATTGTGTATTTCGCCGAAGAACACCACATCGCTGCCGGCTACGCTCTTGATCATCTTCTCGTAAGTAACTTCCTTGCCTTTTGCATCGAAAATACGGTATATCTCAGGTGTCTTCTGTGCATAGGCAGTCATGCTCACCATGAGCATGACCATCCATAATATCTTCTTCATATCTTTTCTTCTTTGGGTTGTTTAAAGTTTAAAATGGGTTGCCCTTATAGAGCAGAGCTACGCGCTCAGGACGCACATATTCTTCGAATCCCTTGCGGATATCCTCGGTAGTGATGCTCTTCAGGCAGTTGCTGTAGTTATTGAAATCTTCCAGACTCTCGCCGTTCTGCAAGAGCGTGGTGAGGATGTTCTTCCATTCTGCCGGTGCGTCATCAGAGAGCGACTTGCGCTTGGTAACGAGGAACGACATCTTCAGTTTGTTGAGTTCTCCCTCGCTGATTCTGCTGGTCTGCAGCTCTTTGATGATTCCGTCCAGTGCCTGGATAGCCTTGTCGCGGTTTTCGTTCTTCAGCGCAATCTCCAGCCAGAAGTTGTATTTAGCCTGAGGCACTCCGGCATAGTAGAGGTCGGCGTAAGGAGAATAGACGATGTTCATCTTCTCGCGCAGGATGCTCAGCAGGCGGTTCTGCATAACATCACGCATCAGTTTCAGCATGAGCGACTGGCGGAGTCCTGGCTTGTAGTTGCCCGAATAGATGTAGTTCAGCACGGTCTGCGTTTCCACATCGTTTTCGAAAGCCTCTTTGTAAGGACTCTTCGGCATGTTGCTTGGTTTGTCCTCGAAACGGGTCATGCGGGCTGATGCCTTGAGGCGTGCAAAGGTGTTGACGATGGTGCCCAGAACCTGCTCTTCATCGATGTTGCCGGTAACGATCAGCGTGGTTTGCTGAGGGTTGGCAAAGAGCGATGTATAATAGTTGGTCATGGAATCCAGATTGAGTCTGCTGAGGTCTTCCTTCTGGATTTTGACACCACTGTTTGCCGGCATGTTGCACACCAGCGAATCCACTCTTCTGGAGAGCATGCGGTTGATATCGCGCTTGAGCAGACGTTCTAGCAGGGTTTCCTTGCCGAATTTCTCGATTTCCGCATCGCGTACTTCCTTGAAATCTTCGTACGACTTGCCTGGAGCGGTAATCTTCTCGTAAACCAGGTTCATCAGTTCCTGTGCCTTGTCGGTTGGGGCTGAGGCGAGTACCTGGTGCCAGTAATCGGCGATGCCTACGCTCATGGAGAGTCCTCCTGCCTGCATCACTTCGGTTAGCTGGTCGGTACTGATATGTGCCAGACCGCCCATGTCTACATAGCTTACTGCATCTTTGAGCAGCGGATATTCCTGCTTGCTGAGGTCGCCCACGCCACCACGTCCGTGCATGGCGATGTAGATGGTGCTGTCCTTGTCGGTAGTAGGTCGCATCACCAGTCTCAGTCCGTTGGCGAGCTGATATTCCGATACTCCGATATCCTCGTATCTGCGCTTGCTTACTATAGATGCGCTGGCATCCGGGTGGGTGGCAGACAGACAGGCTGGCATGTCAACGTGCTGCTTTTCCTCTACTTCCTTGCGCTGGTAGGTATAAGCTGGCATGCGGGTCTTCAGTCCCTGCAGCCAGAGTTCTTGCAACTCGCTTTCGGAGAAGGATTCAGTCTTTCCTGCATTGTTTTGGTAGGCTACGAGGAGCGATTGCTTACCCTCGTTCAGAATGGTCTTGAAGAGTTTCTGGAGCTGGCTGCTGCTGCTGGTATTGCTTACCAGGAGTTTTACCTTTTCCATATCCTCGTCCCATGCCACATAGCGGTCGCCTGAGATGATGTAATCTACGAAGTCATCACACCATTTGCCCGACTGGAATCCAATGGTATCCGCTTTCATTCTGTTCACCTTTTCGGTAACATAGTCAGCGAGTTCCTCTTTTCCGAATCCCTTTTTCGTGATATCAGCGAAGGCACCGAGCACCTGTGTCATCTTCTTCTTGAGTTCCTGCTTACCCTTGCCTTCTACAGAGAAAGAGAAGTGGTTCTGGGTAGCGAGATACCAGGCATCGCTGATGTCGCATCTGATGCCCCGTGCTGCCAGTCGCTTGCTGATAGCCGAGATAAGCAGTCGGTACTGCTCTTTCAGGGCGGTAGAAGCGATGGTGTTGCCTACCACACCCTCGTGAGGTATGATGAACTCCAGTTTGGAACTGGTGCCTACGGTATCTTTCACCTCGTGCAGGGTGATACCTTTCTTATAGGTAAGCGGATATTTGCCCAGCGGAGTAGGCTGGCCCTTGGCTATCGAACTGAAGGTAGACTGGATGCGCTTCTGCATATCCTGGGCATCTACATTACCTACCACCACGAGACAGGCATTCTGAGGCAGATACCACTGGTGATAATAGTTGAGCAACTGGTTGCGCGAGATGGTTTCGATATCCTGCTCTGTGCCCAGCGGCATGCGCAGGATGTATCTTCCGTCGCCAATCTTCAGGTTGTAGAAGTCATCGCCCGTGCTGTAGCCGCGCAGTTCTTCCTTGATGACGCCACGTTCCTGCTCAACGAGCTGAGGTTCGAAAGAAACCCCGTCCAGGATGTCGCGGACGGCAAGAAGAGTGCTGTCCATTACCTGTGTTCCGAAGTCGGCAACCGGCAGTGAGAGCCAGTAGATGGTACGGTCGTAGCCGGTGAAGGCGTTGATGTCGCGTCCGTATTTCATACCGAGTCGCTCGAAATAATCTACCCATGCATCCTGTGGAAAGTGCTTGGTTCCCGAGAAAGACATGTGCTCCAGGAAGTGGGCGCCACCTTTCTGCTGGTCGTTCTCCTGCAGAGAACCTACCTTCATCACCAGTCGCATCTCTATGCCATGGCGAGGCAGTGCATTAGGCATAATGATATAGTGGAGTCCGTTATCAAGGTAGCCTTCCACGGTTCCCCGTGGAAGGTTTATTTTAGAATCTTTGTTCGCTCCTGCCGGCAGACAGAAAGCTGCCAGCAGTGCTAATAGGAATAATTGTTTTGTTATTTTATACATAATGTCGGCATTAGATGATGAAATGCTTGTTAATTACCAAATGTATAGGTTGCTTCAACTCGCTGGCATCCGTTTGTGTTCTCAAGATACCAAGGGAAGGCGAAGGTCATCTTGCCGCTGGCGAAGTCAATCTTGCCTGTTGGAGCAACGTAGATGTTTTTATATCCTGTCTCTTCTGCGTCTTTTATGACATCGGTATTGTCGAAGAAAGAATAAGGATTCAGCGAACCGCCACCATCAATGATGTCCTGTACGGAAACTTCTGTCTTGGTATCTCCATCGTCTACGACAAATGATTTGTTTGCATCAGCCATAGCCTTGAGGCGGTCCCATGTAGAGAAGGTGTAGTCGAAAGGAATGGTTGTGATCTGTTCATCGTATACATTTACCTTGCTGCCTGTAAACTTAAGGCTCATATCTGGGTTTACCTCGATGCCATCCAGTGTCATGGTGAAGGTTTCCTTATTGTAATCGTAGTTGATATTCTCCATGACAGCCTTACCGTATGGCATCTGTGTCCAGTATTCTGTATCTTCTACGGTTTTCTTTCTCAGCATTTCATAGTTGAACGCAGCCATACCCATTGCATTTGAAACCATCTTCAATACAGGTTTGTCGGCAGTAGCCTTCTCGCTCAGCGTGATGATGGTAACGCCGTTGAAAGAACGGGTATCTTTGTTGTCGTTGATATCAATCTTGTCATCGTCATTGAAGGTAACCTTGGTATCTACCTTTACCTTACCGAGAATCTTGGTCAGGTCGATGTTGAAGTTCTGCTTGTAGCCCTCAATGAGTTTCTGCTGCTCTGCTGTGAGGACAGGAATGTCGGAGTCTGGCTTGATGGTCAGGGTTACGGCTTTACCGTCTGTCTTCATGTTGGCATCAGAGAAAGTTGCCTTTACGGTCAGTACGCGATCTGATTTGAGCAGCCTCTTCTTGTTCGACTTTACGGTGAAGGATGCTGTCTTGGCGCCAGCCTTCAGCGCGATGGTAGAAGGAGAAATGGTAGCCACATTGTCATCGTTTCCTTCGAGCGAAAGATTGATGGTAGCATCTGCTGTCAGGGTGTTACCGATGAGGATGTTGAATTTTACTTCTTCATCATCATCCTCGTTGATGATATTGTTTCCTTCTGCAGAAATCGATACATAGTTGGTCATCGGCTTGTCGCCATCATTGTTGTCACTGCTGCATGCGCTGAAACCTGTCAGCATTGCGAGCATGCACATAAGCATGAATGTAATTTTCTTCATCGTTCTTTTTATTTTAAATGTTAATATTATCTGTTAATTGGCCACTTGTCATTTTGGGTCACATTGTTGTTATATTTATATTCCGAAGCTGGGATAGGGAAGTTCCAGCGGTAATCGTCCTTGCTGATTTTCGCTGTGGCTGCTCCGCCCCATGCCGACAGACGGTTCAGGTCTGCGTGGGTTCGCTTCAGGTCGAAGTAATTGCTGCCTTCGCCAACGAATTCCTTGTACTTCTCTGCCAGGATAGCCTGAACCAGCGCATCGCCCGTTGTGTTATCTGCGATAGGATCGTCAGAAACCAGCTGCAGGTAATGGTTGATGCGCTCGCGTGCCATCTGTTCGTTGTTATCGCGTGCATAGGCTTCGGCAGCGATGAAGTAGGCACCGGCGTAACGCATGCGGTTGATGTAGTTGGGCTGGGTGCCCTGCTTGTTCATCATGTTGTACTTGCCCATCAGGTTGCGGGTCTTACCATTCTGGTCTTTCGGATAGAGCGTATATTTCGCGCGTACATCCTCATCCGTAAAGGTGAATGCCGGATTGACGGCGTAATAGTCGCCTTCAGAGTTGTCGTATTCGATGGCGACATAATAGCTGTTCTGGGTGTTGAAGGCAAAGATTCTGCCGCCATAACTCTCTGTACGCCAGAGTCGGGAGTAGCTTTCTCCGCCTATCTTGCTGTCGTCACCCTGTTCTATCACATCGTCGGCATATTCGGCTGCTTTCTTGTAATCGCCCATGTAGAGTGCAGTTTCGGCAAGCAGATAATCGGCTGCGGTCTGCGATAACCATCCGTTCTTTGAGGGCTGGTTTCTCACTTCTGATGCCTCTGTTATCAGACTGTTGATCATGCCGATGCAGACTTTCTTGCTACTGCGGCCATTGGTTTCGAACCCGAACATATTCTTGATGATAATGCCGTCGGCATCCGGATTCTCATCGTATGGAGTGGCATAGATGCGCAGCAGGTCGAAATAACACATTGCCTTCAGCAGCTGTGCCTCTGCCTTGATAGCCTGTTTCTCCTGCAGATCGGCTGCGGTCTCGGTCGTAATCTTGTCGATACGCTCCAGGAGTACATCGCAGTTGGAGATACAGGTGTAATACGCCGGCCATATGGTTGACGAGAGGTTGCTGATGTTCTTGTCCTGCCAGTTGTAGAGGTTTTGGGTTTCGACATCCTTTCCCGAGAGGTTGGTAGGGCAGAAGTCATTGCCCAGGAGCGAAAACTCATACTCCTGATGCGGATAGCTCAGATAGCAGGAGGTGAGTAGAGAGCGCCCCGTGTTGACATCGGTGATGGCATCGGGGTCTGAAAACTGGTCTGGTGGTGGCACATTGAGCGAGCAGGCTGCCAGAAGCAGGGTGCTGCCCGTTAAGAGTAGTGCCTTCTTGATGATATTCTTGATATTCTTCATCTTTTCTGTCTCCTAGAATGTAAGATTCAAATTGAATGTATAAATTGGCTGTGTGGTGCCGGCAAGGGTTCCGCTCTCTGGGTCGCTCTCTTTATATGAGGTCCACGTAAAGAGGTTGGATGCCTGGAAACCTACGGTGGCATACTGCATGAATGGCAGTATCTTGTGTAGGGTAGCGGCTGGCAGACGGTAGCGCATGCTCACCATAGAGAGGCGCAGGTAGTCGCTCTTGCCCACGGTGCGTGAGTTTGGATAGAGTGCTATGTTGTCTTCTGCGGTGGATGAGGTGTAGAACGGTGTCCAGTAGGTCTTGTTCTCATCGCCCTGCTTGAACCACATCTTTTCGGTCTGTCCGGCTACGGCATTCTTGTTCACATTGTCCTTGTCTCTCACATACGAGTAGTTGAAACGCTGGATTCCACCATGAACGTAGTAGAAGTCCATATCGAAGTCGAACGACTTGTATGAGAAACTCAGGTTGAAGGTACCTGAATAAGGTGGTGTGAGATGGCCTAATGCCACTACATCGTCCTTGGTCAGTGCCTCGGTAGCCTGTTTCTCTGTGCCGTCTGGCTGCAGGAATACCGGATAACCGGTGAGCGGATTGATGCCCAGCGACGTAGGTCCGTACAGCATATCGTATGATTTGCCTACCTCATAGTCTGGAACCAGTGCATCTTCGGTGGTGTAAATCTTGTCGGCATAATACAGGTCGAGCACCTTGTTGTCGTTGTAGGCCAGGTTGGCGCCGATGCTGAGTCGGCAATCGTAGGTATCGATGATCTTGGCACTCAGTCCCAGCTCTATACCTCTGTTCTCCAGCACACCGATGTTGCGCTTCAGCGTAGAGTAGCCTACCGATGTAGGGATTGGCACATCGAGCAAAGCCTGTTCGGTACGGCGGTTGTAATAGTTTACATCCAGCGTAATGCGGTTAAAGAGGTCCATGCTCATACCCAGGTCTACCGACTTGTTCTGCTCTGGTTTCAGGTCCTTATTATATAAGGAGATGAGTTCCAGTACGCGCTGGTCTTCGTAGGTATTGGTGGAGTAGGAGAAGGTTCCTGTTGTGGTAGAAACCGAAACTCCGTTCAGATTGGCTGTGATACCATACGAGCCCTTGAAGTTGAGGCGTGAAATCACCTTGTTGTCCTTCAGGAAGGCATAGTTGGAAGGTGTCCATCCCAGACCTACTGCCCATGCCTTGTTCCATCGCTTGTCTGATGGCAGAACCGAAGAGGCATCTGCCTTGTAGGTAGTATAGAGGTCGTAGGTGCTCAGCAGACTGTAGCCCAGCACGCCACCGATACCCAACTGGCGGTTCTTGTCTCTAGGAGCGCTCATCTTCACTCGGCGTGAGCCGGTGAGCGACTGGTTGATGGCTGCTGCCGAGTTCTGGGTTCCTACACCATAACCGGTAGTGCTGAGATTATCGATGTTGGTATCATAATAGTCCATGTTGGCACTGAAGGTGAGGTCGTGAATCTCGTTGAACGTACGGGTATAGGTAGCACGCACGTTGGCAGAGATATTGGTGGTGGTATTCTTGGATTTCGAATAGATACCGCGCGCCACTTCTGGCACACCGCTATGGGTCTCAGAGTAGGCTGTAGAAGGTGTAAACTGGTGTGACTCATCCAGTACGAAGTCGATACCGGCTACAGCTGCAACATCCAGTCCCGGAAGCAGGTTCAGGGTGATGTTACCGTTCACGCCAAACTCCTTGTCGGTAGATTCAGCACTGTACTGGTTCATCAGGTCCTTATAGGTCTGTCCTGGATACGACCAGAGTTTGCCTGTCTTCTGCTCGTATGGGTTCAGTTCGTAAATCAGCGAAGAAGGGTCGCTTGAGGTTCCGTTAGGCGTATTGGTCTTCGAATAAGAGCCGGTAACGCCCAGCATGGCATAACCAATCTTTCCCAGTTTCTGGTCTACGTTCAGGCGGATGCCCATACGCTGCTTATCATTTCCTTCGATACGGCCGCCCTGATAGGAATAGTTGGCTGATAGGAAATAGGTAGTGCGCTCGTTGCCGCCTCGCAGACTCAGGTTATGGCGCTGGTAGAAGCTGTTGCGCAGGAGCTCGTTAAACCAGTCGGTATTGATATTGCGCAAAGAATCGAGCTTGTTCTGACCATCGGCTATCATGCTCGCCAGATTCGGATTGTCGGCAAAGTACTTGCGGTAGTAATCCTCGCTGTATCTGTAGCCCGGAGTCTCTACGTTACCGATGAGTCTCTCCAGTTCCAGTTTCTCGGCAGAGGTCATCATCTTGAGTCCTCTTCTTCCTCGTGTGGTTACACCCATATTGGTGCTGTAGTTGATGAGTGGAGCACCCGAATGACCACGCTGTGATGTGATTTCTATCACACCGTTAGCCGCTTTCACACCATACAGTGCACAGGCTGTAGCATCCTTGAGTACCTTCATGCCCTTGATGTCAGATGGGTTCAGGTTATAGAAAGTCTCGGCAGAGATAATCTGACCATCCATCACATACAGCGGCTCGTTGGTTGCATTGCCCTGTCGGAGCGAAGAGTTTCCGCGCAGACGGATCTTCGGAGCAGAACCCAAATCGCCCGTATTGGTAACGACAAGGCCCGGCACGGCACCCTGCAGTGCCAGTGCCATGTCAATCATCGGCTTAGCTTCTACGCGCTTCATATCCACATTCTCTACCACACCCGATTTGGCACGCAGGTCGATAGCGTTGATGTTGCTGCGCGCCACTACCACCACCTCGCCTACCGAGGTAGCAGAAGGTTCGAGCATCGGACTGATAGCCGACTGACCTTTATAAACAACTCGCTTGGTTTTAAAGCCGAGCATCGAAAATTTTACATTAGCACCTCGCTTGATAGGCTGGCTGAAGGAATAACGGCCTTCATCATCCGTAACGGTTACGATTTGTGTTCCCTCCACTTTTACGGTAACCCCCGGCAGCGGATTCTTATCTTGGTCGTAAACGTATCCTATCAAACTTTCGTTTTGTGGTAAGATAACCTCTCGCGCTATCTTAGGGTTGTTCACAGCAGCCATGAGATTAGCCGACACTGAGCATAAAGCAAGGGCAGCCAATCCGACAGTAACGCTATGATTTACTTTTCTCGTCATAAGAAAATTCTCTCTCTGTCTTTCCATGAAACTCAATTTAGTAATAATACGGAATGTTTCTTTCTGCGGACAAAGATACAATATTTTTCTAAATATCCAATGATTTACAAG
>ERZ1035014.745-NODE-745-length-13382-cov-11.199970_pt1 | contig 13382 bp, 14 predicted proteins | sample MGYA00520620_ERZ1035014 | MGnify/ENA primary metagenome ERZ1035014 (study PRJEB33766, sample SAMN09781744) | gut metagenome | biome: gut microbiome | host: Homo sapiens | place: Madagascar | study: EMG produced TPA metagenomics assembly of the PRJNA485056 data...
GTATAACAAAAGCTACGGCAGGTAGCCAGTTAATTAATTTTCATTATACTAGCCAGCGCCTAAAGGCGCTGGCTTTCGCTTTTATGGCCCTTGGTCGCTTTCGCTCCCTCGGGCTCCGCTCAAGCCAACTTGCTTTTATCTCCTGACTGCTCCTAAAGGAGCTCTCTTATCTGTTTATCTTTGGATCCTTTCCAGGCTGCGCCCCGAAAGGATCCTCGTATTCCCTTACACTCATTTTATCCTTCAGGATATCTGCTCTCTCCTGATCCCGTATGTACTTCTTTATCGTTGCATCGTTCAATCCAACCGTACTTACATAATACCCATCTGACCAGAAGTGTCTGTTTCCAAACTTGTATTTCAAGTTTCCATGTCTGTCGAACATCATCAGTGAACTTTTTCCCTTCAGATATCCCATAAACGATGACACACTGAGTTTCGGCGGTATACTCAAAAGCATATGTACATTATCTGGCATCAAGTGTCCTTCCAAAATCTCCACTCCCTTATAGGCACATAAATCATGCAGTATCCTGGCCAGATCTGCTTTATATTGATTGTAAATTATCTTTCGCCTATACTTTGGCGTGAAGACAATATGGTATTTGCATGTCCATTTGGTATGTGCTGCGCTATTTGCCTTCGGCATAAAATCACCTTTCCTTTCTTCAATAGTGGCTTGAGCACCTCTATTGTACGGAAAGGTGATTTTTATGTATAACTTTTTACTCACACCCGCATAGCGGGTGGTTTTTTGCTTCGCAAGGATTCGCTTGCTTCGCAACCTCATCGCAAGCTCAGCAGACTTAAGTCAAAAGCTAAACAAAAATCCCTTGAAACCATTATGGTTTCAAGGGATTACACCGAGTGACAGACAAAGCAGTTCCGCCTGCCTTGCTGCAATTTTTACGCTGCTCCGCCTGCCTTGCTGCGGTAACAGGCTCCCTCGAATTCCTTGAGCTTCTCCACAGCTTCCGGACTAAGATTCTTCGGCACAATAACCTCGACCACAACATACAGGTCTCCCTTTACGGAAGGATTGGCTCCCGAAGGCATTCCCTTGCCGCGAATCCGGATCTTCGCACCGGACTGCATCCCGGCAGGAATCTTAACCATGATACGACCGCTTCCCGTGTTGACCGGAGCTTCGCCGCCAAGGCATGCCGTGATAAAAGGAACCCGAACCGTAGTGGTCCGATCACCGGTCTGCGCTGCGGAAGGCCCGGAAGCCGTGCTCCCGCCCTGCGCTGACGATGCTCCCGACGTCCAACTCCCGCCCTGCGATCTTCCGGAACCTCCGAAGGACGAATGGAACGTCGCCCCGCTTCCTTTTCCGAAGCCTCCGCCGAACAGGTTTTCAAAAATGTCACCCATGTCCCCCATATCGCCCATGTCGCCTGTGGTGTAATAGGTCGTACTTCCATCCGGAGAGCGGTAAAATTTGCCGCCCTTTCCGCCGCCAAATCCGGAAAAGCCTCCCTGGCCGGCTCCGCCGCCAAATCCGGAAAAGCCTCCCTGACCAGCTCCGCCGCCAAATCCGGAAAAGCCTCCCTGACCAGCTCCGCCGCCTGCGGCCTGGTCAAATGCAGCCATGCCGAACTGATCATACATTTTCCGCTTCTCAGGATCCGAAAGAACCGCATAAGCCTCTCCGACTTCTTCAAATTTCTTCTTTGCATTCTCATCATTCGGATTCATATCCGGATGGTATTTCTTCGCAAGCTTCCGGTATGCCGTCTTAATTTTCTTGTCATCCGCGTTTCTGTCCACGCCAAGAACTTCATAAAAATCTCTTTTCATAGAAGGCACCTCCTTCATCTTCAATCTATATCAGCAAAAACGGCGGTCAGGAACGAGTTCCTTCCGCCGCAGTATCATTCCTTATTCCATTATCTGTTATATCATTTATAGAACACGTAGTCAACTATTATTTCATCACCACACGGTCTGCGTATTATTTCATCCCTGCAAGACATTTCCATCAAATCAGGATGAATCTCTCCACTGGAATTCATCCCTGCAAGACATTTCTATCGAATCAGGATGCATTTCTCCGCTGAAAATCATCCCTGCAAGACATTTCTATCAAATCAGGATGAATTTCTCCGCCGGAATTCATCCCTGCAAGACATTTCTATCAAATCAGGATGCATTCCTCCGCTGAAAATCATCCCTGCCAAACATTTCCTCCAAATCAGGATGAATTTCCCCGCTGGAAATCATCCCTGCAAGACTTTTCTTGCAAATCAGGATGAATTCCGCCGCCAATAAGCCCCAGCCTCAGCTTCTTCCTGCAAGCTCCGCATCCATCTCTGCCTTGACGGCAAGCACGATTCCCGAAAGCTCCCGGATGCGGTCATTGTCCATGCGGCTGATGGGAACCGAGATGGAAAATGCGTACCGCGACCCCCCATCCAGCGAAAGCGCCGCTGCAATGCAGCGGACGCCCGCCTCATTTTCCTCGTTATCGAGTGCATAGCCCTTCCGGCGGACTTCTGCAATTTCATCCATAAATTCATCCAGGTTGGTGATCGTATAGGCGGTCCTCCGCTCGATCGTACAGTTCTCCCAGAGTGTTCTGATTTCCGGATCACTCATGTTGGCCGCCATAGCCTTGCCGACGCCGGAGCGGTAAAACGGCATCCGGCTCCCGATGTGTGAGGTCATGCGAATGCTGTGATCGTAGGGATCTACCTTATCAATATAGATTACTTCGCTTCCGTCCCGTTCCACAAAATGAACCGTCTCCTTCACCCTGGCTGCCAGATGCTTCAGATGAGGCCGGGCCATCTGTGCCACATCCACCTGCTCCATCAGTCGGTCAGCAAGATCCACCAGCTTGAAGGTTGCCTCATACCGGCCGCTCTCAGGATCCTGCCGCACATAATCCATGCACTGGAGTGATGCAAGAATCCGGTGGGTTGTGCTCTTATTTAAATGCAAAGCCTGCGTCAGCTCGGTCAGAGAGCTCTGCCCGTTCCGCACAAGATATTCCAGCGCACCAAATAAGCGTTCCGCCACCTGAATCGGGTTCTGATTCGAATTCTGGCTCAGGGCGGCATCCCGGCCCAGCGCAGCATTCCGGCTCTGATTCTGGTTCTGGCCCAGCGCAGCATTCCGGCTCTGATCCTGGTTCTGGCCCGGGGCGGCATTCCGGTTCTGATCCTGATCCTGATCCTGATTCTGGCCCAGCGCAGCGTTCTGCCCCGATGCAGCATTCCCGGAAGTCATTTCCGGATTACCGGGTTCTGTTCTTTTCATCTCTTCCATATTGGCTTCTCCATGATATGTGTTTCATAATATGGAACATAATACCATTTCCTCTTTTCCTTAGCAAGCTTTACATCTGAATTTATACTGCTCCCGCCAAGCCCGAATCCATTAATGAGTTTTTATGGAATTTTCAATGCATTTTTCCAATCATTTTCTTCCTCTCCCGTCTTGACTTCCTTATCTGCGTCTCTATAATAAGGATCAGGAAATATCATATCGTGGAACAAAGTTCCATATTGTGGAACCTATGAGTTTCTCAATCGGAACCTATGAAAACAAAAAAAGCAGCACCAAACACCACCTGACTTGAAAGGAGAATGTCATGGAACTGAATCTGAAAGATCGCAAGGACTGCAAGTATGATGCCGTATCCCTCGGCGAGGTTATGCTTCGACTGGATCCCGGTGAAGGCCGCATCCGCACTGCTCGCAGCTTCCGTGCATGGGAAGGCGGCGGAGAATACAACGTTATCCGCGGCCTGCACAAGTGCTTCGGCATGAACACTGCCGTTATCACTGCTTTTGCAGACAACGAGGTTGGCCGTCTGATGAAGGATTTCATCGAGCAGGGCGGTGTGGATACTTCCCTGATTTACTGGAAGAAGACCGATGGAATCGGCCGCATCTGCCGCAATGGTCTGAACTTCACAGAGCGCGGCTTTGGCGTACGCGGCGCAGTCGGCTGCTCCGACCGTGCGAACACTGCAATCTCCCAGGCTACTCCTGAGGATCTGAACTTTGAGCACATCTTCGGTGAGCTTGGTGCACGCTGGCTCCACACCGGCGGAATTTACGCCGCTCTCTCCGAGCAGAGCTGCGAGACCGTCATCGAGGCCATCAAGACCGCGAAGAAGTACGGCACTCTCGTTTCCTATGACCTGAACTATCGTCCTTCCATGTGGTCCGCAATCGGCGGCCTTGAGAAGTGCCAGGAGGTCAACAAGGAAATTGCGAAGTACGTTGACGTCATGATCGGAAACGAAGAAGATTTCACTGCCTGCCTCGGCCTGCAGATTGAGGGACAGGATGCCGGATTGAAGAAGCTCAACATCGACGGCTACAAGAAGATGATCGATCATGCCGCAGAGGTTTATCCGAACTTCAAGGCAATCGCAACCACCCTTCGTACCGTAAAGACCGCTACCGTCAATGACTGGAAGGCAATCTGCTGGGCAGACGGTGAGATCTATCAGTCCAAGGAGTACAACGGACTTGAGATCATGGACCGCGTCGGCGGCGGCGATTCCTTCGCATCCGGCCTTGTTTACGGTCTGATGACCACTCAGGATCCGGAGAAGGCTGTCAACTACGGTGCAGCTCACGGCGCACTGGCTATGACTACCCCCGGCGACACCTCCATGGCTTCCATCGATGAGGTCGAAGGCCTGATGGGCGGCGCAGGCGCACGCGTAAAGCGCTGATCACTGCACAGGAAACAGCAAATACAGAATTCACCACAAAACCTATAGTAGGAGGATTTTTACCATGGCAAATTCAGCTAAGGCAGAAGCCGTATTTAAGAAATTTGAAGAGATCGGAATCATTCCGGTTGTTGTTCTGAACGATGTAAAGGATGCAGAGCCTCTTGGAAAGTGCCTCGTAGAGGGCGGTCTTCCGGCAGCAGAGGTTACCTTCCGCACCGACGCCGCAGAGGAGTCGATCCGCATCATGGCAGAGAAGTATCCTGATCTTCTTGTCGGAGCAGGAACCGTCCTGACCATTGATCAGGTTGACCGTGCTGCAGCAGCCGGCGCGAAGTTCATCGTTTCTCCCGGATTCGATCCTGCTATCGTGAAGTACTGCCTTGAGAAGGACATCCCTGTCTGCCCCGGCACACAGTCTCCTTCCGAAATGATCGCTGCCATGAACCTTGGCCTCGATCATGTGAAATTCTTCCCGGCAGAGCTCTCCGGCGGCCTGAAGATGATCAAGGCAATCACCGCTGCGCTTACCTCTCTGAAGGTTATGCCTACCGGCGGCATCAGCGCTTCCAACGTCACCGAGTATCTGCAGAACAGCAAGATCTTCTGCGCAGGCGGCTCCTGGATGGTAAAGGGCGACATGATCAAGGCCGGCCAGTGGGATGAGATCACCGCTAAGGTTCGCGAAGCTGCTGAGATCGTAAAGTCCGTCCGCGGATAAATCACAGATAAACCATAGACTGGCTCACCGGTCCGTTTCAAAGATCAATTTCTGTTTTCACTTTATTTCAGCTAAGGGCGCTGTCTCCGGAAGAAGGCAGCGCCCTGATTTCATTTCACAATCCATCTGCTCCAACTCCTCCGACTTCATATTCTCCTGCATCTCCGTTTGAATTCCGCAACACTCATTCCGGCGCAGTCCGCAGCCATCTGCGGAGTCATGGTTCCTCTTGTCACAAGGTAAAACAGTGTTTTCAGCGCGCCCTTGCGCTCGCCTTCCTTCAGGCCGGCAAAATGCCCTTCCTGCAATCCTGCCGTTCTTCCCTTCTCCATGCCTTCCATCAGGCCTTCTCTCAGCCCTGCTTCCATTCCGTCCTTCTGGCCATCCTCCCATGCCTTCTGATACAGGCGCTGTTCTGCTCTTTCCTCATCATATTCTGTAATCAGCATACCAATTACCTCACTCCGGCGGCCTTTCAGATAGTCCCGAACAGGACCTTCCTCCATTTCATCAATAGCATCGTTGACTGCCCGCACATCTCCTTTCCATGGTCTCCCGCTGCGATACGCTTCCACCAGAAAGGAATAGTCACGAAGCGGCTTACATTCTTCCAAAATTCTTGCGCCGCTTCTGTAATTGACATTCAGGATATGCACCTGCGTCTCGAGGTCAGACTCCGACTCCCAGCAGCACTTTGCAAACAGCTCGCTCAGCTTCAAAATCCGGTTCGCCGGCTCTCCATTCCGCCCGTGATGCAGCACCACAAGCCTTAGTGATGGAAGCTCCGCCTTCTCATTCATGATATTTTTCCGATTGCAGAAGCAAAGGTACATCTCATACAACAGCGCTGCACACCAAAGAAGCTTCAGCGGCAGGTCCTGTTCCCCGGGCTCCGTCGTTTCATGCAGGTTCAGATTTTCAAAAAGGATCAGAAACTCCCTTTTCCTTTCTATGAAGATAAAATCCTCGACGATCCGGATTTCAATATCCTCCGGATTACAATCGTCCATATGTCCCATTGCGCGGCACAGCTCCAGCGCAAGATCTTTCCGATCTTCCGACCCGAAAAGCACCTGAAACAGATGCATTCTGCGTTCTCTCTGATTCATCTTCTTCTGCATTTTCACGATTCTTCCCGAAACATGCCAACTACTGCTCCAATGATTACGGACATGCATACGTTTCGTTCGATGCGGCTAAGATTCGAGTAAAAGACTTGTCCGCAGATTCCTGCGGCGTTTCTGAATGAAACAAGATATGCACTTGCCTGCATTATAACAGGCAACTGTGCCTGCCGCCAGTTGCTATTTTTGATAAGGATTCTGGGGCTATTTTGTATATTCTGACGTTTTTGCGGGTATTTTTAAGGATTCCGGCGGTAAACAAGGGTTTTGAGCGGCACCAAATGCCCGGAGATATCCGTCAGCCGGAAAAAAGCATCTGCATTGGAACCTCCCGCTTTTTCTGCTATACTGAAGACAGTTGCATAGTACAGTTCATTTCTGTGAATGCCGCACGGCAGAGCGCCGCGGTCACGTCTTGATCCTATCTGATTCACGTCGAACGAAGCTTATGCACACGATACCCTTTTAACCTGCAGGAGTTTCGACACCGGACCAGAAAGATCAGGAACAATCGCTCGCCAGGTCATGTGAGATACTTCACGAAGCCCCTGCACCACCATTTTCATGCAGGAGGCAGAGATGGACAAAAGCAAAATTACCATAACGGCAACCGAAGAGCAGCAGAAAATTCTTAACAAACGCTGGGATGAGGCAGGAATTGGAAATGATTATATTTTCTCCTGTGTCATGCGCAACGAGAGCACCTTCCTTCAGCTGATGCAGCGGATCTTTCCGGAGCTGAAGCTCTCCAGAGTGGAACGGCATTCTCCGCAGATGACCTTCTACGGACCATACGGAACAAAAAGCGTACGGTATGATGTCTATTCCGAAATCAACGGCCGCGTTTTCGATGTGGAAATGCAGATGGAGAGCCGGAAGAACGAAGCCAGGCGGGCCCGCTACTATCAGTGTATGATGGATGAACAGGAGCTTCGGAAGGGCGAGGATTACGCCGTGCTCCCGGACTCCTACGTTGTCATGATCTGTCCGCAGGACCTGTTTCATCAGGGACGGCATATCTACCGTTTCCGGAATTACGAGCAGACAGACCGGAATCTGGAGCTTCAGGACGGTACAACGAAGGTGTTCCTCAACACGCACGGAACCGGAAACGATATCCTTCCGGAGTTAAAGAACTTTCTGAATCTCATCAACGGAAATGCTCCTGCAGATGATTTCTGCAAAGAAGTGCAGGAGCAGGTCCGCGAAGCCAAGAAGGACGCCGAGACGAGGAGGAACTTCATGGAATTCGAATACAAACAGATGCTGATTGCAAAGGATGCCAGGGAAAAGGCTCTGGAAGAAGGCCATAAACTGGGGTTAGAGGAAGGAATAGAAAAGGGCCATAAACTGGGATTAGAGGAAGGAATAGAAAAGGGACATAAGGAAGGGATAGAAGAAGGAATAGAAAAAGGTCGCAAGGAAGCGACGTTGGCAAACTATTCTTCTCTTGTTCAGGATGGCATTCTCTCCCTCTCTGAGGCCATGAAACGTTCCGGGCTCAGCGAGCAAGAGATAAACAGCTGGATTCAGGCCCATCCCAACACGTAATAGCAGCTTCGTTACATTACAACGTGTCTTTCTGATGCAACCCACGGAACCGGGGACGATATCCTTCCGGAGTTAAAGAACTTTCTGGAGTCTCATCAACGGGCCTGCTTCCACAGATGATTTCTACGGGGAAGTGCAGGGGCAGGCCCGTGCAGCCAAAAGACGCTGGGAAAGGAGAAACTTCATGGACTTCGAATATAAGCTGATGTTGATCGCAAAGGATGCCAGAGAAGAAGGGCTGGAAGAAGGACGCAGAGAAGCGCGGCTGTCCAACTACTCCTCCCTTGTTCGGGACGGCATTCTCTCCCTCTACGATGCCATAAACCTGTCCGGGCTCAACGAGGAGGAAATAAACGGCTGGATTCAGGCTCATCCCAACACGTAATAGCAACTTCGCTATATTACAGCGTATCTTTCTGATACAGCCGCGGAACCGGGAATGATATTCTTCCGGAGTTAAAGAACTTTCTGAATCTCATCAACGGAAATGCTCCCGCAGATGATTTCTGCAAAGAAGTGCAGGAGCAGGTCCGCGAAGCCAAGAAGGACGCCGAGACAAGGAGGAACTTCATGGAATTCGAATACAAGCAGATGCTGATTGCAAAGGATGCTAGGGAAAAGGCTCTGGAAGAAGGACGCAAGGAAGGACGTGAAGAAGGACGCAAGGAAGCGACGTTGGCAAACTACTCTTCTCTTGTTCAGGATGGCATTCTCTCCCTCTCTGAGGCCATGAAACGTTCCGGACTCAGTGAGGATGAAATAAACAGCTGGATTCAGACTCACTCCAACACGTAATAGCAGTTTCGTTACATTACAGCGTATCTTTCTAATACAGACCACGGAACTGGAGACGATATTCTTCCGGAGTTAAAGAACTTTCTGAATCTCATCAACAGAAAGGTTCCTGCAGATGATTCCTGCAAGGAAGTGTAAGGGCAGGCCCGCGCAGCAAGAAGAACACTGGGCAAGGAGGAACTTCATGGACTTTGAATATAAGCTGATGCTGATTGCAAAAGACGCCAGTGAAGAAGGTTTCGAAGAAGGCTACAAGAAAGGTTTCGAAGAAGGCTTCGAAAAAGGCTACAAGGAAGGCCTTAGGGAAGTGCGGCTGTCCAACTACTCCTCCCTTGTTCAGGACGGTGTTCTCTCCCTCTCCGATGCCATAAGCCTGTCCGATCTCAGCGAGGAAGAAATAAACGGCTGGATTCAGGCTCACTCCAACACGTAAAATCAATGCAAAAAAACAGCCCAGACAGCGCATAGAATTGATACGACCCTTCTCAAAAGGAGGTCGGCACACCAGAGGTCAGGTCTCCGGTGTGCCGGCCTTTTTATGCATTCGGACGATCGATCATCTGTCGCCTGTTCTTAATCAATAATATCCCCCAAACGCAGCACTCGCGCCGGCTCCTGCCACAGACACAAGCAGAATCACGAGCAGAATGAGGACAATAATGGTAAAGCAGAAATAGGATCTGGCAAAATTCTTTACGTTCTGATTCTTTCCATTGATGCTCAGCACGATCAAAACGATAAAACCAACGATCGGTATGGAGAACAGTATTTCATAGCCAAAATACCCCCACATCGAAATCGGCTTATATTCGTCCGGCAAAACAACCGTGTCTGACTGAAACTGCACCTACGGATGCGGTCTGGCTCCGTTCTGAGATCCGGTTGCCTGCCAGCTTTGCTGCGCCCCGGCTGTCTGCCGGGCTCCGGAAGCTTGCTGTGCCTGCGACTTCAAGGGATTTCCGCACTCCGGGCAAAAGGCCTTGTCATCGGATACTTCAGTTCCACACTTAGGACAAAACATAAAACACCTCCTCATAAACAAGCGCCCATCCGGCACTATTGCCGTTCAGGACCGCTCAGTTCCCTCAATCAATTTAAAATTTCTTCTGCTTCAGCCCCTGCAGAGCCACCAATTCCTGCAGAACCTTCCTCTTTCTCAGCAGAATCTCCAGCCTCCGCAGGCTTCTGCTCACCGCCCATCTGTCGTTCCCTGCCGCCCATCTGCGGCTCTGCCGCGGCCACCGGAGTCTGCTCCATCGGAGCCCCGCAGTAGCTGCAGAACTTCGTGCCCGCGGGGACACTCTTGCCGCAGGAGGGACAGGTGACCCGGTTCATGATCTCCTGCTTGGCTGCCTTCTTCTCCTGTATCTGCCGCAGAATTCCATCGATCTGCCGCATGATTACCTCATAATCCGCCGCCTCCCCGGAAGAATGCCGGGACGCATTGTACATAGCCCGTCCCAACTCCTCATAATTGGCCTGAGCAGCCTTCTCCAGGTTCTTAATCTCATTCTCGATCTTCACCTGCTCCGTGAAGTCCTTTGTCTGACTGGTGACCTGATTGAAGCCCTGATTCACCTTTGCACTCAGCTGATCCAGAAAAGACATTTTCTCACCCTCCTTACTTCATCACGCTCACGTTTGCTCACACTTCACCACAGCCATGCTTCACCGCGCACACATTCGTCTTACTTCATCGCGCTCACATTCGCCTGATTCAGCGCAGTCACCGGAACCAGCGTTCCGATCGCCTGATACTGCGCCGCAATGGCACTCGCTGCCTCCGTCGTCAGCGTAATCGCATCCCCTCCGACAGGATAATAAACAACCGCATCATTCGCGACATCCTCCAGAGTATCGCCGGACCAGGCCTCGCCGGTTTCAACCAGCTGCGTCCCGTCATAGTTGTACAGAACCCAGCCCACATCATCCAGGCACAGGAACCCGCCCGTTGCCGGATCATACCCCGTAACCGTTCCGACGACCTTGCCCGCCTTTCCGTCAAACGTATACATCATCCAGCCAACCGAGCCGTAGCTCCAGTTATCCCCAACAAGCAGCTCCGGAACCCCGTCCGCATTGAAGTCGAACAAAGCAAATTCCGGATTCTCCGGTGCTTCGCCCTCCGGCCATGTCATGTTCGACGTGATGCCGCCGAAGTCAAAATAATTCGTCCCGTTCAGGTAATCCTTCAGAATGCCCTGATAGGCCGAAACATAGGAAGCCTTCTTGCCCGCCTTCTTCGAAGAATTCTTCGCCGCCTTCTTCGAAGAGCCCTTCCCGGTCTTCTTGCCGGACTGCTTTGTTCCGGAAGCTGCCGTCTTCTTTGCAACCGTACCCTTCCCGGCCTTCGCCGTCTTCTTCGCGGCCGTGCTCTTCCCGGCCTTCGCCGTCGCCGCATAAACCGTATCCGTTCCTGCCGCAGCCGCGCCGCCCTCCGAAATCAGCATCGCTGCCATCAGCATTCCCGCCAGACGATATATTTTCCCTGTTCTCATCCTGCACCTCCTGTTTCGCACGCTTTACGGGTAAAATATAACAGCAGGGCCACCGCACGGCTTCTCCTCCCCTCTGCGCTTCCGGCAAGGTTCGGAGGAAGCCGAATGTCGGTGGCCCTCACGTTACGTTATTTTGTTCCCTTTCCTGCTCTCTTTCTTCTTGCGATCATCCAGACAATCAGCGCGAGCAGCGAAGCTCCGGATACCGTTCCGTAAACCGTCATGTCTGATTCGTCTCCGGTTCCGCGGCCGCGGCCTGCTCCTGCAACGCCGCCATTGGAAGGCTTGTTGCGGTTTGCTCCGCGAACACTTCCGGTCCGCTCCTCGTAATGCTTGTCCGTCTCACGATAGTTCTTCACGGTGAAAACATAACTGCCATCGCTCCCAAGTCCGGTCTCATAGGAGGCCTCATAGTAGTTGCCTACCTCGTCCTCCTTCACCGCGTAGCTGATCGCCACGCCGTTCCTGGTCTTCGGAAGATTTCCGAAGGAAACCGTCCAGCCGTTTGCCTCACTTGCCTGCGCAGATCCGATCTCCACACCATCCGCGAACAGACGGAACGTCACGCTCAAAGGCCGCACGCCATCGGTGTTGTTCTCATCGTCCCAAACCTTCGCGGCGCTGACACCGATCTTCTCCTCCACAGGCTTGTTGGTGACGCGTACGCTTGCCGGCGCACTGACCGTGGTCGCCGCGTTAATCGTGAAGGCTGCTCTCTGACTCTCCAGCGCATAGCCCTCCGGTGCCTTGGTCTCGACAAAATAGTAGTCGCCGAATGTCAGTCCATCTACCCGCAGGACTCCGCCCGCATTCGTGGTATAAGTGCCGACCTTCGTGTTGTTCGCGCGGTACAGGTCAAAGACCGCACCCGCAAGTGCCGTGCCCGTCGTCGCATCCACCTTGGTCAAAATAACACTTCCCACCTGCGGCTTGTTCACGGTATTCGTGACGTTGTAGCCGCTGATGGAGGATGTGTAACCATCCACCGCATCCTCGGAAATCGTGTAACTGATCTCCTTGTGATCCGCGCCGTACCGATTCAGGCCTGTCCAATTCCAGGACCAGCCATCCTTCTCAGTGACCGTCTTATGATCGATCTCCGATCCGTTCGCATACAGACGAATCGTAATGCTGCCCGGCCGTGTACCCGCTGCATTGCCATCGTCGTTCCAGTTCTTGGAACCGGAAACCTGTACCTTCTCAGGGGTGTAGGTGTTGGTGATGTTGTAGCCATCTGTTACATTTCCCGTGATCGTCTTCGTATATCCTGCAGGGATATTCGCTTCTTCTACCGTGTATTCCACCGGCTTCCCTGCATGATACTTCGGCAAATCTGTGAACGTATACTTCCAACTGTTTGCACTGTTAAGCTTCTGCGTCCTGCCACTCAAGCCTTCAATCTCAGAACCGCCCACCTTCGCAACAAGCTTTACCTCAATCGAATCTGGACGTTTGTTGTCGCGATTGTTGTCATCGCTCCAAGACTTGGAAACGGATACTTTCGTCTTCTCTGGCGTGTAGCTGTTCGCGATGTCGTAGCCACTGATCTCCGTCGCATAATCTGCGACCTCATTCTCCGTTACTGTATACGTGATCTTCTGTCCCGCTGCATACTTCGGCAGATTCGTGAACGTATACTTCCACCCGTCTTTTTCTGTAACAGTCTTGCTTTCTTTCACCTCTCCATTCGCAAGAAGGTTCACCGTGATCGATTCCGGTCTCTTTCCGTCCTGATTGTTTGCATCATTCCACGTCTTTGTTCCACTGACACTCGTCGTCTCCGGTGTATGCCTGTTCGTTACCGTGAAGTTTCCTGCTTCTCCTGCTACTACAGTCGTGTAACTCGGAACCTCTGTTTTCTCTTCCACCGTGTAAGTGATGTCCTCACCGTTCTTCTTCAGATCAAGGTCTGTCCACGTATGGGTCCACTGATTTTCTGCGTTCAGCGTTACTGGTTCTCCGTGATTCTCTCCGTCCGCTTTCAGCTGCACCTGCACACT
>ERZ1035014.751-NODE-751-length-13313-cov-11.419520_pt1 | contig 13313 bp, 7 predicted proteins | sample MGYA00520620_ERZ1035014 | MGnify/ENA primary metagenome ERZ1035014 (study PRJEB33766, sample SAMN09781744) | gut metagenome | biome: gut microbiome | host: Homo sapiens | place: Madagascar | study: EMG produced TPA metagenomics assembly of the PRJNA485056 data set...
ACCAAGACGGAATCTGCACAGACGGGCAGTTTAAGCGTACGGATGACCCCAACATTCTGATATTAAAGAATGAAAACGGCGAAATATTCGGTACGGTCCACGTGGCGCATATTTCGCGCCGACGCGATCAGGGCTTGCTCTACCTATTTAGAGATACCAAGGTGACCCGTTTTTATCTGGTGAGCACCGATCCGGCGTTTATGGTGGAGTCTGGCGATGTCGATGTGGACAGTTGATTCACGGCAATAAAAAGTCGAGCGGGGCGCGGGTGTGAACTGCACCCCGCAATTTGCTCGTGTCCGTATCGCGTCTGCGCCTCGTCGTAGCTCGCGTCCGTGCGAGCGCTCATCCCGCGCCCGCATCACTGCACGTCAAACTCCACGCGATCGAGTTCGGGCACGTTGAGGTCGATGAGTTTGCGGGCGACGTGGCGGTCGTGTGCCCCGAGCGCTTCGCTCGTTGTCACATGGGCGACAATCTCGCGCTCTACAACGCCCTCCTCGTCGCCTTCGGTGGCCGAAGTCTCGACGGCGACGGTGTAATCCTTAAAGCCCGGCAGCACCGCCGCGAGTTCTCGCGTGGTCTCGGTGACGCCGTAGCCGTCCTGCACACCGGCCTGCGCCGAGCCAATGGATCCCGCGGTCATAACGATGCAGGGGATGGCAAAGATCACCGTGCCCACGATGATGCGTCGGCGCACCTTGCGCGATAGCTCGTCGACCTCAGCGTTTTCCTCGGCAGTCACAATGCCGTCGCCGTTGAGGTCGCGCTTGAGCGGCACGCGCAAAAGAAGCAATACGGCTTCGGCCGCCAGCGCGATAAAGACCACGTTGATGCCAAACTCGTAGAGCGCCGAGAGAAACAGCGACCCGCTCGCGATGGCGATGCCGTAACCCGCCGCGCACAGGGGCGGCATGAGCGCGGTCGCCACGGCCACGCCGGCGATAAGCGTGGCGGGCTCCTGATCGCGCGAGTTGCCCAGCCCACCCGCAAAGCCGCCGGCGAGGGCGACGGCAAGGTCCCAGACGGTGGGCGTCGAGTTGTCGATGATGGCGGCCGTGGTGGTGCCGAGCGGCGAGAGCTTAAAGTACAACGTGGACGTGACCAGGCAAAAGGCCATTTGCAACGCTAGGCCGGCGACGGCCTCGACGGTTATCTCGCGGTCGAGCGTGGCGATGCCGTATGCCATGGCAAGGACCGATCCCATGAGCGGGCAGATGAGCATGGCGCCCACGATGGCGATGTCCGAGTCGATATCTAGTCCGATACTCGCGATGAGCATGGCGATGATGAGGATGCATAGGTGCGAGCCGGTTAGGCGCGCCCCGTTTACAAAGCGCTTGCGAATCACGTGATAGGGCGCGCGACCCTCGCGAATGTTAAACGCCTGCTTAAGGAAGCGGCCGGCCTTCTCAGCCGCCTCGCTATGGGCGGGACGGATACCGTGGCGCCGGTGATGGCGTTCGCGTAGCCGCTTGATCTGTTGCTTGTCGAGTTCCATGTTCTCCTTGCTCTGCCACGGGTCGCGCATTGTGCCCGCCACTCCTACTCTACCCGAGACAAGCGGCCCTAGCCTTTGCAAGACGGGACGGCAGAAGTCTTCGCCCGCCATTCCTTCGAAATGTTTCAATCATAACTGCATATGTGACGGGAATGTGCCGAAAGCTGTTGAACAAGCGAAACGCCGAGCTTGGTGCAGTCCAAAGCATCTTTCGTCTCCGACCAAGACCGTCAACGCACAAGGTGTCGCCAATCGCGCCGCATGTGCGCTATCGCAGCTGGCGGGCGATTTCGAGATAGCTCGCCAGCTCCTGCTTTCGCCGCTCGAGGCAGACGAGGTGGTATTGCACCCGGGCGTCCTCATCGACGATGGGGATGAGGACGCGTCCGTCGGAGTGTCGGACCCGCTCGAACGACATGTTGGTCGCAAAGTGCGGCAACGGCGACTCGCTCATAATCTTGGTCATAAGGACGTAGTCGCTGTTGGTCTGGAACGTGCTATGCGGCAATTGATGCCGCAGGACTTCATTCCAGTATCCAACGTGTTTTTGAATCAAGAACGTCTCCCCGTCCAGCTGGCTAAAGGTCAGCGAGCTCTCTCCGGCGAGCGGATGGTCTTGCACGAGCGAGACAAAGACATGTTCGACCATAAGCGGGATCGAGGTAAATTCCTGCGGGGGTTCAGCCGAAACGATGGCGAGGTCATGGAGACCCTCACGAACGTCTTCGATCAGCCGGTCGTCTGGAATTCCAATCTCTGTGATGAGCTGTAAATTTGGGTATAGGGCGGATATCTGCGGGATAAACGCCCACATGGGGCCTGGGGCGCAGGCTGCGATATCGAGATGCCGCGCGCCGTTTGCCGCCTCGCGAGCAATGCGGACAAGGATGTCGGCCTCGTTAACCGCGCGCTCGATATGAGGGAGCAGCTGCCGGCCCAAATCGCTGAGGACGATCTTGCGACCGCTGCGGTCGAAGACCTCGCCGCCAAGCTCGGTTTCTACGCGCTGGATGCTCCGCGTGAGTGTCGACTGCGAGACGTGGAGTTCACGGGCTGCCTGGGCAAATGTGTCGGTCTTAGCTGCGACGGCGACCTGACGTAGCTGTTCGATATCCATATTGCTCCCTTTGTTGCATGATTCGCAATCTCCTCAATATTATTGCAATATCGGCAACGATGCATAGACCTTATCCTTCTTTTCAGTAAAGAAAAGTCGTGTAAAGGACGCATACATCGTGCAGAAACAACAAAATTCTCTCGATATCCTGCATGGGGGACTTTGGCAGTCAATTCCGCTCTTTGCAATACCGGTCGCTGCCACAAGCATTTTGGAGCAGCTGTCAAACCTGATCGACACCGTGATGATCGGACATTTCTCGGCCGAGGGCGGCGCGCTCGGGATGGCTGCCGTGGGCTCCAACACGCCGATCGCGAGTCTGCTCATTAACCTCTTTGTTGGCATCTCGCTCGGTGCCAACGTCGCGGTGGCGCACGCCGTGGGCGCTGGGGAGCATGACCGCGCCAGCAGATACGCCCATACGGCCGTATCGCTCTCGATGCTGGGCGTGGGTGTCGTTATCGTGATGGAGCTGGCGAGCGAGCCGCTGCTTCGTGCCCTCGACGTCCCGGCCGAGACCTTTGCCGACGCGCTCATGTTCCTGCGCATCTACTGTCTTGGCCTCCCTGCAATCCTTCTCTACAACATGGAAGCCGCGCTCTTTCGAAGCGTCGGCATCATGCGCATGCCGCTCTACGCGCTTGCGATCTCGGCCGCGCTCAACGTGGCGCTCGACGCCATCTTTGTGCCTCTTTGCGGCTGGGGTGCGGGCGGCGTTGCGCTGGCAACGGTGCTTTGCTACACCACGATCGCAGCCTTTCTGTTCTGGCGGCTTTGCAAGGCGGAGGGCGTGATCGGGATCGATCCGCGTCGCTTGGGGATCGACGGTCGCTGCATGGCACGTATCATGCGCATTGGTCTGCCCGCAGGACTGCAATCGGCTGTCTTCGCCGTCGCCAACATCGTGATTCAAACATGTATTAACAGCCTGGGAACGGAGGTCGTGGCCGCTTCGAGCGCCGCGCTCGCCCTGGAGCTCGTCTTCTACAGCCTGCTCAACTCGTTTAGCCAGGCCTGTACCACGTTTGTGGGTCAGGCCTGCGGGGCGCGCGACTACATGCGTTGCCGCCGGATTCTTAAAGTCTGCCTTATTGAGGACGCCCTGGTTGCTGCCGTTATGATCACCGGCGTGATTGCGACCGGACGCTCGATGCTCGGCATTTTCAACGGCGACCCCCGCGTGATCGAGCTGGGGTACGTGCGCGTGTGCACGATCTTTCCCGCCTATGTCTTCAGCATGATCTACGAGAACATTTCGGGCTATCTGCGCGGTTTTGGCATCTCGACCGTCCCGGCGGTGCTGACGGTGCTCGGCGTGTGCGGCGTGCGTCTGTTTTGGGTGGCCTTCGTGTTCACCCGATCGCAGACGTTCCAAACGGTCATGTACGCCTATCCGGTGAGCTTGGGCGTGACGTGCCTGCTGCTTGGTGGCGCGCTCGCCGCGTTTCGCCCGGCGGCGACGGCGGGCAAAAGGACTGCTCGCAAGGAGGCAGATCGCATGCAGACGGTCTGCTAAGGATGCGTGACAACAAGTTAGGAGCTTCAAGATGATTTACCGGACGATGAACGATGGAAACAAGATCCCCGCGCTAGGCTTTGGGACGTACCAGATGACGTCTGCCGAGGTGTACGAGCACCTGGGCGAGGCGATCGAGCTTGGCATCCGGCATATCGACACGGCCAACCGCTATTTCAACGAAGTCGCCGTGGGCGATGTAATTCGCCGATGCGGCGTCCCGCGCGGTGAGCTTTTCGTGACCTCCAAGCTGTTTCCGCAGGATTACCCCTATGAGAAGTGCGGAGCGGCGATCGATGCCACGCTCGAGCGTCTGGGTCTCGACTACCTCGACCTGTTGCTGTTCCATCAGCCGTACGGCGAGTACATGGCTGGTTGGCCCGCGATGGAGGAAGCCGTGCGTGCGGGCAAGGTGAGGAGCATTGGCATCGACAACTTCAGTACCGAGCAGGTGCGCGAGATCCTCGACATCGCGACGATCAAGCCAGCGGCGATCCAGATCGAGATGAATCCCCGCAACAACCGACACGCGTTCAAGGCCGAGCTCGCGGATGCCGAACTCACATACGAGGGGTGGTATCCGCTGGGCCACGGTGACAAGGCCCTGCTCGAGGAGTCGGTGTTTGTCGAAGTGGCGGAGAAATACGGCAAGACGCCCGCTCAGATCATCCTGCGCTGGCACCTGCAGGAGGGTAACGTGGTGTTTCCCAAGACACTCAATCCCCTGCACATGGCCCAGAACCTGGATATCTTCGACTTTGAGCTGAACGATGCGGAGATGGAGCGTATCGGCGCGCTGCCGCAGTGCCCATATCATCGCGTGGCCAAAACCAGTCCGGCCTGGATGTCCGAGGTCGCGGACTACTCGCAGCAGCTGTAGCGAGGCTGCCGGACATCATCACATCGGTGTAAACGCATGGACTCCAAGGCGCCGGGGCCAAGCGTTTCATAACAAATGCCAACCATGTACAGAAGGAGTTGTCATGGCAAGTAAGTATGACGGTCTTGCGCGGATCATCATTCAAAATGTGGGCGGAAAGGGGAATGTCATCAGCCTTGCCCATTGCGTTACGCGCCTGCGTTTTAAGCTGAAAGATGAATCTCTGGCAAACGACGAGCTGCTCGAGAGCACCGACGGCATTATCAAGGTGATGCATGCCGGTGGTCAATACCAGGTGGTTATCGGCCCCCATGTCTGTGATGTTTACGAGACGGTGCTTGCGATCGGCGGTTTCCAAGCCGGTGGATTGGTGAACGAGGCGGGGGAGAGTGTCGCCCAGGAGGATGGGCCCGCAACACCCAAAAAGCCGATCGACGCCATGATCGACCTCATCTCGGGAATCTTGCAGCCGGTGCTTCCGCTGCTTGCCGCAGCCGGTATGACCAAAGGCCTGCTGTCGCTGGCGACGTTCATGGGCTGGATGACTGCCGATTCGGGAGCCTATCAGACCCTGTATTCGTTTGCCGACGGATTCTTCTACTTCCTTCCGATTTTCTTGGGATTCTCCTCTGCAGAGAAATTCGGTATCAATAAATTCCTGGGCGCTGCCATGGGAGCGGCGCTGACATATCCGGGAATGGTTGCCATGAAGGCGGCAGACCCTATCGGTACGGTGTTTACCGGTACGGCGTTCGAGATGAGCTATTCCAACACGTTCTTTGGGCTGCCGATTGTATTCCCGGCATCGGGATACACGACGTCGGTCATCCCCGTTATCCTTGCTGTGTTCTGTGCCGCAAAGTTCTTTAAGGCGATCGACAAGCGTTTGCCGGCCCCGATTAGGTTCTTTATGAGCCCGCTGCTCACGCTCGGCATATTCGTTCCTCTGACCTATCTGGTCATCGGTCCCATCGCCGGCATCCTGACCAATGCGCTCGCCCTGTTCTTCCAGTCCATCTACGAGATTCCCGTCGTTGGCGGCCTGTGCTGCGGCGCTTTCCTCGGTGGCATTTACCAGGTGCTTGTCATCTTCGGTCTTCACTGGTTCATCGGTCCCATGTTTCTTAATAACCTGTCGATCCTCGGATACGACTCCGTGTTTACAAGTCGCAACATCTGCTCGCACGCTCAGACCGCAACGGTGTTTGCCATGTATCTCAAGAGCAAGGACCAAAAGCTCAAAGATATCGCGCTGCCGGCGGCCATTACGGGACTTTTCGGTACGACTGAGCCGTGCATCTACGGTGTGACGCTTCCCAAAAAGTGGCCCTTTGTCATCTCTTGCATCGGTTCTGCGCTGGGCGGCGGCTTTGTCGGACTCGCGGGTGCAAAGATGTTCATGGCAGGTTATTCCGGCATTCTGGGCCTCCCGGTGTTTATCGATCCCACGGGCGCCGAGGGCATCAATAACGTGATCCTTATGCTGATCGGTATTGCCATCTCGGTTGTGTTCTCGTTCGTTGTGACCTATATCACCTACAAGGATGAGGAGCCTAAAGAGCAAGCTTCGGCATAGCGTTTTTTTTCACGGCGGTCGTCCGATATGTACGGGTGGCCGCCGTCTGTGCGTTATGTTCCGTTAACGTTTTAAAAAGGAGTCAGATAATGCCAGTTTCAGCATTCCCCGAGGGATTTCTTTGGGGCGGGGCGATTGCCGCAAATCAATGCGAGGGTGCTTGGGATATCGACGGAAAAGGCGTGTCCGTTGCCGACGTCGTGACCGCAGGCGACGTCAAAACCCCACGCATGATAGATCCCTCGCTCAATCCGCATCTTCGGTATCCAAGCCATGAGGGTATCGATTTTTATCATACGTATGAACGCGATATCGCATTGATGGCCCAGATGGGGTTTAAGGTTCTGCGCCTGTCGATTGCTTGGACGCGTATCTTTCCCACTGGCATGGAAGAAGAGCCAAACGAGGCGGGACTTGCGTTCTACGATCGGGTGTTTGACTGCCTGCACGCCAACGGCATCGAGCCATTGGTGACGCTTTCGCATTATGAGATGCCCTATGCTTTGGTTGAGCAGGGGAATGGATGGGAAAGCAGGGAATGCATCGAGCATTTTTACCGTTACGCGCGCTGCGTGCTCGATCGTTACCATGACAAGGTTAAGCTCTGGCTCACCTTTAACGAAATCAACTGTGGCTTGGCTTTGGGCGGTGCCTCCACCTCGACAGGAACGTTCAAAGGTTTTGCCGGGGCGCGTCATGAGCTGCCCTTCGATCATTCCGTTCGCTATACCGCGGTGCATAATCAGCTGGTTGCAAGCGCCAAAACAGTTATCTACGCTCATGAGAAATATCCCGATCTCAAGATTGGCGATATGTGCATCTATGTGCCGTATTACTATCGGACCTGTGATCCGAACGACGTTTTGCTTTCTCAGCAGACAATGCAGATAAAAAACTACTTCACATCCGATGTCCATGTGCGGGGAGAATATCCGGGGTATATCAAGCGCTATTTCGACGATAACGGTATTCGAGTTCACATGGAGCCTGAGGACGCGGACATACTCAGGGCGGGAGTGGTTGACTACTGCACGTTTTCCTATTACATGAGCAATTGCATGAGCTGCGATCCAGATCAGGAAAAGGTTGACGGCAATCTTTTTACGGGTGTCAAGAATCCATATCTTAAGGCTAATGATTGGGGATGGCAGATTGACCCGAAGGGTCTGCGCTGGGCGCTCAATGAGCTATGGGACCGTTACCAGAAGCCTTTGATGGTCGTCGAAAACGGCATGGGCGCATTTGATGAACCCGAGCCCGATGGTTCGGTGCACGATGTGTATCGAATCGATTATCTGCGACAGCATATTGAGCAGATGCGAGAGGCAGTTGCCGATGGTGTTGAGCTGTTGGGTTATACCATGTGGGGTTGCATCGACCTGGTGTCGGCGTCGACGGGCGAGATGGCAAAACGATATGGGTTCATCTATGTGGACAAGCATGATGACGGAAGTGGCAGCGGTAGACGCAGCTGCAAGGACAGTTTCTACTGGTATAAAAAGGTTATCGAGACAAACGGTGCTGATTTGACATAGTGACCTGTGCCCTCGGCACCAAAACGGGTGCCGAGGGCGTCGTTGTTTATGGCGAGATCCCAGACGGTGGGCGTTGAGTTGTCGATAATGGCGTCCCTGGCCTTTGTGAGGTGGGGCGGTAGAGGCGTTCGCCCACCGTTGCTCCAAAATGTTCCAACCACAACTACATATATGACGGAAATGTGTCGAAAGCTGTTGAACAACCGAAACACCGAGCTTGCTGCATTGTTGCGCAACAAAGACCGAAAATTGCGGCCCTATATTCGCGGTAACGCAGTTCGCGTTGTGTCGAAGGGAGCACAACATGGCAAAGTACAATCCAAAGCATCTTTCGTCTCCGACCAAGACCGTCAACGTGAGGGGTATCGCCAACCGCGCCGTCGCGACCGTTCTGACGGCGGGCCTTATCGCCCAGCCGCTCATGTCGCCGCTGGCCGCAATTGCTGCGCCGGCCGGTGACACCACCGATGCCGTGAAGGGCGAAAGCCCCATCGAGAGCACCGTCGTCGCCGGCAACCAGGCGGTCGCGAAAACGGCGGAGCAGCTGGCCGAGGAGTCGGCGAAGCAGTTTGAGGCTGCCAAGGCGGCCTATGATGCGGCTCAAAAGAAGGCCGATGCCGCAGGTCAGGCGCAAAAGCAGGCTCAGCAGCAAAAGAACCAGGCTTCGCAGGCCGTGACCGATAACGCGGCCGAGCAGAATACGGCAGAAGTTGCGGCGCTGCAGGAGAAGATCGACGAGCTTAAGGCCGCTGTTGACAAGGCCGAACAGCAGCAGAAGAAGCTGGGCGATCTGAACAGCCAGCTCGATCAGGCCAAGAAGAGCGTCGAGGACAAGACTCAGACGCTCAAGGATGCCAAGGCAAAGCGCGATGACGCCAAGAAGGCCCTCGAGGATGCCCAGGCCAAGCTCAAGGACATGGGCATGGACGAGTACGAGGCCGCCAAGAAGGCTGTCGAGGACGCGCAAGCCAAGCTCGATGCAGCGAATGCCGATGTGAAGACGGCCGAGGGTGAGCTTGCGGCAGCTAAGACCGCCGCCGCCAATGCTGAGCAGGCAAAGAGCGATGCCGAGTCTGCCCTAGCGACTGCCCAGGCCAAGAAGAAGGAGACTGCCACTACCCTTGCCGCTGCGACCACCGCGCGCGACAATGCCCAGGATAAGCTGAACGACGCCCAGAAAGCGCTCGATGCCGCGACCTCGGGCACGGGCATCAATCTAAACGCGCTTGAGGCCGACAAGAAAGCTGCTGCCGGTGAACTCGCGACCGCGCAGGCCGAGCTCGATGCCGCGACTGCTGCCGACACGACCGCTCAGACAGATCTCCAGACCGCCCAAGCTGCTGCCGCCTCAGCGCAACAAAAGGCCGACGCCGCGAATGCCGCCGTGTCATCTGCGCAGACGGCATATGACGATGCCAACGCCACGCTCGGCGACCTGACCAGCAAGTACAACACCGCCAAGGCAACCTACGAGCAAGCCCAGCAGACCGAAGCGGATAAGCTTGCCGAGTACAATCGCTTGGCAGAGGTCGCAAAGCAGAAGAAGAGCGATCTTGAAAATGCTACCAGCGACTACAACAAAGCGAACGATGAGTACAACACGGCCAACGCAAATGTCAAAGCGCTGGAGCAACGGATTTCCGAGCTAAAGGCAAACATGACGGTGGATACGGATGCCGTCAAGGCTGGTCTGCTCGGCTTTATGAATTACATCGCAAGTGGCACTTCGTTCACTGCTGCTCAGCGTGCCAATGCGAGCAATGCGACGAAACTGCTTGATGGGACTGTTGGCAAGGCGGCATGGTATGACGACTATGTCAACCTGGATGCGTCTGACGCTGACAACGTTTTTTCGCTCGTGAATCTGCAGAATAGCTTGACCTACATGAATGCGGTCAACGGAATTCGTCGCGCAAACGGCCTGAGTGACATGAAGGTCAGCATTGTCTCTATGGTGCAGTCGGCGCTTGATGTTTGCTATTCGTCGAATGTTTGGGGCCATGCGGCGAAGAGCGGCGAGGGTTTTTATATGTCCTTTAACGAAAACCTTGCGGACCGTGCTGGTGCATACAAGGGGTCAGATAATCCTAAAGACTGGGAAACCTCCTTCGACAATGGCGACTTCTACGGCGATGATTGGCCGTTTATCGGTTGGTACACTGCGGAGAAGCGCGATTATGATAGGGGTGACTTCAACCACACCGGCCACTATGAGAATTTTATTGATCCAGGCGCCAATTCCTTTGGGTTCGCCGTCGGCTACGGTAAGGATGGCAACCGCTCAACGCCCGAGGACGACGGTGCGCCCAGTCCCGTTTCAATTTATCAGGGCAACTGGGCAGAGGGCGATTTTACGGTCGATGAGTTCAAGAGCCTGGTAAACACGTACGTAGACTCTGTTTATCATGCCGGCGGTACCGCCGCGCAGAAAGCGCAGCTGGCACTGCTACAAGATCAACTCGAGGTGGCACAGAAGGTACGCGATGCGAAGAACGATGCGCTTGGTTCCGCGGGGACATCCCTCGATGCTGCTAAGAGCGCTGCGAACGAAGCGAACGACAACGTCGCTGCTGCCAAGGGTGACTATGAGGCGGCGCAAGGAGCTGCTGCGACAGCGAAGGCGGCATATGATGCAGCTGACGTAAATCTGAAGAGTTTCGATATCGAAACGCCCCGGGCAAACCTCAACACTGCTAAGACCGAGGCGGCCGCTGCGCAGGCTGCGCTCGCCGGCGCCAACTCCAAGCTCTCCGAATGCCAAACGAACGCCTCTAAGGCTTCGACTCGTAAGTTGAAGGCCCAGGGCGCCCGCGATGCCGCCAAGGCAAAGTCCGATCAGGCCAACGAGGCGTATGACAACGCCACCGCTTCGGTCAAGGATCTTACCGTCAAGCGCGATGCCGCTAGGACAGAGTCCGATCAGGCTAACGAGGCGTATGGCAAGGCTAAGGCGGCCGACGATGTCGCCCAGGCTGGCGTTAACGATGCCGAGGCCGCAGCGACTGCCGCGGCAACGGCCCTCTCGAACGCGCAGCAGGAGGTCACCAACAAGGAGCAGACGCTTGCCGCCGCACAGCAGGAGGTTACGTCTGCCCAGACGACCCTTGCCGCCGCGAACGCCGCATTCCGGCGCTACGCCGCTGCTCAGAAGGCGCTTGACGACGCCGAGGCAGCCCATGATGCCGCCGGTACCGGCGTCGCTGATGCCCAAAAGCAGCTCGATGCCGCCAACCAGGCAGTCGAGGACGCCAAAAAGGCCATCGCCGATGCCCAGACCGAGCTTGAGGCTGATCAGGCCCTCCAGGCCGATCTTGAGCACGTCGACCACGAGGCTTCCCTTGCCGCCGGCGTAACGGTATTCAACGCGGGCTGGACGGCACAAAATCAGCTGCCCAAGCTCGACGCTGCCTATGCTCGCTACAAGGCTGCCGTCGATGCCGAGGCGGATCTGAGACAGGCCGAGGCCGACGCCGATGCCAAGCTGTCCGATGCCAACGACGTCTATGCCGCCGCGCTTGCAGAGCTTAACGATGCCAAGGGAGCCCTGGCAGCCGCACAGGCAGAGTACGACAAGTATCATCCCAAGGCCGAGCCGCAGGCCAAGCCCCAGGTTGCGCAGGCCGCCGCAAAGGCCCCCGCTGCCAAGAAGCAGGCCGCGGACGGTGCGCTCGCCCAGACGGGTGACAACTCCGCGCTTGCGGGCGAGGTCTTCGTCATCGGCGGCGTCACGCTTGTAGCTGCGGGCGTGACGCTGGGCGATCGTCGTCGCAAGCAGATGTAGTATTTTGAGTACTGGTCTCGCAATGAGCTGCGGTTTATTGCGAGACCGACTCGATGGCTCAACCGATAAGGCCGGCGTGCTGTGATACGCAGCGCGCCGGCCTTTCTTTGTATTGGCATCAAAAAGCCCGGTCGGTAGCCACAAAAGCTACCGACCGGGCAAACCGTAGGCAATATGATTGCGACCGGGCTGTCGCTAAAGTGCGAGCGAACAGCTGCTCAGCTTATCCCAGCAGACTCAGACCGACGGAGACAAACGCCAGGATAACGCCGACGATGGACTCGCCGCCCAGCAGGCCGCTGGCAACGACCAGGCCCTGCTCCTGGAAGGCGGCATCCTTGGCGGCCTTCTCCTCGTCCGAAAGACCGGCCTCGGCGTCGCGGTGGGCTGCCCACTTGTCGTAGGCGAGCTTGACGCAGGAGCCCAAGAAGGCCGTGAGCGACATGTAGAACGGCAGGTACACGCCCAGGCCGATCATCATGGCCGGAATGCCGAGCCAGTACATGACGATGCCGGCGATAAAGCCGCCTGCGAACCACGGCACGCTCGGGATGCCCGAGACCATGGTGGCGACCACGCTTGCCTGCGCGGCCACAAAGCTCTTGTCGGGGCCGAAGGCGTCCGGACCATAGGCGGTGACGAGCGCGACCATGACGGCGGCAGCGACCAGGGCACCCACGATGCCGCCGATGGCCTGGCCGACCCACTGTGCGCGCGGGTTGGTGCCCAGCACGGCGCCGGCCTTAAAGTCGTTCATGACGTCTCCCGCAAGGCCGCACGCCACGGCCACGATGCCGGCGATAAAGAACAGTTTGACCTGAGCGAGCTGTGCGAAGGCGGCAACGATGAGCATGACGATGAGGCCGAAGATCTCCATGGGGTCGATACCCGTCTGACCGCAGCTCTGTGCGCTCATGATGGTGGTGACAAAGGTGAACAGCGTGACGATGACAGCCGGAACGGGGCCAAGGTCGAGCGCGATGGCGATGATCACGGCGATGGCGGCAGCGCCCAGGCCGATGATACCGGCGTCGAGCTTAAGGGAGCCCGAGATGAGCGACTGCTCGTCGGTGTCGGTGGAGCTGTCGGCGGCGAGGCCGCGGGCGATGCCGGCGACCTGCGGCAGGATGTCCTTAAGGACGACGGCGACGCCAAAGCCCATCATAAGGCCCATACCCAGGGACTTAACAATGCCCTGTGCGGTCATAACGTCAAACAGACCGGCAGCAGTGCCGCCGACAATGATGCCAAAGTTGCCCAGCAGCGCGCCGGCAAACCAGAAAGCGACGGGGGCGAAGCCCACCAAAAAGCCGACGGAGAGCAACATGGGCGAGTTGTAGATGGCAAAGGTAACGCCGGGGATATTGAGCGTGCACAGCATGCTGGGCACCACGCCCAGGGCGTCGC
>ERZ1035014.753-NODE-753-length-13285-cov-5.987982_pt1 | contig 13285 bp, 24 predicted proteins | sample MGYA00520620_ERZ1035014 | MGnify/ENA primary metagenome ERZ1035014 (study PRJEB33766, sample SAMN09781744) | gut metagenome | biome: gut microbiome | host: Homo sapiens | place: Madagascar | study: EMG produced TPA metagenomics assembly of the PRJNA485056 data set...
TCTTTACTTTGTGTACTTTTTGCGGAGTTTATCGGCATTTCTTCGGAAGAAATCGGTTTTTCTTCGGAAGAAATAAGCGTAAATTCGGAAATTTCACTGTTTCTTCTGCATAAATCGCATATCTTTTTATACCTTTCCTGTATTCCCTTCGATGTTAATATCCCATCAGACGTATATAATTCTTCGTTAAATAATCCCAGTTTCAAGCAGCTATTAATCACCTCCAGCACATACGCCTCTTCAAACCCGGTTTGTTCCGAAATAATGAAGGGCAACTCTTTATCCCACCTCACGTAGTACCCATCTTTGTAGATAATACATAGCAGGAGAGCATATACTGTTATAGCTTTACCACTTTGATACTTGATCAATTTTCTAATCCTGATATCTTGGAAAAGGTCAATATCGAAGGGGAAATAGTCAAGGCCGTATTTTTTATTTCGTCCCATGCTTTTTCCTCCGTACACAATTATTTGCACTTGCCATCCTTTACATAAACCGCCTTTGAATTGAGCGTCTTTACAACCCCTATTTTGTCGGACTTGTAAAGGTCATTCAGTTCCGACCTTGCCGATTCAAGGACGGTGTTCATTATTTCAACTTCCGGCACATGGTCGGGTGTTATCTTATCCTTGCGCCTCTTTTCTTGCAGGCTGTGGATAAGTTTCAACATATCCATCTCCATATCAATACCCGGTTTTATTTAGCCTTAATGATTCTTTTTCGTAGCTCAACAGGCTTCGAAGCGAATCGAGTTGATGCACGCACGAAGCGTTAAGCCGGTCCAGGCGGTCAACGAGATATGATTCCTCTTCCGCTATACTGTCGAGCAACGCGTTCTGCACCTTTGCCGACAAGCAGTTTTCCTTTGCAATGCGGATGATAGTGTTCTGTATCTCGTCAGATTTCTTCCGTCGGAGCTTTTTCTTGGCTTCCGCAAGCATTTCGCCGGTCCGCATCATGTAGACCATGATAACCGATATCCTTTCGGATATTTCCGCCGGGTTGGCCGAGCAGGTTATGTTGAGATAATCGCTGATCTCTTTTATTTCGTCTTCCATATATCAAACGTTGTTTAAATATTCGTTGACCACTTTTATAAACTCCCCGATCGAGCGGATCACTACATATTTGGCTCCGATCTTTCCAAATTCCCTTTCGTAATCCTTTTGGCTTTCCTGTTGGTTGTTTTTACCGGCCTTCAGTTCGATTGCCAAAAAAGGGTGATCCTTGTTCGGAACGAGCAGGATAAGGTCGGGAAAGCCGGCACGGACACCCATCTGTTTAAACTTTGCAGCCTCTATCGGATTCCTTTTGCCGCCATTCGGGCTATGGTGCAGGAGTAGCCGGTATTCGGGGTATTGCAAATCGAACCAACTAACACAGCTCTTTTGGAGCTGGTCTTCCAGATACCTTGGATGCCGTCTGACGTTCTGTCCGTTATATTTGGCTTTCAGTTCCTCGTACGTCATCGTTACTGTCCTTTTCTTTGGGTGACACTACCGTGTCCCTTCCTGTCTTGTCCACTATAAATGTATTTCCATCTATCGTTATTTCTGTTTTTTGCCCTTCCGGTAAGGACTGAAAAAATCTTTTAAACCCCGAATCTTCCACAGTGGGACTTTCTGTATCTTTATCGTCCTCTCCAGCTTTGTAGGGGAAAACATCCATTAACTGAGTTTCCGTGACGGATGCAATCTTATAGTCGGCAAGTGTGCCCTTCATGCCTTCTTCCAGTACGGCGACGGCTTCTTTCAGGTTCGACGCTTGTACCAACATCTGTGCTGCGGTTTTCTTTTCGGCTCCGCTTTTTTCGTCGAGGGTGATGAAGTAAACTTTGATCTTATAGAAGCGGTCGCCGTTTTCGTTGAAGAACAACTCTGATATCTTTGCCCTTTTGATATCTTTTACGGTAAATTCACCGCTGATAAACGGTGCGACCTCTTCAATAATGCGGGCTTCCGCCTCTGAGAACGAAAGCGCATCTACTAAATAGGCTTCCGTCACCGTTTTTTGTTTCCCGTCTTCCATGATTTTCTCGAAGGAAACTTTACATTCAAAATATGTACTTGCCATAATTATTTATTTGTTAAACACTATTGTGGACGGCGCCGGGATCGAACCGGCCTCTTTGCAAAGGTGCGCACTTTGCAATGTTTCATCCTTTGATCACTTGCCACCCAAATCCCCGTATATCCTCACGGACGACGGGGGAAAAATACTAATCTATAATACCATGAAAAACAAATAAAAGTTATCCACGTTTTCTTAATTTGCCTACCATTTGCCTGCATCGCCTGGCAAGGTCAAGGTCGCGTGGCTTTGAGCAGTTGGCCTCTATTACCTGTTGCGACTTGTCCAGTAATGCGATGATCGTTTTCAGGTCTGTTTTTCCCAACATATCACCCTTAATTCATGGGACTTCGATTTTGTCAAAGTCAATGCCCATATCGTTCATATAATTGCCAAGTGCTATGATGTTTTCCCGCGTTGTCGTGACCTTAAAGGCTCGTGTCAGCAGTTCGGGTTGTGCCGGTTGTGGTTCGGCCGGGATAAAGGGGATGTTTGCTTGCGCTTGCATCTCCTGCCGTTTGGGCTGTTCTACCGTCTTTTGCCGTTCTTCTTCGATCCGTCTGCGCTCTTCTTCCGCTTTTATGCGTGCCTCTTCGGCTATCCGCGCCCGCTCGCGCTGCTCTTTGAGGCGGTTTGCGTACAGGATGGTCGCGGAGATGTTAAGTGTGTCCATATAATAGGTCCTAAGCACGTCGAAGTCCTCACCGAACCCTTTGAGGACTTCCAGGTCGCTGTCGACCTTGGCAAAGATTTTCTCAATGTCCGCCTGTATGTATTTCATACTTGCCGACTTGTTGAGCCATTCCGATTTAAAAACCTTACCGAAGTCGATAAGGTTGGCGTTGCCATCGTCGAAATACGAGCGGATAACGGCTAACTTCTTGTCCTTGTATTGCTGTTCGTTTTGTTTTACGACTGCATCTATTTTGTTGGAGCAGTCACCGATCAGTTTTACAGTTTCGGTGACAATGTCTTTAAACTCGCCAAAGGGCTTCATAAACTCCTTTTCAATTTCGAGCCTTTTTTGGTTTAGGGCTTTGGCCGCTTTGTTAAGGGCGGCCTTGTCTTTCTTCGCCTGGTCAATGTTTTCGTCGTTATAGTTGGCGATATCGTACATTGGCAAAGCTGCTTTGACCATATCCCTGATTTGGATAGCGTTTGTCGTAAGGCTACCCAATGTCTTTTCACTTACGACCAATTCAAGGTCGCTATCTTTGATTGCTAATTGTGTGTTCATTTTTCTATATTTTTATTAGTCCCATCCACCATTATTATACATGGATAAATCGGCAGAATCTAAATCTGTTTTCTTAATGGCTTCTATAAGTTTTTTTCGGGTTTCCCGACACATATCATAACCATAGCCTTTGTATCGGTATGTACGCTCCCATGTGCTGATCGGGAAAGGGATATTTTCATCAATAACTAACCTTTTCATGTGTAGGTGTTCAAAGAATTTTTTGTGATGGAGCAAATGGTATTCGTATCCTACTATCTTTGATGAGGAGAAAGGGCTATCGTCATTTTCTTCTTCATATTCTGGCCTCTTGAAATAAGCCATTTTTGTCACAGTGAAATCAAAACTTCTAAGAATTTCTTCTGGACTCCCAAACTCTGATTCTATAAATTCTACCCATACTTTTTCTCCATCTTTTTGAAAGGCGCATGCTTTTTTATTTCTGTATCTGAATTTCCATCCATATTCCTGATACTCTTCGCTGTTAAATAAATCTATGGCCTCTTGAAAGTCATCTTCATTTTCAAGAAGATATCAATATCTTCAACTCTATTTCCAGAAAGAATATTCTTAAAACATCCACCTGCGATGAATCCTTTGTGCCCTTCCATGTATTTGTCAAGCCATCTGATTTGCCAAAAATTGTCAGGTGTATTTTCTTGATAGTTAGTTTCCATTTCAATTAATTATTTTATCTATTATATTGTTAGCAAGGCGTACCCGCCTTTCCATTTCCGCAAAGACTCTTTCATCGGGTACTATGCGTACAATATGGATCGGATCGGCTTGAAAAGGATTGTAGACGATAAAAAACGTTTCGCTCGCTTCGGTGCACATCATGTGTGCCATGCACTGATAGTAGTACTCGTACTTTACGCGTAGCAGAGATTCGTTGTCGCAAATCTCATTTCGGTAGCGCATAAAGGTCGCCTGATTGGGACATTTTATCTCCAAACACGATCTTATCCCGCTGCTTTCGTCGTAGCAAAACCCGTCCGGGCTGCTTGCAAAGTACGGGATGGTAGGATGCTTGCACGATCCGACCTCTACAATGTGCCGTCCGGTTATCCTTGCGAAAAGGTCACGGGCTTCTGCTTCTTGTTCGTTGCCCCATCTTATCGCCTTGCTGGCAACTTCTGTCTGTCGAATGTATTCGGCAAACAGTTCGTCGTCGGCGATGATCACCGGATTCATTGCCCTTTCCGCTGCCACCTGATACAGGTAGCTTTTGCCGGTTTCGGAGAAGGTTTCTGTGCGGCCGCTTTTCATTAGCAGCCCGACGTTGCTGCCCGTTATGTGGCCACAACGGGCGCGGAACCAACCTAATGTATGTTGTGCATCCATTACAAAAGGGTTTTAGGTTGGGTTGGCTTCTTTTCTTTAATGGCACTCTCTTTTGCAATGTCGGCGATTTTGGTTTTTGACACTTCGCCATTCCGGAAAGGTTTCATCAAATCTTCCACGGTTGTATCGCCATCTTTTAAAGATTGTGCCATACCAAGCAACAAGGCAATCTCATTAGCCCTGATTTGATTAACAGTCTGCTTTCCACATAAGCGGATAACCTCTGCTTCCGTAATGCTCCATTCTTCATTAAAATGGTTGATTGCGTCGGTTCTTCGCTTGATCAGCTTTTCTTCATCCGAAAGGTCTCCTGTAATAAATCTTTGTGCAGCTTTATACACCTTGTCAACGACGGCCTTTGGGACCACTGAAAAAACAGCATTACGATAAGCGATTGAGTTTGCCGCATTCCCCGTAACAGTGATCATGTCGTCGGAATAACGTTTCCCTTTGCCATCCACGATGCTTCTACGTACTTCAAATGCAGATGCCACATTTGCCTCTAAATCCCAACATGTACCACGGCTGATTATCTGCTTGTCGGTGATTTGTACAACTTTTGCTTCTGTTCTCATGTTGCCCCAATTCGATACGACTATCTTAGCTAAATGGACAGAAGGTCCTGTGATTGGTTTCCCTCCGCGGGGTAACGCATATCCGCAACTTTGAGCGGTTTCAGAATCCATCGTAGCCATGACAATCGAATTGTCTATGCTGCGCTTTATGTTCCGGGGGTAACGCTTTGCCGTTGCCACCTGAGAGTCGACGTTTGCCCTCTCTACTGCATCAACCTGTACGACTTGTACCTCTTGTGCTTCTACTGGAAGCACTTCGTAATTTTCTAAATTCATGGATAATTGATTTTAATATGTCTGTGGGCGATCCCGGATTCGAACCGGGGACAATGGCTTCTATGGATAAGTTTCGCCTGTTCTACCTGCCTGGACTAATCGCCCCTGCCGGTCTTCCCCGGCTGCCAGTATCAAAAACAAATAATAGTCTGCCTGCCTCCTGGCGGTAATATTTTAAATCTCATCCTACCGTGCTCCTGCCTACCGGACCATTGCAAACGTCAAGGTCTACCACTTTCAATGGTTTGCGGTGCCGGTCTGAGGCGCAGGTTACACCTTGGATGATATATGCTTTAATTTTTTATCTTTTTGTCATATTAAACTTGCTATATTCAACTTTAGCAGCACTATTTACCGCCGTTGTAAGGACGGTGTCTATCATTGGGTTAGACCGTATGCACCCCATGATAGATGATATCAAGTTCCCAGTTTTTTCCTATTAAAACCGCGCCTACTGCTTGATCGGTTTTCTCTTCTCCTTCCTCTGTGACCGAAGTTACCGCAAATACTTCGATATCGTGTTCGTCTGCGAACTGTTCTATCATTCTGTTCAGTTCTTCCAATGCTTTTTTCTTTTCTTCTGTAATCATGATGTTTATAGTTTAAATGATTTAAATTTTTCATTCGTTCCATTTCGTCGTCAATGATCCGCTGTACTGTGCTCGCTTCTTCGTAGCGTTCGTTTTGCAGCAGCTCGCGTTTCATGTATTCGAGCTGGTTTAAATACACTACGTCGTTTCGGTCAGACACGTGTTGTATGTGTCTCATCGTGGCATTTAAATCCTCTCTCATCCGCTTGCATGGTCGACATGCATACAGGACGATAAAGACAACTACCAGCCCGTTCAAGAGTCCGAATAGTATGTGTAAGATAAGTTCTACTGTTCCCATGTTTTACTACCAATTAAGCGTTGATTCTTCCCATTCTCTTTGGGCGACCTCTTCGGGGCTCTCCGTTTCTTCGCACCCGTCAAAGTCTATGTCACCGTCCGGAGTGGTTATGTAGATATCTTTCATGCTTCGAATAATTTGAGTTTGTTAGCAGATAGCCCGCATAGGCACAAGCCTATAACATTGGGCAAAAACGTTTCACCTTCTGACACCGTCAGGATAAACCCCGCGATCAGCAGGATTGCAAAAAATACCTTTTTCATTATAATGTTGATTTTTGAATTTCCAGATGAGGCCGGAGCGATCTTCGCAGAGGGCTTCGGCTAACAAGTAATAGAATTGTCGCATCATGTATATGTGAAGTGGCCATCCGGGCATTGAACCCGGTAATGCAAGCCTGTAGGGGATAAATAAATTTTGAAACAAATAAATCCGGTCTTTCACCGAACGCCGTCCTTTACGGCGGAATTGGTTAATTAATAAATCATTTTTAATTGTCCCTACCTTCTTAGTTAGCCTTGTACCCTCCGGCTGGTTCGACCAACGGCATCGCGCCTTTTCAGAGGGTTTTCTTAACTTTGTGGTGCAAACTTTAAAAATTAAGAAGTATGAAATCAGAAAAGTACCTGAGCATGGCTAAAAACATTCGTTCTAAAGTCGAAGATTTACTTGACGAGTATAACACCTTTGAACCATCAATAAGCAAGATGTTTCTTGATGGACAACCGTTATATGAACAAGCTATAAAATTTACCCACTTGGTTTATTCATTTGATCCAAATCTGCCTTTAAATAGAGAGTTGGTAGATCTGCCAAATAAATGCAAAGGGTGTATAATTAAAACGTTTCCGCAAGAAAACGATGTCTTTAAAAATTTCTTGTTCCTTTTGAAATGCTTCACTGATTATCTGGAGACTTTTCATAACTAACTTTCTCTCCGCGTAAAAGGTCCAAGTAAGAAGTAACCGCTTTCTCGGCATCTTCTTTTATGTACTCCAAATTTTTCAGACAATTGATTGGCAAATCTTCAACATGTATGGATATTGTCAATTGATTGTCTTTTTCTTGATGTTTTAGTTCAATGTTGTAATTCATGTGCTATGATATTTTAATTATCTTTTCTTCTTGCTTATTATTTCAAACCTCACAACGCCAAGTTCTGTATATGCGCCGTATTCAATCCAATATGTCCCACGAGCCGCGTTTATTTTAAATACACCAAAACTTCCATATCATTTATTTTATTTGCACCCGGCAGCCGATCCGATCGACAGCATCGCGCCTCCGAAGCCGGGCTATATCTTGTAGCTGGATAGGTTAACCAATGTCCGAATCATAACACCTAAAGGAATGTCCAGCTTTTTTGTTATACAATGTATGTCACACAAGACTCCACGAAAAGAACGATTAAACAACATCGCGAGCGGGGAATATCTTCCCTCTTTTCATTTCACCTTGTACCGCCTTGTGATATCCCGATACCTCTTACGTGTAACTTATGATATCATCATAGGACTTATATAAACCATGTCAAAGAACGCTTTTATTTGTGCTCCCTGCCGGGTTTGAACCGGCGACCTTGTCATTATGAGTGACCTGCTCTAACCTAACTGAGCTAAAGGAGCAGTGCCGGGATTCGAACCCGGCGATATTTACACTATCGAACATTACTATACGCCTCACGGCGGTTTTGTGGGCATCCGGGATTCGAACCCGGTCAGGAACGCTAACCTTTATACCCTGCATAATGGAAAACATCTTCTGCGTTGCAGAACCATTTCCCGTTATCTTTTTCGGATGTTTTTTTCATCCGAATTTTCCCGGCAGCAACAAGCCTTTCCAGGACATATCTACCTCCAACGATTTTCATTGCTTCCGATTTGGATAGCATGATATCGTTCATCCTTAGAACAGTATATATGTTCTCAAGATGCTTTAGTGCTTTTGCTATGTATGGATTTGATGTTGCTTCCATTTGACCTTGCTTTAAAAAGCAAAGCTCCTTCGTTTCATTGCCTTAAAGTGGATGTTAGACAATTACTCCGAAAGAGCTTTCGAAATTTCTTTAAAATGTCTTTGAGTCGGTAACATCCACGAAACCGTTTTCCGCCAAAAAATATCGGCGTTTTGTTGGGTATTAAAATGGAAGTCACTACTTTTGCCCTTGAAGGTGTATGAATTACGGCTAAGAGTCGTGACAGCCATTTTTGTACCCTTTTGTTTTGTATTACACTGCAAATATAATGCAAATATTCGTCAAATTGGCATTTTTTCGTAAAAAATATAGCGAAATAAAGCCAATTTAGAATGAGTCTAAATAAGGCTGATATGGAAGATTCTATAAATGAAAGGATTAAGGAAATAGTAGACATCCAGTATAAAAGGAATGTTAGTGCTGCGGCCAGAGATATGGGTATTAAGCAAACTACACTCAAAGGTGTCGTAAATGGTGACGTAAAACCGTCTTACGAAACTATAGTGAGGGTATTAAAATCTGATTGGTCTCGTTCAAAAGGTGGCATTAAAGCTGATTGGCTGTTGTTTGGAGTTGGAGATATGTTTGCAAATGAGTCTTCAAATCCAAATCCTAAGCCAAATTTTGAAAAAGGTCGCCCTTATTACGACGTGGACTTTGAATGCGGATTTGACATAATGTTTAACGATCAAACGTCCGTGCCTGCTTACCTTATTGATTATCCCCCATTTAATAAAGATGGCGTTTTTTGGTGTAATGCTACAGGTCGGAGCATGGAACCTGAAATTAACAATGGTGATGTTATCGTGATCCAAGAGGTAAGCAACTGGAGAGAATATATACCGTTTGGCGAAACATATGCTATAGCCACAACTAATGGATTTCGAACAATTAAAAAAATCCGGAAGGGAAAGGAGTCGGACCAGTTTTTACTTGTTCCTGTGAATCGTGCAGAATATGATGAACAGGAAATTTCAAAGGATGCAATCTTGAAAATATATAGAGTCTTGGCTTCGATGAAAAAATTTTAGCATATGGAACGTGTAGCTGAATACAAAATGCTCGATCTTTTTGCGGATCAAGAAATAGAGTCCAAAAACAAAGAACTCAAAAGCAAAGAAGATATCGAAGACGAAGAAAGCGAGGACGAAGATAATGAGGTTTTTGATCCTAATTCGGTACTTAAAGGCTTGCGGTTTGCGCTGATAGGTCGATTTACCAAACGAAAATCCGAACTCAAAAAGCAAATTGCACAAGCTGGAGGGAATAAGCGTATAGGACTATCTAAAAATGTGAGAGCAATAGTGTATGGAAAGAATCCATCTAAAAAAGATTTGGCTAAAATCGAAATGCTCAATCATGACGGGTATTATTTCCCGTCTTTAAGCGAACAAGAACTCATGGATATACTATCAGGGGTAAATAAAGATTTTAGTTACCCCGAAGTCGCAAAAAACGTAAATATTACTTACGACTTTATTTTTAATCCAAAATTTAAAAGTTTGGTGACAATAAGCAGGGATGGCATTACGCATCGGCTTGGAGGACGAGAGATATTTACTCACAAGGTTCCGGGCGATAAATATCTGTTTTGGCAAATTATCGGCGATCTTGCAGGAAGCGCATCTGAAACTTTTGATCCAAGCACGGCAGATTATATAATGCTCCCAAAATCCACAATAGAATCTTTAAAAAATGGGGTTAAAGATGAGCTTATTTTATTGGTTTCTAAGGTCTACAATGAGTCTAAGGCTAAAAAATTTACTTATAAGTTTGTTTTGGAAGATGATCTTATCCCCTTTGCAAAGAGTAGGTCTATGAAAATAAACGATACTATAACTCTTAATTTAATAGAAAAATATGAATCCGAATCTGATTAACTTTACTGCTGTGGATTTTGAAACGGCAACGTCTGATAAGATGATTTGTCAGGCGGGGATAGTTGTTGTGAGAGATGGAAAGATTGTTGAAAAACTATCAAAGTATATACAGCCCCCTGGTAATGAGTATTCGGCCAATACTATACGTGTGCACCATATCACACCGGAAGACACCGAACCATGTGACACGTTTGATAAAGCTTGGTGCGATATATCCAAATACTTTATGGTTGATACCATTGTTGCCCATAATGCGCCTTTTGATAGGACGGCTTTGTACCGCAATTTAGAATATTATGGTATATCGGATAAGGGGGTAGGGGATTTTAAATGCACGTACGAGATATACGGTTTAAATCTACATGATTTATGCCTGGAGTTTGGAATAAACCCTGACGGACATCATGATGCAATGTTTGACGCAGAGTGTTGTGCAAAATTTTATATCAACTATCTAACAGGCACCAATCCGGAAGATTATATAGATAGAGATTCTTTGGTTGATTCCGGTTTTTTCCACAAACAATTGCACGGAGATATCCTTAAAAAAGACCTTACGGGTGCCAATCCTGATAATCCTTTTTATGATAAAAGAGTAGTTATAACAGGCATTTTTAATATGGATCGTCAAATATTGGCTGAGAAAATAAAAAGCCTGGGGGCGGATATAAATGTAAACATTACCAAAAGTACTGATTATGTATTGGTAGGAGTTGATCCAGGGCCTCGAAAGATACAAAAAATAGAAAATTTGATTTGCGAAGGATATGACATAAGAGTCCTCTTTCAAAAGGAATTAATGGACATTTTAAGAAAATACACATAGAAAATATAATTACAAACATGACAGAACATAGTGAAAACATATAGATGTTTGTCGCAATGTTTGTCGCAGATTAAAAATTTGCATCATTTAAAGAGCTATATAATAGTTGATTGTGGTTTAAAATCCATTCTCCCTTCTAAGGCGTGGGTCGAGCGTTCGAATCGCTCCGGAATCACTTCTAATAAAAAGCTAATTATCAACTATTTGAATAGCTTTATCCTCTTCCAAGATTTTGCAAGTCTTTAAAAAAAACCGACAAATATCCGACTTTTCAGCTATTTTGTTTGTCGCAATGTTTGTCGCAAATTTTTAAAGAGTATGGCAACACTGAGATTTTCGGTTTTATCCACAAGAAAAACGTCTAAAGGTACTTTTTTGATTTACCTAACGATCACCCACAAAAGAGATGTTAGATATATCTCTACAGGGTATGAGATTGACGATCTGTATCAGTTCGACAAAGGCAAAGTCGTTTGCCGGAAAGATGCGAAGATCATGAACCAACGGCTTAGTTACGTCCTCTCGGAATATAAAGAAAAACTTGAAGAGATTGAAAATTTAAACTCTTACACTTGCTCTCAGGTAAAAGATATGCTGGAAGGCGAGCGCAAAGTTGAAAGTCTTGTGACAATAAAGGACTTTATGGAAAAACGCATTGACGATTTTAGAAAAGAGGGCAGGAAAAGTTATGCGGATATGAATGTTTATACGCTTGAAAAGATTTTGTCCATTATCGGCAATATGCCTTTAAAAAATATCACTCCGGCAACCATCGACCGTTTTATAATGGGGATGCACTCTTTAAGCAATGCTACAAAGCAAATGAGGTTGACACATTTAAAGGCAAGGATAAACGAAGCGATCCGCGAGGGGGTTGTAAAATACGATATCCACCCCTTTGCCTATGTCAAAATGCCAAAGCCCGCGGTTAAAACACTTGATATTACAATAGATGAGTTCCGGCGGATACTACAGTTCGAAACCCGTCATAAACGATTGTCTTTGGCGCGAGATTTATTTTTGCTGTCATTTTATCTTGGAGGTATTAATTTGATTGATATTATGCAAAATGATTTTAGCGGAGAGGAAATACGCTACATAAGGAACAAGACTGCAAACAAAAGAGAGGGAGATAAAGTTGTGACTTTTGCCATACAAAAAGAGGCAAAGAATATAATCCGCAAGTATATAGCCAAAAACGGAAAGCTCAATTTTGGGTATAATTATTCTTATCGCAATTTTCAACGTTATTTAAATTTCTGCTTAAAGCGTCTAAAAGAAGTACTTAATATCAAATCGAATGTTAGCTTTTATTCTGCCCGTAAAACATTTTCGCAATTTGCTTTTGACCTTGGTGTCCGCACAGAAATAGTGGAGTATTGTTTAGGGCAGTCGATGAAAGATAACCGCCCAATCTATAATTATGTCCGCGTTATGCAACGCCAGGCGGATGCTGCTATACGGATGGTGATTGATTACACGAATGATCCGGATAAATTTGATTTAAAAGTCCAGGTGTAAAAAACAGAAAAGCCCGGCAATAACACACTGCCGGGCTTCATCAAAATTTTTACCGGTGATTGTCACATCTCAGCATAGTCACTTTCCGCGAGATTGCAATCTATAGATATTATCAACAGCCCCATAAGGATATCATCCATCTCCGTGCATACCTTTTCTACCTCTGTTAGTTTTTTGTTGCTAAATTTCTCTTGTGTTATGTCGCAAAGAGCCTCAAATATATCGTTTAGTTTGGCTTTTATGGTGATAAGAGCTTTTGTATCAGGGTTTATCTTGATATTTTGAACATTGCATTCATATTTATTAAACTGTTCCATTAGAAATAAAATTAAAAAAACTGCTGTACGATTTGTATCAATAAAATTATTTTTTAAGCATTAGCTTAAAATTAAGGAACCCTGTCAAGTATTGTCGGTACTCGGCATTCGATTTACTTTTTAGTTAGCTGCCAACCCTCTTTATCTTAAAAAACAAAGTTTTTTCATTTTTGTTACAGCCGTTTTACCTCTGAAAGGGCGTGTTAGCTTTTGTTTTTCAACGCGTGCTGCGTTATTATTCATTCTTTAGTCTTGTTTAATTATCTTAATTCCATATTATTACGACTATCTATATGATAAATAACATACATTCTTTTAACTTAAAAAGTGATTATATGTGTGTTTTAAAGGTTGGCTTTAAAATAATATT
>ERZ1035014.763-NODE-763-length-13164-cov-13.544740_pt1 | contig 13164 bp, 4 predicted proteins | sample MGYA00520620_ERZ1035014 | MGnify/ENA primary metagenome ERZ1035014 (study PRJEB33766, sample SAMN09781744) | gut metagenome | biome: gut microbiome | host: Homo sapiens | place: Madagascar | study: EMG produced TPA metagenomics assembly of the PRJNA485056 data set...
TCTTTATTCTGTCGCATCTTGCTCGGCTTGTAGGTTCCACCTGTCATCAGAATTTCGAAGTGGGTTGTTTCATCTGCCACATTCTTATCCCTTCTTGCTTCATTAATATAGTCGAGGGCCGCTTCGAGACTGTTGAAAGGAGTCAGGAAGGAGCGGCCATAATACTTTGCCTTCTCTTCTTCTGTTACTTTCTCACCACCTGTCTGAGAAACGAACAGGCGCTTCAGAAGCTTGGTATTATCAAACGCAGGCAGATCAGATGTGTATGCACCGGCTGTCTGTTGCTTGGTCATGGTTCTTTCCTTACCGGTAATGTCGTAGCTGCTGATACCATAATCCTTCCATGCATTGACGTATTCTTTCTCAACTCCGTTGTCAATCAATGGTGAATAGGCACGAGGCTTGAAGATTTTGTTGTCGTTGAAGTAACTGTCAAGATCGCTAGTCATCTCCGTGTTCATTCTGTTGGCTGGCAACGCCATCTTCTCTACGAAACAATAGTTGTATGGATAGAATTTCTCCGTATATTCTCCCAGTCCCTGCAGATAGTCGTAAGATTGATAGTTCACATCACCGCTGATGTTGTTGTCGGTCTGTGCCGAATTTCCCCATATCACGGAGTTACAGCCAATCAGGGAGTTCTCCTCCTGGTAGATTCCGCCACCAATGGTTGCCTCGTTTTTAGCGATGGTGCATGAGATGACGTAGGCATGGTAGTTCTTGGTGTCTTCGTTCTTATCGTTGGAACGGAGCGCATAGATGGCGCCACCTTTCTGTGCCTTGTTTCTTACGATGACACTACCGCTTACGATGCTACCTTTCAGCAACATGAGAGCACCGCCTTGGGTAGCCTGACAGTCGGAAATCTCGCAGTTGCGTACATGTGCCTTTCTTGGCACAATGGCTGCACCACCCATACTCTTGAAGCCCGACTTGTCGCTTGCGTTACCGTCTATCAGGCGACAGCCATCTATAATGGTATTCTCTGTCAGGGCAGTGGTGTTGTAGTCGTCATAGTCGCCCGTAGGCCATTTGCCGAAGCACACGGTGTGGTAGCCGTTCACCTCCTGGTTAACGGCAGAACCTTCTTTTACTTCGGTCTTCGCGCTTAATACAGTCTGGTAAGTGCTGATACAGTCGCGTTTGTCATTATCCCAATTGGCGGTTCCATCTTTCAGCTTTCCTCCTTCCTGGTCACCCTCATAGTAACCACCCATCAGGCATACTCCGTTAGGAATCAGGAAGGTATAACTCTGCGGATCGCTAGGGTCTGCCAGTGTGTTGGCATGATAAGTAAAGCGCTTTCCGGTTTCATCAGCCTGATAACCTGCCACTTTTACATACACCTTGCTCTGACTTGTTGAATTAAATTTCTTTCCGGCAGCAGTCAGCACATCCTGCAGCTTGTCAGCACAGGCAGCGTTTTCCGGACTGTCTCCACTTCTGTTTCCCCATCCGTTTTGGGTTACATAATAAATGTAATCTACAATACCTGCGCTGTTTGTCTTTTTCTGTGGTGCGATATTGGTAGTATTATCAGCCTCGTAGGCACCGATATCTATGGCGCAGTCCTTGATACGATTGGTATAGTCCATATCGGTTTCCGGAAGGATGATTCCATTTCCTACATTTGTGGTTCCACTATTCAGACACTTGTTACCTGCTAAACCATCAGCCTCGTACAGACGGAAGTTGTTCTTCAGTCGGGCATTGCGGAAGCGGAAATTCCCTTCATTTCCACTTTCGTAGGTCTTGTCCTCAAATGGGAAAGCCAAATCTGTGCCAGTGAAATTTCCATCGCTTTCCTGGAATTTGTTGTTGATGTTACCACTGTTCATGTAGCAGTTGTGAGATGGATTCATCTTGTCCGATGCTGCAGAGTTTACCTGATCTGTAATCTGCTTGCTGTTGTTGTAATTATCATAGATGATACAGTTGTAGAGTGAAAGTTGCGATGCAACTCCGGTTTTGGCATCCTGCCAGTGATAGATGCCGGTTCCGTTTGTCGCCATATTGTAGGCGATGGTATTGTTGTAGAACTTGGCACTCTCCAGGAAGATGCCTCCACCCCAGCAGGTTCCGTTATAGCAGCGGTTGTTTGCCACCACAAGGTTGTAGCCGGTACCTTGAATCATATAGGCTCCGCCTCCATAACTTTCACTGCTGTTGGCATAACTCAGGTTTCTCAGCAGGTAACTGTTCGAAATCTTACTGTTCTCGCCGTCCATATACAAACCGCCACCACGTACGCGACTGCCATGGTTGAAGTTGTTGACGATGATGAGGTTTTCCAGTTCTACACCTCGGAATACACGCACACCTGCACCTCCGTCACGGTTGGCACCAGGATAGTTGATGATGTAACCGTGACGTACAGAGAAGCCATCCCATTTGGCATGCTCGTAATCCACGTAGTTTTTATCGTCTTTTAAAGGTTCTTTATAGCGTACAGCATTACCGTCGGTACGTGAGGCGTTTCCATCACCCGATGGCGACCAGGTAGGAAGGCATACGTCTGGCTGATACAGTACATAATGGCGCTCTGTTTTCCCGCTGTTTATCAACGTTTTTGTAAAGTCATAATTAGAGCCATCAGAAGGCTTGTTCTCCTGATACCACATTTCCTTTTCTCCGTTTGTTAAATATACAGGCGATTCCTTTCTGATCTGTAGAATGGTTTCATACTTGGTCTTTTCCAGATTTTCGTATTCCTTACGTGCCGGCACGTATTGTGACAGCAGCGGATGACGGTCGTCTTCTCCAGGATAGCCTTCGTATGGGAAACCACCATAAACCTTCACGTTGTCTCTTATAACGAATCCTTTGTAGTCGGTATAGATACCTGCACCTACCCACACCACAACGCTGTCTTTTTTTATTTTATTCAATTCAGCTGCTCTTTCCACAGCATATTGTAGACCGCTGATGTATCGTTCGTCTCTGTTGTTGGTGATTTTATTATATGATCCCCAGCCAGAGAGATACTGCTTGTCCTGATTTCCTGAGTTAGTCCAGAAATTACCATAAGAATCTGTATTGGAACGATACTTGCCGTTAGCCAGACTATACTCCTCGTTTTCGATGGTTGTATTGAGCAAGCTTCCATTGTCTGTTACATAGAAGTCATTGCCCGATCTACCCTTTGTGTTATCACACATGGCGTTGCCGATGATAGCCTTGTCCCAGCTGCTTCCATCATATTCGGTATCTGATTCATTCAGAAGATTAAAGTCTGGGTTGCCGTCTTTGTCGTCATTGTTGGCATCGCTGATGATTTCATATTTCTGGTTGTACGAACGCACGTAGATAATCTTTCCTGCTTTTGGCAGGAGAGCTTCGTATGCCCCTAGGTCAGGAACACCACCTAGATTGCGGTCTTCGCCGGTGATGTCCTTGGCTGTTGTGGTTGCATTGTTTTCTTGGGCGCTGTTGATGATGCGGCCAGCCTCTGCAGAACTGGTCAGCGGGCGGAAGGATGAATAGCCTCCGTAATAAACGTTGCCGCTCATCTTGGCACCCACTTCATTGGTTGGGTTGCTGAAGTTCAGGGCTCCGTTTTTTCCCAGAGTGTTGATATCCATGCTGTTCTTGCATTCCGAACCATTCCATGTGCCGTTGATGTTCAGTTTGTTTCCTACAGCATACGAGGTTCTCTTCACAAGGTCGTAATCTGGTGCTACTCCCTCATTGTTGATGATGCTTACATGGTTGAGTGTAAGAGAGTTGTTGCTGCCTTGGCTTTTGTTCAGATAGATGATGGAAGGCAGCCCCGAAGAACTTGGATTAAGCGGATCCTTGCTCGTATTGTTATTGATGACGCAGTTTTCCAGTTCCAATTTCACATTCACGGCATCCGGCATAGTAGCGATAGCACCGCCATCTGTCGCTGTATTGTTCTCAAAGATGCAATTCTTCAGCTTCACGGTGGTTGGTTCACTGCTCTGGTCCATGCTGCCTATCAGCACACCGCCACCATAAGGCATGTAGGCAGTACCGGCAGCGTATGCATGGGTAAAGGCATAGCCGTCGATGGTGATGTTGGCACCTGCTTCGATGCGGACCAGATGGTAGAGACCCTCGTTGAGTTCAGAACCGTTCAGGTTTCCGTTCAGCTCGGTGCGGTATTTGATAGGGTCACGGTCTTCATCTTTCGGATTCGGGTTCTCCGAATACTCCGGATAACCGCCATATACGGTTACAGGAAGTACGCAAGGTTGAATGTTAAAGGTGCATGACCTGGCGTCTGTTTCCTCGAACGTGTAGGCAATCTTCGGTTCGAAGATACCCTCACGACCGCAGATTTCAAACTCGTAGCCGCTGTTTTTGCTGATAGTGAATTCTTCTGCTGCAGTATTGCCCGCAGTAACCACCTTTACCTTGTCTCCATCCTTGATGTCGGCAAGATAACCGAGAATTTCATCTACAGATGATGAGGTATAGCTCTTTTCCCACGACTCTCCTGTTCCGTCCACCAGTTCTCGTGAACGGTCAAAGTAGATGCGCAGGCGTTTTTTGGTATCATTCTTTTCAAATACAAGATCTTGCTTGTCAGCCATATAGGCTCCTGCTGACGGAACCGAACTGATAGCCTTTCCGCTCAGGTCTATTTTTGGCTGATACAGGTAGGAAGATAGCAGGAGGGCATAGCTGATGCCCACGTTGCGCAGTCGGGTACCTTTCAATGTTTCCCAATAATAGTTCACCGTCTTCATGTCTGTAAGAACGCCACGTTTCTCGTTGAAGGCTTCCACCGTGTTGTAAGGTGCTTCATTGCCCATCACAAATCCCTTGCCAGAGTAATACGTGTTGATGGAGATGGTTCCGCTCTGATAGGTGCTGGTCCATTTGGCTGCATTTACATCCGAGATGGCGTTGTTGTAGAACTGTACGGTCTCTTCTGATGGGTTGGCTGCATAAATCTGTGCCATGGAAGCTGAGTTGTTGGTGCCTGATTTGTGCTGGAGCAGCGAGTTGTTCCAGATGACGTTGTTGGCAAGAAGACCCTTTTCCTTGATATACACACCACCCGTATTGGATGACAGCTTGTCAGCAGGATCCGAGGTGTTGTTGGTATAGTTGTTGACGATGGTGTTGTTAATCACCAGTCCGTGACCATCCAGATACACAGCACCATTTCGGGTACTGGTATTGTTACTGATTACCGAGGTGGCAAGAATCTGATAATAGGCTTTCTCTGAGTTATTAGCGTCACCATTCAGATATACACCCGCTCCCTGATAGGCAGAGCAGTTGGTTACCATGCTTCGGGTGATGAAGCCGGCTTCGTCTATATAGATACCTCCGCCCTGATAAGCCGAGCAGTTGTATACCAGGTTACCTTCCGTCTGTCCGTTCTTGCAGTAGATGCCGCCGCCACGTGGCTTGATGGTTCCGCTTTCTTTCATGCCCGGGTTGCAGAATCTCACGGTACAGTAACGCATTCGGGCTGATGGGTCGTTGATATAAACGCCAGCACCACAGCCTGGGGCGTATTGGGTAGCAGCGCTCGTTCTGTTATATGTACCTCCCTCAATGGTGAAGCCTTCCAGATATACTTCGTCCGTAAAGGCTTCTTTTTCTTCTGGCAGAGGAGCAAACCATACCACATGATAGGACTCGCTGTTCTGTATGTTCCAGGCTTCATCACTATTGTTCCAGATGGCATCGTCGCTTCCCTTGAATTCCGCACCCCTGATGATGGATTCTTGTTTCCAGCCCCATGGCTTTAAATCCTTGGATTCCTCGATGCGCTCGGAACGTCTTTTTTCGGTTCCCTTAAATGCACCATAAACGCTGATGCCATTCTTCATCAGCAGGGATACCGGGGCTGATGCATCGTTAAGGATGCGGTCTTTTACTACATAGGTTCCGGCTGCTACCCAGACTTCGCCTTTCTCGCCTGGTGCCTTTTCTGCCAAATCGTTGATGGCCCACTGGATATCGTCCGTGGCATTATCCCATGATGATCCGTCGCCAAGTCCCTTTTTCTGGGGCTTCACGTATCTGATGCGTCCTGCCTTCATTCGGGCATACTCGTAGGCGCCGATGTCGATGGTGCTTGTCTGGTAGCGTGTTCTGCCCATGATGTCGGTAGAAGTTGTTTCCAGGTTTGCATTAACTACGAGGTTGGTGTAGTATTCCAGTTTTCCCTTGTTCAGAAGGGCAGAGGTTTCCTCGAAAGTGAAGGCGGTGCTGTATAATTGCTTCAGGTTACTGCTGAACGAGAAGTCGTAACCCTGGGTTACGGCACTCTGCTTGAACCAAGGGGCTGGCTCAATGCCGTGGTTCTCGTTGCTGATCCTTACGTTCCCGTTGGCGTCGGTGTTGACCTTGGAATCGGTTACCTCTACTTCCGGAAAAGCACAGGAATAGAAGGCAGGACGGCTGTCTTGCTTGCTGAGTGCTGTGGAATGCCAGAGCACGGTGTTGTAAACCGCTCCGCCGCCATTGCTGTTTGATGCCCCGTCTGTGGTGAGGTCTGCTGCTGATACGGTGTTGGCAATAACAGAACAGTTGACGATTTTCGATGTGCTCGAAAGTCGGATGCCGCCGTTTGTGTTGTTGTTGATGTTGCAGTTGTAGACGGTGGCTGTTCCGTCTATCCACATACCACCACCTTCGTTTTCGCTGGAGCCTCGCTTGCCTGCCACATTATTAAAAATGCTGCAGTAGCTGATGGCTGACAGCTGGTTGGTACAGGAATTATCTACATAGATGGCACCGCCGCGCATGCCGTAGTTGTTCGCAAAGTTACATTGCGAAATACGGAAGTAACGGCTGCCGGCATTGTTGTCGTTGCTGTTGTTTACCACGTAGATGCCGCCGCCTCTGCCATTTGCAGAAGTATTCTCTCCCTTGGCATTACCTGCTGCGATGAGGAAACCGGAAACAATGGTTGGCTTGTTGCCGTCGTTGGTGTTGTCCTGTGTTACGCCCATCTGGAGGGTCAGCACATGGGTGGCATTGTCGGTGCGGGTGGTGTTCTCTGGATAGATAATCAGCTGCTGACTCGCCTTGTCGTTGGTGTCGATGTCGCCCACCAGAGCCGTCTGATACTTCATCTGATATTTGTGTCTGCCCGTAGGGAGATCGTTCTTGATGGTTTCGTCTCCTGCAAAACCTCCATACATGGCAACGCCCGAAGGGAGAACGAAGCCTCCCTTCGGTGCCTTGTAGATGTTGCCGGTAATATCCTCGTAGCCTTTCACCCAGATTTCATCGCCAGCCTTGGCTCGGCTCAGCGCTTTTTCCAGGGTGATAGCTTGAGTCCATGATGAGCCGTCACCACCGTCAGTTGCCTCAGCTGTTACATGATAGGTCTTGCTGCCCTGTGCGAGCAGGGAGCTGACACAGCTCAGGAGGATGAGGACTGCTATGATTTTCCTGTATGTCGTATGTTGTATTCTCATACTGAAAAGAGTTTTATATGTTGAAATTGTTGATCGTGATATTTTCCTTTGTGAGCTGAGTACCCGATATTTTTACATTGATCTTGTACCAGCGAGCTGGGATAAAGCCATCTTTCAGATTGCTCATGTCAAATGTTACGTTGTATTTCCCTGTCGTTCCTTCTTTCTCTGTGTCAAGCTTGAAGGTGAGGCGAGGAGGAATGGCTCCGTCTGGGAAGGTATAATGATATACTCTTCCGTTACGCTTGCTGATTTCCGAGGTGTTCACAAAGGTTGTGTGGCCGCTTACCGAAGTCCTGGAAGATACTTCTTGGTGGTAAAGGGTATAAAGGGTAGGGAAGAGTCTACCATTCCCGGAGCCGGAAATGGTTGATTCTTGATTTGCCGGTTCTCCGTGATAAGTAAACTGGCTTACTTTCACGTTGGTATATTTCAGATTTCCATCCTTGTCTTTCTCATAGGCTCCCTTAGCATCCCATTGGATGTCAATCTTGGCAGCCAGTCTGCCCAGTACCATGCGCCAGTATTGTTTGGTGTTGATATTGGCATTGATGTTCTGTTCTACTTTTATATCTCTGTCATTGGTGAGAATTTGCGTCTCTGGGTCCAGCTTGAGCGCATAACCTGTGGCTACGCTGATAAACTTGGCTATGTCCGTAGTGCCGCCGCTTGGTTTGGCATAGTCGTTGCTAATCTGTAAATTATAAATGTCTGAGTTATGGTCTTGTCCGTCTTTTGTGATGCCGTCTAGCATTCCCTCCAGATTCAGCCCTTCTCCGTTACTGTAGGTAACCCCATAAACGCAACAGGTGCCTAGCGGCAGATACATCGTATAGGTGCGAAAGCCGTTGGTATCAGGTCCTGATAGGGTTGAGGTGGCATGGGTGACGAGGTTTTTTCTGTCGAATTCTTCCTTGGTATAGGTATCGTAATATACCATTTTCTGGGGTGCTGCATCGTGTATTTCGTCGCCTTGCGTCTTTTTCTTATAGGCAACGATGATGGTGAGCCGGTCCCAGTCCACCATGTCGTTGGTGCCTTCTCCCGGATCTCCGATGCGTGTTTCCGTCTTATCGGTAGGCACAGATAGGGTGAGCGAGATGGGTGCCAACGTATCCATTGGTCTTACCTCGTTCTTTTCGCTTTCGCTGCATCCTGCCAGCATGATAAGCGATAGTATCGCAAATATGTATTTCGTAATATGATTCATGTATCAATTCTTTTTTTACTTAAATATCCACATCGTGGCTTCCTCCTGGCTTCCAGTCGAGTTTCACGCTTACTCCTACTGATGCATTGGTAACAACCAGCGAACCGTTGGCTTTGAGTTTTGCCTTAATCAGTTTCAGCCTTCCGGCTTTCAGCGGTTCGTTCAGCGTGAGAATGGTTTCTGTATATTTGCCGTTTACCTTGGCGATGATGTGGTAGCGCCACTCTGCCTTACTGGATGGGAAACTTACGGCATAGAGCGCATCGTGAGTCTGGGCTGAGGCTGTTGAAGCTTCGTTGATTCGCTTGGCTCTCACGATGGTGTTTCGGGATGTTGAGAAAATGCTGTCGTTTACGAGAAAGTGGGTTGCCATTCCTTCTACGAATCCCCAAAGCTCGGCAGGTTTCACTTCTTGCTGGTTGATGACTACCGCTGCGGCACAGTTTGCCATATAGAGGGTGGTCTGCAGGTCGTGTTCGAAATCGGCCTCGTTGATGGTGAGTCGGGAAGTGAACAGACCGATATTGTGACTGTCGATGGTATCCTTCTGTTCCTGTTCCAGGGCGAGAGCCTTGCAGGCATTTGCACCGGTAATCTTCACGTTCTTTGCGCTTCCGGTGTTGGCGAGCGAAAGGTTCTGGTAGTCGTTTTGCGGCAGATAGATGGTGTAGGATACCGAATTGGCATTCATGATGTTAGCTTCGTGACGGTAGAGATCATTTCTGATAAAGAAAGACAAATCGTTGTCTAGGGCATGGTCGGTGAAGACTGTGCCTAGTTCCTGTTTCAGCCGGTTGGCGATGTGTCGCTCCTCGGTGGAATTGAGGTCAATGTCTATGAGGGTATGAATCTGTGTGTTGAGCATCAGATTATACTTGATCTTATAGTCTTTGCCACACTTGCTCATGTTTTCATCGATGCATGAAGACAAACCGAAAGCGATGCTCAAAGTCATCAGAGCTATCAGAAATATTCTATATGATTTTTTCTTTCTCATTTTCCGTCCTCTATTAGGATTATAAACAGCGAAATCTACCCTACTGAACTTTCGTAATTTGCGAAAGCTCAGTAAGGTTGAATGATTAAATTTCTACATTGAATGTAATACCTTCCTTCCAAGATAGATCTACTGCGAGACCTACGTTGATCTTTGATGTACGCAGGTCTGGGATACAGTTATATGCCTTCTTCAAGTCCTTGATGGTGAAGTTGGCAACTGTAGTATGGTCCTTGACGAAAACATGGTCAACATTCGAATCGTTAGGTTTTGTCACTCCGTTAGTTGCTTTTAAGTCGAGCGTACCTGCCAAATAGAATTTGCTTCCTTTTGGAATCAAGCCATCTGCTCCGTAGAAGTCTGCTGCATTATTTTCTAATTCAATAACAACATTGACATTGCTTTGTGTTGCACCATCAGATGTATCCTTGTTATCCAATACTAATGTATAGTTGTATGGTAACGTTGCTGTTTCTACAGCTTTTGCTGTAAAGTTGATACCGCCATTCATGTCTTTATCATAAATGGTGTATTTGAAATCTGCTGGCTTGGTTGTTGATGCTGGTTCGAAGTCCCATTTAACACCTGCAGGTTGACCGCCAATCAAGATACCTGTTATAGGAAAACTATTGTCATTAACGGTTATGGTGTTATCTGATTTAGAACCTACTATTTTTCTTGCATTGTCTTCTAGCGAAGTACTTGCGCATTTGATACTTGATTTCAAGCATGCTACACCATATTGAACAGGGTTTTGTAATGCCACAAAGAGAGTGTTGTTTTTAACCATCTCATCGTATCCATTCCAAATATTCGCTGTTCCTGCTAACCAATCGTTATAAGACGGTAAATCACTGACTTTTGATTTATCGGTTGTTGATGTCTTAATCGGTGAACTTACAAAATACGCCAATTCTGAAGGGTAAGTGACGGTCTTATAGTCAATCAAATTGCTGCCTGTCGTGGTCGTACCTGCAGTAGCGGTTTCAAACATAAAACCATTAGTTGCATCAAACTTTACTCTGACTACACCATCTGGTAAGAACAAATCTCTAGGGAAAGTTCCTGATACCTTAATGCATTTATCTTTAATAGCTTTTGCCATGTCTGTTTCTATACCCTGGCTTTCTATCGCACCTTTCAGGTGGTCGATAAAGCTATTTACAGAATTAGCAGAACCTGCAGTCAAACTGATAAACTTGTCGTAGAGAGATTGTAAAATCTTTGCGTTGTTATCTGCCGTCGGGCTATTTCCTATATTAGACCACTTTTGACCGTCACTTGTTGTAGTATTTGCAATTTCATTCAGCTTATCCAAAATAGCTTGACCTTGTGTTGTAAAGTCATCATTTGGATCTATGGTTTTCAAACTGAAGTTTAATTCCGATAGTTTTGGCTTAGCTTCATCCGTAAATTTTTCGTAAGGATTTGTTAAGCGACCAGCTTGGAAATCAGTTTTGGTAGTACTTCCATTTGGTCCTGTTATAGTTTTTGGAGCTCTAGCATATAAAATTAAATACTTTGTTCCTACCGGAATGGCAATATCGCTATAAATGCGGCGATAGTTGTCGCTATTACTTGCGTTGCGAGTTCCAATTCTAATAGTTCTCGTTGAAGTTGGGTTTGTTTCACTAGGAACTTCATTGTATGCAAACATCTCAATATCCTTCAATCCCAAGAAGTTATTGTTGTTGTTTTGGGTATTGTCCGCAGTCATACGTGTCGAAACTCTAGCATTTCCACCACTTTCATTTCCTGCATAAGGAATGTTGATGACGAACTGTGTCTTCACCACCTGTCCTGCCACACCTGATCCTCCGTCCAGAGGATCTTCTGAATCTGAAGAGCAGGAAGTGAATCCTGCTGCGCTTGCAAGAAGCATTGCACTTGCCAAGCTAAATAGTTGAAATCTTTTCATAACTTTGGTCAGATTTTAGTATGTAAATAATCTTGTTAATTAAAAATTCTATCATATTGCATGAGGTTCTTCTTCGCCTCCTCATCTCCAGCCTCCATCGCCTGCTGCCAGTAACGGCGGGCGGCTTCTCGGTTGCCCGTCATGTAGTAGGCTATGCCGAGGGCATTGGCGGCTCGCTTGTCGGCTTTTACCTTCTGTAACTCCTTCAGCGCCTCCTGGTAACGCTCCGACTTGAGCAACTGGGTGGCTAGGTTGATGGTGGTCGCCGCCTCGTCAGGTACGTAATCGTAGTAGATGCGGAGGAAACCGGAATTGCGCTGGTTGCCCAGAATCTTATCACGAAGTTCTGCCCATGCCTTGCCTTGGTCGATGCTCTTGATGCGACGCTCCCTGCGGTCGGCATCAGGCTCGCTGTCGATAATCCTCAGCAGTTCGTCCCGGCATTTCAGGTCGCTCTCCTTGATACTATAGCGAAGTTCAGCCCAAGCCTCTCCGCCATTATTGCACTCGAAGAGCGAATCGGGAAGCAAGGTGCGCTGCTGGATATAATCCTTCAATGCCTCTGCTCGCTTATCAGCCAACTGTTCGTTAAATTTCACGGAACCATCGATGGATGCGAGACCCACTATCTGGATAATCTTCACCGAAGAAGTGGTATCCATCATGATGGCTTTGGTGATGTCGATAATCTGGTCGAGCACCTTATTATTATTGCGGAACTCCTGCGTAATCTCAGCCTTCGACTTTGGGAAGAAGATGTAGAGTGCTCCTTCTTTCTGGCTCAAAACCAAATCCTTGGTGTAAGGACGATAGTTCTTAATATCTTGAAGCACAGGGTTGTTCTTCTGTAACTCGCCCGCCTTGCCCGTGTTGTCCTTGACGAACGAAAGGGCAGGGGTAAACTGGATTTCGTTGAGCGTACAATTATCTTCAGGAAGGATAATCTCCTGCGGCTCCTTCTGGCGGCAGTTGTCCATGCGGTCGGTAGGACCGATGTTGTAAACCAGCGAAACAGCCAACTTGGTAGGCATTACGAAAGTTTTCGTCTTCTTCTCAATGGCGGTGGCGCATCTGCCATAACAGTTGTATTGGGTATAGCGTGTGATTCCCACTCCCAAACCTATAGCCGCCTCCAGATTCCAGCGGTTTTCCTTGTCGAGCGTCCAGTCGTAACCATATACTACGCCTAGGGCTCCCAAGTCGCCTTGGAACCTATGCTTCTTGAGTTTCGGGAAAAGCCCCAATGGGAGGTGTACACCACCCGCATTGTAATGTGAGTAGAGTAATTTGGCTCCAAAGAAGTGCCCCAGGAACGGGCTGTCGAGCCAATATCGCATCTCTGTTTGTACGGCAATGTGCTTCAGTTTCTTGTTCTTGCGAAAAGTAAATGGGTTCCAACCTGTGGATAGATCTAGCGACCAGTGGTCTGATAACCTCTTTTCCACTCCGATGTTTGGTGTTGTGGTAGCCCAGTATGCTAAGTTCGTTTTCAAGCGCCAGTCTTGTGCTGATGCTGAAGTAATGAATAATGCTGAAACAAGAAGGAGCAACATGCGCTTTCTTTTGTCTGTCTTCATTCGCTTTTGTGTTGTTTTGTTGATAGAAAAGTGTCTATTTTATTGTTTACTAT
>ERZ1035014.773-NODE-773-length-13050-cov-12.966526_pt1 | contig 13050 bp, 5 predicted proteins | sample MGYA00520620_ERZ1035014 | MGnify/ENA primary metagenome ERZ1035014 (study PRJEB33766, sample SAMN09781744) | gut metagenome | biome: gut microbiome | host: Homo sapiens | place: Madagascar | study: EMG produced TPA metagenomics assembly of the PRJNA485056 data set...
CGATTATATCGAGATGGGGCAGAGGTATACCGTTGCCGACTTGATCGCTTATTGCGATGAGAACCGATCTCGTCAGGGGGCTACACGTGCAGCTGCCGTGCTCAAACGCGTGCACGATGGTGCGCGGTCGCCCATGGAGACGGCCACCGCGATCATGGTCGTCGCGAAGCGTTCCCAAGGTGGGCTCGGGTACACCAGGGTTGAGCTCAACCATCGGGTCGATGTTCCCAACGAGTTCAAGTATCTCGCAAAGGCCGGGTATTTCGAGATCGACATATATGCGCCTGCGAGCGGTACGGGGATTGAATACAACGGCTCGGATCATCTTGATAAACAGCGCAGCGCGTCGGATGCGGAGCGTATGACCGTGCTGAGCGCGCTGGGCTTTAGGATGATCGTCCTCACCGGGACCCAGTTTGCCCATCAGCTGCAATTGCATCGGGCGATGAACGCCATTGCACTCGCTATGGGCATCAAGTGCGACCGAAGCGAGGCGTTCCAGAAACGGCAGAATGATCTGCGGGAATTCGTGATTCGGCACTGGAGCGGCGGTCTTTAGGGGCGTCTGGCTTGTCTTCCGAGCTTTGCGAACACCTAAACCGTCCCAACATTCGACGTTTTTTGCCAATATCGGGAAAAGCATCGAATGTTGGGACGGTTTGAATGCTGAGGATGGGCTCGGGAAGTCCTTCTTGCTCGAATGGCATGCCCTGTCGTACGCGTGTCGACCTAGTTTCTGTGTGCGGTACTATATTCCATGAAGAATAATGGCCTGCGTGAGGGGAGGACTGCGTGGACGGGCGCGTGCAACATGACGGCTTTGGTCGCGATATCAACTACCTGCGCATTGCCGTTACCGACAAGTGCAATTTCCGCTGCATTTACTGCATGCCGGCCGATGGCGTGGCGCCTCGTGCGCACGACGAGCTACTCAGTGCCGAGGAAATCGCCCGTTTTGTGCGCCTGGTGGCGGGGGAGGGCATTCGCCGCGTGCGCCTGACGGGTGGCGAGCCGCTGGTCAGCCGCCGCATTATCCCGCTCATTCGCGACATCCGCGCGATCCCACAGATTGAGGATATCTCGCTCACCACCAACGGCGCGCTGCTGCCCAAGCTGGCACCGCAGCTCAAGGACGCGGGGCTTAACCGCGTCAACATCTCGCTCGACACGCTCGACCCTACGCTCTTTGGAAAGATCACGCGCCTGGGTCGGCTCGAGCAGACCATGGCCGGCATCGACGCGGCACTGGCTTGGGGCTTTGAGCCCGTTAAGGTCAACTGCGTTGTGGTGCGCCGGCTCAACCAAGATGTGGTGGCCCTTGCGCGACTCACGGTCGACCGCCCCATTCACCTGCGCTTTATCGAATACATGCCCATCGGCGACGAGCGCACGAGCTCGCATTGCGCTGTGGACCCGCATGCGCCCACGCTCAATCCCGAGCTGTGGGACGCGAGCGACACCGTACCGAGCGACGAGCTGCGGGCGCGCATCAATGCCGGCGCCGCCGCAGCTGGCCTGGGCGAGCTTGAGCCACTCGACATCAACGACGCTCCTGCCGGTGCCGGTCCCGCGCGCTACTGGCGCTTTCCGGGCGCAGCGGGCACGGTCGGCTTTATTAGCGCCATGTCCAACCATTTTTGCGCGAATTGCAACCGTCTGCGCCTGACGGCCGATGGCAACGTGCGTCCGTGCCTGTTCAGCGATGCCGAGTATTCGGTGCGCGATGCCCTGCGCCGTGGTGATGATATGCAGGTACTTTCGATTTGGCGCGATGCCGTGGCCCACAAACCGCAGGAACACGCGATAATTGAGGGCACGCAACGATTTATGTCCCAAATCGGAGGATGATCATATGGCCAAGAGCAGGTACGCCGATGCCACCAAGGCCGCTCGCAGGGCCGCGCTGTCAGCCCACAAAGCCACGTCTGCCAGCAAAGACGCCGCGACCGCGGCCGTGCAACCGACCGCCAGCAATAACGTCGTCGACTCTGCCCGCGACGCCCGTCGCGACGAGCTGACGCACGTGGACGCCAAGGGCGAGGTGCGCATGGTCGACGTATCCGACAAGGCCGAGACCCATCGCATCGCCATCGCCGAGGGCACCATCCTCATGCATCCCGAGACGCAGGCCATGGTGCTGCAGGACCGCGCCAAGAAGGGCGACGTGCTTGCTTGCGCGCGCGTGGCGGGCATCATGGCCATCAAGCGCACGAGCGACATCATCCCCATGTGCCACCCGCTGCTCATCACCAAGAGCAAGTGCGATATCGAGCCCATCGCTTCGGCGGGAACGCCGGCCGACGAGACGCCCGAGGGCTGGGCGCAGGCGCGTCCCGACGGACAGGTCGGCTTTCACGTGCTGGTCACGGCGGGCGTGACGGGCAAGACGGGTATTGAGATGGAGGCGCTGACCGGCGCGAGTGCCGCGTGCCTTACGATCTATGACATGTGCAAGGCCGTCGATCGCGGCATGGAGATCGTCGACGTGCGCCTGCTGCACAAGGAGGGCGGCCGCTCGGGCGTATGGGATCGCGCAGAGCGTCAGGCCGCTGTTGTTGAGGCCGTGGGGGCCGCGGGCGACGCACCCGCGAGCGCACCCGTCGCCGTCGCGCCCGCAGCTCCCACTCTGGCTGTCCCCGCGATCGCGTTTATCGGTTACCAGAACTCGGGCAAGACCACGCTCGTCGAGAAGGTCATTGCCGAGCTCACCCGCCGCGGTCTGCGCGTGGGTTCGCTCAAGCATCACGGGCACCACGGCTTTGATATCGATGTGCCCGCTAAGGATACGTGGCGCCATCACCAAGCCGGATCCAAGCACGTGGGCCTCATCTGCGCCACGCGCTGGGCGGAGTACGCCGACACGCGCGAGGAGGACGAGATGCCCGCGCGCGAGCTGCTGTCGCGCTACAACGATGTCGACGTGGTGATCATCGAGGGCTACAAGACCGAGGGCTTCGACAACATCGTCGTCGCGCGCTCCGGTGTCGACCGTCTGCGCGGCAAGAGCTCGCTCGACCTGGTCGATGGCCACACGCTGGCCCTTGCCTGCAACGAGGCCCTGGCGCGTCAGGCCTTCGACGCCGGCTTTGCGACCCGGGCCATCAACATCAACGACGCTCGAGCCATCTGCGATCTTATCCAAGATCATCTTTAGGGGTCGACGCTGCGCCGGCCCCAAGCACCCCATCTCACCCTTCAAGCCGTCGCTCGCGTACCAAAGTACGTGTCGCTCCTCTTTCGGGGCGACCTGGGGCACTTGGAACCGGCTCGCTACGCTGCCATATCATTGGGCCACCACAGGCAGGCGCCTTTGTGGTGGTTTTTGCTTTGGTAGATCTTTGGGACATGCCTTAAAATCTACCAAGTAGTTCATGCCGGCGAAAAACGGAGAGGAGGAGCTCGATGCGTCCTTAACGTTGCATACGGAAAGATTGAGTCGATGGTCGGCGGTCAATGCCCGCGGCCCGTATTCGTATGCAACAAGGAGCGCCCGTGTCCCTATTTCTAATCTCAAAATCCCAACCGTCGTTGTCCGTGCAGGCCAAGCGCCTGGTGGCAATGCGGTTTCTCATCTACACCGGCTTCCAGACCAGCTACTTTATCGGCGTTATCGGAACACTCACCTATACGGACGGCGCTTCGGTCGTCGCGACATCGCTGGCCGTCCTGTTCATGAATGTATTTGTGATCCTGGGATCCTTTGCGGGTGGCGCGGCACTCGACGCCTGGGGTCCGCGCCGCCATTTCTTGCTGAGCATCGTCGGCACGCTCGCAACCGGCACGGCAATCATCGCCTTTGGTAGTGCGACCGGCATCGTCCTGCTCGGCGCGGTGTTCCTGGGCTTTACGATGGGATTCGCCCAGCCCATCGCCACGTCCTATCCGGCCTACCTTACCGACGATCCTGTCGAGCTCAAAGACATCAACTCCGCCATCGCCATGTTTTCAAACGTGAGTATCATCGTCGGGCCCACGTTGGGCGGCTTTGTCGCAGCTGCTGCATCGTCGCGCACGGTGTTCGTGCTCATGATGCTCTTTACCGTGCTGGCGTTCGTCGTCGGCTGGGGCTTTAGGCCGCAGACCAGCCATGTCGCCGGGGATGCGGATGCCGATTCGGCAGAGGAAGGGGAGCGTGCGGGACAAAGCTCCAGCCCCAGCACGTCCGCCCGCGCCACCTTCGCAGCCAGCATCAAGACAGTCTTCACCAACAGCGTCCTCGCCCTGCTGTTTTGCATCATTTTTCTTTCGAACTTCGGCTACGGAGCCTTTGACCCGCTGGAGTCGTTCTTCTATCGCGACGTCCTGCACGTCGGCGTCGAATGGATGGGCTGGCTCTCGTCGGCCTGCGGTGTGGGCGCGGTGCTGGGCGCCGTGGTTGCGCTCCGTATGTCGCCGCGCCTCGTCAGCCTCAAAACGCTGCTCGTGGCGCTTATGTCCGTGGGCCTGGGAAGCCTGCTCTACGTGGGCACGCCGTACGTGGGCGTGGCTCTTGTCGGCCAGATCGCCCTGGGCGTGGCCTGGGGCGTCGTCAACCCGCTCCACAACACCATCGTGCAAACGACGGCTCCGCTCGAGCAACTCGGTCGCGTCAACTCGGTCATGGGCTTTGGCAATATGTTCGCCGGCGTGGCCCCGCTGGCGATCGCCCCGTGGCTGGCGGCGACGTTTGGCGTGCAGCAGACGCTCATCGGAGCAGGCGTGATCGTGACGGCAGTCCCCGCGGCGTTGCTGCTGTTTGGGCGCCGGCATTTTGATCGTGCCGTAAAGCAGTAAGAAACCATCACAACATTCGATAAAAATCGCGATTTTGCCGAATAACGTCGAATGTTGTGATGGTTTGGCCCGCAAACGTCACTTCCACCACAAAGGGGCCAGGCACCTTTGTGGTGGTTTTGCTTTGACGGGCCGCGCCCGCGCCTTGGTATACCATGTACGCCGTTTGCGAATACACCCCACACCGCCGCGCTACCCAGAAAGGCTCCCATGGACACCACCTTCAGCCACATCAAAGCCGTGTTCTGCGATATCGACGGCACGCTGCTCACGAGCCAGCACACGGTGTCCCCGCGCACCGTGGCGGCGATCCGCGCCCTGCGCGAGCGTGGCGTGCTCTTTGGCCTGTGCACCGGGCGCGACGCCCACGCGACCGAGGCCATGTACGAGCTCTGGGGCATCGAAGGCCTGGTGGACGTGCTCGTGGGCTGCGGTGGCGCCGAGGTCATCGACCGCGCGCACGACATCAACGAGCTGAGCTATCCGCTGCCGGGCGAGACCATCGCGCGCATCTGCAGGCACATGGCGGACCTTCCGGCAACGCCCGTCTGCCCCCGAGACGGCGTGTTCTACGTGCCCGAGAGCAACGCGTGCGTCGAGCACCTGTCGCGCGTCGACGGCGTGCCCTACCAGGTGGTCGATTTTGCCGAGTTTTTGCGCGAGCCGCAGCCCAAGGTGATGTTTACCATGGCACCCGAGGTAATGCCGCGGGTGATTGAGCGGGCGTCGACGTTTGCCGATGACACTGTCAAGGCGGCGGCTCTGCAAACCACGCAGCGACTCTACGAGTTCATGGATCCACGCGTGTCCAAGACGCGCGGCCTTGTGCGCGTGGCGGAGCTCAACGACATGGAGCTCCAGAACATCTGCGTGTTTGGCGATGCCGATAACGACACCTGCATGGTGGCTGACGCCGGCGTGGGCGTGGCCATGGCAAACGGTAGCGACGCCACCCGTGCCGCAGCCGACTTTGTAACCGCGAGTAACGACGAAGACGGCATCGCAATCTTTATCGAGGAGCATCTGCTGTAGCGCCTGGGGGCAGCCACAAAGAAGGCAGAGCGCCTTTGTGGTGGTTTTCCAAGCGTTCCAACAGTCGATTGTTGGAACGCTTTTTTGTAGCGAGGAGATTTGCAGCCGGTAACATGTGATGTCATTCAAGTGTCGATGTATGAACATGTCGGCATACGCTGGTTGTGCAGTAATTGACCAATTAGCTCAAAACTAATATTTGCAGGTAGATATATTGCCATTCATGGCGCAATTTTGACCGTTCACAGATTGAGCGGGTTAAAACAAAATGTTGTACAAACAATGGTAAAGTGTCATTTATCTAGATTTGCTAACGAGTTTACCAGCATCTTTCCGAAATTTAACCCTCGAAAAACAATGCATAGCTTGAATAATTGTCAAGAAGTTAAGGCAACGCGAAGTAAAATTGACATTGTTAGGCTTGCGTTGTTTAAACAAAGAATAATAATATGCATATCGAGCGCGAGCAATTATAGGTTGCGCGCCCAAGTTTGATGGTGAAAGAGCAAGATCGCGGTCTCTTGGGGAGGAGACATCGATGAAAGCAAATTCAGACAAATCTAAGCAAAGTAATAAAGCGACGCGCCGTGTACTGGCAGGCGTTTTGTGCGGAGCCTCCGTTTTGAGCCTGGTACTGTCGCTCGTCATGCCCCCGATCTCGCAGGCCATTGCCAACGATGCCCAGGCAGCTCCTACCGAGGAAACTGTGATGGGGGGGGGTTCCTCAACTGAGTCTACTGATGTAGAAAACACCAACAACGGGGATACCGAAAACCAGAATAGTGACGACGCTGAGGGTGGCGAGACTGGAGATGATGTCCAGTCTGAGGGGCTGTCCGAGGAAGACTCGCAGGACGAGGATGCCGAGCAGACCGCGGATGACGCTAGCAATGAGGGCACAATTCCACCTGTTGCGGAGGATGCGACCGAATATACGCTGATTAATTCTGCAGACGACCTATCTCGCTACCTTCAAAATGATAAAAAGGCCGGCAAATATCGCTTGAATCACGATATTGAGTATGCAAGCGACATTACGCTTGGCCAGGGTGAAACCACCATCGACCTCAACGGCCATAAGATCAAACACTCGGGCGTGGAGTCTGGCAAGTCGTCCAACATGTCCATGTTCAATGTGCCCGAGGGTGCGACGCTCACGATTGAGGATTTGCAGCAGGCGGCTGATAACAAGTTCGAGCAGGGTGGCGACAAAAACGGCAACCTTGCTAAGCTCGATTACGACGGCACAACGCCCAGTAAGCTCACTTACTACGTGACTGAGTCGACTTCGAGTGACACTGCTACTACCGAGACCCTTTTCAAGCATGAGGTTGCCATCAATGGCGCCATCGTGGGCACCACTGCTCACTCTACGATGAGGCTCATCAACGTCCGTGGCGGTACGTTTAACCTTCAAAGCGGCGTGCTGACCACGACTCAGGACGCAAATGTTGGCAACCTGATTTATGCCGAGACGGGATCTACCGTCAACATGAGTGGCGGATACGTTTGTGGTGCTTCTATAGGCAGCAGTGGTGCTGGTGCTGGAATTCATGTTGAGGGCTCAACCCTGGAGATCTCTGACGGCGTAATCGCTGGTAACTATGCCCCCAGTGGCGGCGGCGTTTATGCCCTGAATTCTACGGTAAACATGGTTGGCGGTATTATCTCCGGTAACGGTACAAATGATAATGAAGTCGGTTATGGCGCGGGAGTTTGTGCTGAGGACTCTATGGTGACCATTACGAATGGTTACATTACTAACAACAAATATCAGTTCTATACCGATGAAGGACACAAAGGTAACGGTTGTCACGGTGGTGGCGGCATTGCTGCCTTTAGCCACAATCAGGGACAGAAAAAAGGCGGTCTGATTATTAGCGGCGGCTACATCACGGGCAACTACTCTGCCGAGGCTGGCGGCGGCGTTTATGCTGGCGCTTGGAATCAAGCTCTTTCCGGGTTTACGTTTTCTGGTGGAATCATCGCCAGCAATGTGGCGCAAAACTCAGAGGGTGGCGGCATCCGTATCGCTGCGCCTACAGTTGGCGAATTTAATGTGAGCGGCGAGAAAGCCTACATCACTAACAATACGACCAATACCACCAACGACTGGGGTGGCGGCGGCGTGTTCGTTCAGGGTAGTAGTGACCAAGGCATTAAATCGGCGAGCCTCAATATATATAACGCGCTGATTACCAACAATCATGCCAATGGCTTTGGCGGCGGGTTTGCCGCTTGCCCGACTGGTAAGACTGCCATTACCGATACCAATGGCATCGCGATTTTCGATAATTCTGACGGTAGACCTGACGGTAGTGGTTATAACCGATCGGGTGGCACACACGAAAAGACCGATGACAAGGATAAAAACGATGGCGGCGAAATAACTGATGAGTTTAAAAATGCCGGTCACAAGGACCTTTTTCTTATTCGCGATAGTACTAACGCTGAATCGCTGCCGTATATCGCTGCCGTAACAGGTCAGATGCTTGGTGGCGGAGCTGCCAATTGGTCGGGCACGATCGACAACAATACACGAACGTCTATCGGCAAGTACGAGGGCGCCCAAGCTAAGTACATGATTGGCCTTAAATCTGAGCCGATTCAGGAAGATATGGATGCTGCTACCGCGGCTGCGTCCCTCTTCATCACGGGCAACGAATCCAACGTCCACGGTGGCGGAATCATGACCAACGGCGACGTAATCGCTGGCTCCACCACGCAGGTGAACGTGTACCCCAAGATGAAGCTCAACGGCACTAAGGCACTGGAAGGCCGCGCGCTTACTGCGGATGATGCGGGAAAATTCAGGTTCCAACTCTTGGAGCCGGGCAAGAGTGGTGATGTTCCTAGCTTTAATAATAATGATGGCAAATTGCAGCTCAATGGCTGTTTAAAAGTTGGCGATGGCGATGGGGTCACGAACGACGCTGAAGGTAACTTTGTCTTTGATTTGGGCAGGGTCAACTCCGATGGAACGAGCGTCTACTACCTCGTTGAGGACCCCGGCAGCGTTGAGGATCGCGTCCCTGGCGTGGACTACGACCAGACCATCTACAAGATTGAGCTTACAACTAAGACCGAAAATCGGCCGGTGCTGGATATTAATTACATCTACTATTTAGTTACGAATGTAAGGGTTACTAATCTCAAGAGTAATGAGCCGCCGAATACGATTACTCCGACCAACGGTAGCGATGTCTACATTAAGATCACCGATGGCAGCACCGACAACACCTTTACTAATGCATACAAACCCAAGGGCTCTTGGATACCTCAGGTGACCAAGAAGGTCGACGGCGGCGAGATGAAGGCGTTCACATTCGAACTCGCGAACGAGGACGACCTGAACTTCACCAATCCGGAAACGGTAACAATTAATCCTGATCCTGCGAATGCCAAAACTGACAAAAACGGTAATGCGACGAGCACGGTCAATTTCAAGCCGAAGGACTATGAGCTCAAGGACCTTGAAAATGGATCTAAGACCTTCACGTACTACGTGCGCGAGAAGGACGAAAGCTCGACCTATCCGCATTACAAGTTTGATCAGTCGGTCTATAGGTTCAAGGTTGTGGCAACGGATAACACCAAAGGAGGAATCGACTGTGCGGTGACCTACAGGAAGGGATACGTTAACTCCGAAGGCAAGTGGATAAACGACGATACCACTGACCACGACCTCACCGACACCTCCACCCCCACCTTCACCAACACCTACTCAACCTCTTTGCCCCTTTCTGGTATGTCGGGCGTCACTCTGACGTACCTTGCCGGCGCGGCGGTGCTTTGCGCTGCTGCGGCCTGGATGCACATTCGTCGCAAGGCGAATGCGAAGGGAGGCGAGCGTCGTGAATAAGAAAGTTTGCTCCTTCCCGATCTTGTTTGCGCTGCTCGCCCTCTTGATCGGCATCTGCGCGGTTGTGTTCCCCGCATCTGCGCAGGCCGCGCCGACCTCGACCGGTTCCATCACGGTGAGCGGTACCGTGGCGAGCAGCTACGACGCCTACCAGATCTTTAGCGCCAACGTCGTCGACGGCGACAGCGACGCCAAGATCGCCACCGACCTTGCCTGGGCAAGCGACGCCGTGCGCGATGCCGTGTTGCCTGTGCTGCACAGCGCCGGTATGCCCAATTCCCAGACCACCGCGCAGGAAGCTGCCGAGTGGCTCAACACCGATTCCCACCTTACGAGCGCGCTGAGCGCACAGCTCGCTCGTTCCCTCCGGAGCTCTGGCGCCGTGTCCGTGGCCCTCAACGCGGGCACGGCGGCCGAGCTGCCCTGTGGCTACTGGCTCATCGTCGCCGACGACGACGCCATCTCCCAGAACGAGGCCGGCACCGCGCCGGTCATGGTTCTGGTCGGCGGCAGCGCCGTCACCGTCAAGCCCAAGGCGGCGACCCCCAAGGTGTCCAAGCATGTGCTGGAGGACAGCACTGCTGCCTGGCAGAAGGCCGCCGACGCCACGGTCGCCGACGACCTGTACTGGCGCCTCTCTGCCACGGTCCCGGCGGGCCTCACGGCCTACGACACCTATGCGGTGCGGTTCGTTGACACCATGAGCGCGGGGCTCGACCCCTCCAAGGTGGCCGCGAGCATGCGCGTGTACGTGGTGGCGGGCGCCGAGGGAGGCTTCGACGCCGTCTCGACCGGCAAGGACGGCCGCGCCGGCACCGAGCCCGCGAAGGGCTGGACTGACATCACTGCCCAGTGCGCCACCAAGGTAGCGGCCGACGGTAAGACCTTCACCGTGCGCACCGGCGACCTGATCGCCGCGCTCGGCGGGGCCGACGCCTTCGCCGCGGGCGCCCGCGTGGTCGCCGTGTACGACGCGCCGCTCAACAGCGCATGCAACCACGGCATCGCGAAGGGCAACCCCAACGAGGTCTACCTGCGCTACCCGCGCTCTCCCTTTGCCGACCAGTCCGGCGACGCCGGCTTCACCCGCACACCGAGCGATGACGCCACGGCCTATACCTGGGATCTCGCGCTCACCAAGCGCGGCAGCGACGGCGACAAGCCGCTTGCCGGGGCGGTCCTGAGCATCGCCGACGACCGCGGCCGCACGCTGGCGGCCGACGGCACGTGGGATGCGGAGGGCAAGGCCACCGTCACCACGGGCGAGGACGGCCGCGTGACCGTCTCGGGCGTGGACTCGGGCAAGCTGGAGGTCCGCGAGCTCAAGGCGCCCAAGGGCTACACCGCCTTTGAGGGTACGCGCTCCGTGACGGTCAAGGCCGAGGGCCTGGACGTCGACCAGGTGGCCGCCGCCAAGCCCAAGCTCACCATTACGGCCGAGTCGCCCCTGCGCGCCGACAGCGCGGACGGGTCGACGGGCAGCCTGGAGGCGTCGCTCATCAACACGCCCGCCGGCACGCCCCCTAGCATCTTCACCGGAGGCTTTATGCCCTCGACTGGCGATATGGCAATGTACGCCGTGGCCGCCGCAGCGGTCGCTGGAGCTGCGCTCATCGTGGTCGCGCTCCTGGTCAAGCGGGGAGGTGGCAGCCATAAAGAGTAGCTGGCAGCCCCACAGAGAGCGGGGCGAGACATAACCAAGCAGATGCTTAGACACAGACAGATGGTTTTAGATCAAATGGATTTCAAGCAGAAAGCAGAGGAAAAGAAGATGAGTATGAGCAAGAACATCGCCCGCCTGGCAGTAACCGCCGGTCTCACGGCCGCGTTGAGCTTCGGCGGGGTGATGGCCCCGGTGACGATGGCGTTTGCTGATGAGGGTGACAACACCATCACCATCACACAGAACGCAAACAACGGAAACACCAAGTTCAAGGCGTATCAGATCTTTAAGGCCGGCGTCGTGGACGAGGATGGGCAAAAGATTGTGTCCAACGTCGACTGGGCGAGTGGACAAGCGAAGACTGCCGTTCTCGGTGTCCTTACGGCTGAATCCGTGCCGGGCATCAATTCCGAGTCGACCCCGCAGGAGGTCGCCGACTACCTTTCTACGATCACGTATTCCACGGTCGTGAAGAAGGATGATCTTCTCAATAAGATTGCTCTGGCCGTCGAAAAGAACGTGCCTGCGGACGGCGATGCTTTTGCTGCGGGCAGGGCTTTTGAGCCTAAGAATGCTGATAATACTCCCAACACGGGCTATTACCTCTTCCTGACCGATGACACCGGCATTGGCCAGTTGACCGAGAACAAGAAAAACACTGGTACTTCCCCGATTTTTGCTGTTGTTGGCGGTCATCCCGTGGTCGTTGCCGAGAAGACCAGCATTCCTACAGTCAACAAGGAAGTTCGTGAGGGCACGACATGGGGAAAGGCGAGTGACTCGTATATTGGCGAGGAGGTTGAATATAAACTGACCGGCTCCGTAGCGAGCAACATCGACACCTTCACCAAGTACGAATATTCGTTCCAGGATCATCTTTCTGTTGGACTGGAGGCTATCAAGGACTCCGTTAAGGTGACAATTAACGATAAAGTTATCCAGCCTGCAGATGGCTACACGGTAGGCCTTGACGAGACTAAGGACGCTTCTGGGAACCTCACTGGCGGTCATGACCTGACGATTTCCTTCTCTGATCTTAAGGCTGCTGCAACAGCCGCAGGCGTGACGCTTACGGGCGACTCTAAGGTCGTTGTGACCTATAAGGCAAAACTGACCGATAAGGCGGAATATAAAGGCACTGGTAACACCAATGAGGTCAAGCTTGTCTACTCCAATAATCCCATGACTGAGGACACGGGCACATCTGAGTCGGACAAAGTTGCTGACTACGTCTTTGGCCTCGATGTTACCAAGACTGCTTCGGATGATTCGCAAAAGAAGCTCGTTGCCGGCTTTAAGGTCAAAATGACCAAGGAGGGTACCACTCCTGTTACTGGCGATAAATGGCTGACGGAGACTGGTGGATTCACTAGCGATTCAGGCAAAGCTGGAGTGTTTAGGACTAAAGAGACTGACAGCAAGGTCTTTATCCCTGGTCTTGTTGCAGGTGAGTACGAGATTACGGAGTGTGAGACGCCCGCGGGTTATAACTCCATTAGCTTTACCATTACGGTGACGCCTACATACAATGAGACGACCGGCGAACTGACAGGACTCAACGTAACCCCCAGCTCTGATATGGTCACTTCTGAGCTCGATGGAAACGTTACCTCGACCAGGATTCCCATCACCATCGAGAACAAGAAGGGCTCCGGCCTCCCGCTCACCGGTCTTAACGGCGTGACCTTCACTTGGATCGCTGGTGGCGCGGTGCTGTGCA
>ERZ1035014.776-NODE-776-length-13020-cov-6.849981_pt1 | contig 13020 bp, 28 predicted proteins | sample MGYA00520620_ERZ1035014 | MGnify/ENA primary metagenome ERZ1035014 (study PRJEB33766, sample SAMN09781744) | gut metagenome | biome: gut microbiome | host: Homo sapiens | place: Madagascar | study: EMG produced TPA metagenomics assembly of the PRJNA485056 data set...
GTTCTTTATGAGAATAATTCTGTCGATAATATTACAGTAAAAAATTTAGAAGCACTTGCAAAAGCTCTTGATTGCACTATTACCGATCTTTTTATTTCGGACTCAAGTCTAGTAAATTAGACTTAAATTAATTTCCAACTCTGAAAGCTGCACATTAATAGTACTTGTATTTTCTCCCGACAGATTGTTTACAGTGTGCAGCTTCCAGGGTTGGAACAATCATCTCTCATGCAATGTCAATAATCTGGATCATATTGATTTAGCATGTGGAAAATTTTTTAAGGTACATTAAAAACAGAAACGAAAAGGACGTATGGAATTATGGCAATCTGAATGTCATGTTTCAGAATTCGGCGATGATGCCTAGCCGACTACTCACGAAAGATTATTGGCATTGTATGAGAGATGAAAAAAGGTATCCACTCACGATGGATACCGAGGTTGAAGTTGATTCGGAAAAACTTCTCCTACATTCTACCACACAGAAAGAAAGGAAAACTATATGGAAGTTACATTTAATTATGCCAAGGAAGAACCTGATATGGTCGACCAGGACTGCATGATCAGATTCATCTGCAAAATGATTGCAGAAAGAAAGAAGGATCCGGTATACATGGCCGGATTTGAAAAGTGGAAAAAGGAAAGAGAGGAGCAGAACAGTGGAAGACAAACAACTGATATGTGACTGTGCTGCACATGCATTGAAGCAGACAGATGCGTTCAAAGATATCATCAAGATTGATTATTATCAGTCAAAGGAATCAGATGAATCGCACGTAGTTATTCACTATCAAAGCGGAACACGTATTATCTGTACAACTATGGATAGTGGCTTTGAACTGCTCAAAGATATCATCAATCATGTAGGAGGCTGACTATGGAAATCGCAGAAATTGTAAAGAGAAAAAATGCAGCGCAGAAATACGTGCATGACAATCTGGACAGAAAAGAAATCATTATGCAGCTTGCTGAAGAAGCATCAGAACTGTCACAGGCATGTCTCAAATATATACGCGCACTGGATGGAAAGAATCCATGCGCTGAGCAGGATCCGATGGCATATATGGCAGACATCATTGAAGAGTTCGCAGATGTATCAAATGTTGCTGAAACCGCACGTATCTATATCGATTATGAGATTGTCGTTAATAAAGCAGAGCGCTGGGTAGAAAGATTAAAGGTATTAAAAGAAAGTGAAGGTGCAGATCATGAATGAAGAAAAGGTTCTGGAGGTACATCATTTCGAAAAACCGTTGGAAATTGCTTCTTTCGCAAGAAAGAAAGCAGTTGAAGAAGAACCAGTGCAGACTATCAGCAACAGTGATGTTGCATTGATCTGCTTTCTGACCATCGCGATTCTTACGCTTGTGGCCATTCAACTGGGGATTCTGATGCTATGACAGTTATCGCAAGGATCAGGTTCCTGGAAGAAAGCAATGAAGTACTTAGAAGAAAAGTTGCCGATCTTGAAGAATTGAATGCAGAGCAGTTTGATGCACTGCACAAGTCTGAACTGAAAGTTCAGCAGCTCGAAGCAGAGAATGCTTCTTTGAGGTCACGCAATGAAAGTTAACTGGAATCTATTGGAGGAGTTATTGAATATGCAGAAGAATTATCACCTGGATGCATATGCAGTTGATGCAGTGGATCAGCGCAGCAGACCAGTGCGCTTTGAAATCACAGACGGATGCAATGGAAAGTACTGCATCCGAACAGAACATGATGAGGTCTACGTTGACAAAAAGGACTTAACAGATGTTCAGCTGCTCATTGCTGAAGAGTCAGCCAGATGAGGAAAGGAGAATAATGCCAAACCGAATACTGAGGGAAAGCATCTGCAGGAGCGATTCAATTGATCAGCTTTCATGGTTTGAAGAAGCTTTTTTCTATCGGTTGATTGTGAATGCAGATGATTATGGAAGGTTTGACGGGAGACCGGCGATTATAAGAGGATCCTGCTTCCCACTGAAAGATGTTAGATTCAGTCAGATTGATAGCGCCATTGAAAAGCTTGCCTCTGTAAATATGATCTACACATATGAGATAGATGGTAGAACCTATATACAGATCGTGAACTGGGGCGAATATCAGCAGGTCCGTTCTAAAAAATCGAAGTATCCTGCGCCTTTAAACTGTGAAAATGAAAATCTGATATCAAATGATATCAAATGCAATCAAATGATATCAGATGTTACCGTAATCCAATCCAATCCGAATCCGAATACTAATCCGAATCCGAATACTAATCCGAATCCAAATATATATAGTGCAGCTTCACTGCTTGACGTGAAGGAATCTGATATTCTTTCGCCTCTTGAGTCCTGGTTCATCACTTTTTGGAATGCGTATCCTAGAAAATCGGACAAGAAAAAAGCGCATGACAAGTTTGTAAAAGTGTGCAAGACGGAAGAGTTATTCCACAAGATCATGAACGGAGTGAACAACACGGTAATACCAAAGGCAGCTGCAGACGGAACAACGAAATACATTCCGTTAGCAACAACGTGGCTGAATGGTGAACGCTGGGAAGACGAACCGTACAGGCAGTCAAAACAGCAGAAGGGAGGGAACTGGTTTTGAATCGTGAAGAGACAAGACTGATACTGAACACTTTGAAAGTGAACTATCCAGGAAGCTTTCGGCAGATGACAAGGGATGAGATGCAGGCAATGCTTAATCTGTGGTCAAAGCAATTTGAAAGGCTGCCATACCAGGCAGTAGAACAAGCTGTTGGAAGTATCATTTCGACTGATACAAGAGAGTTTGCACCAAATGTCGGCCAGATCAAAAGCAGGATCATGGATAATATCGCACTGGATGTAGAACAGAAGGCAATCCATGCATGGGAGGAACTGCGCATGTTTATTCGCAGTACGTCATCATGGAACACAAAAGCTGAAGAAATGCCAATGTATGAAAAGCTCGATGTGATCACCAGGAGAATCTATTCGTACCGTGAAGCAAAGAGCCTTGCTTTATTCACCAGTGACACACTTGAGTACAGGAGATCAGAGTTTATCCGTCTGTACAGAAAGCTGGCTGAAAAAAGAAACGAGGAACTGCTGATGGATGGGAATCTGGTTGAACTTGCTGATGGTAAAGAAAGATTTTTTTCGCTTGGATATACAAGTGATGACATTCAGCAGATTACGTATGATCAGCCGGCAAGAGACATTGCTGGAGTTCTAGGTGTAGGAGAAACAAATGAATAAGCTTATTGGTGAAATTATTTACTGGGTCATTGTTCATAGAGAATTTGCTGTAAGAGCTTTTTTTTCAATCGTGGCAGTTGGATATTTGCTTATTGTACGAGCGTATTGGAAGGAATGGAAAGGCTGGAAGGAAAACTATGACAAAAAATAAATTGTCAGATTTGCAGAATCTGCTGTTTGCTCAACTTGAAAGACTGGATGACGAAGAACTGTCAGATGAAGATGTTCAGAAAGAGGTTCGAAGAGCGTCTGCTGTAAAGGGAGTGGCAGAAGAAATCATCAAGGTCAATCAGCTTGTTCTGGAAGCATCTAAGACTGCACTTGAATATAGATTGAAGCAGGAAGAAAGCGACTCGCTGATGATTGAACAAAGGACAAGCAAATGAATGGACATAAATACACAAGTGAAGAAGACCAGTGGCTGAAGGAATTTGCTCCTGGCCATCCGTTTAAAGTAATACACGCTGAGTTCAACAAAAGGTTTGGGACAGAAGTTACTTTATGCGCCATTGCAGGCAGAGCAAAAGTCATTGGAGCAAGGAATGGAATAGACGGCAGATTCAAAAAAGGCTCTATTTCTCATAACAAGGGAAAGAAGATGAGTGAAGAACAGTATGAGCGATGCAAGAGTACGATGTTCAAGAGTGGCCATAGCCCTCACAATAGGAAGCCGGTTGGATCAGTAAGGTTTGTGGATGGCTATTACATGATCAAAGTGAAAGAACCATCTACCTGGATGACAAGGGCAAGATATGTGTATGAACAGGAACACGGAAAAGTTGCTGACGATACATATATTGTGCATATCAATGGAGACAAAGCTGATGACAGGATTGAAAATCTGATTGAGATGAAGAAGTCTGAAATTATTGCACTGAATGCAGAAGATTTTTTTGCAAAAGCAGACTGTGATGAAGCAAAACTTGTTGCAATTTATCTTGCAAAGATCTCTGACAGAATAGGAGAAAGATAACTATGCAGAATTTGAAAAGCAGATGGATGCAGATTTCTGAAGATGACAGAGAAGAAGTCCTCGCAAACAGATTTGGATGGATGCTTAAAAATCTGCTTGAGTATGGGAACACACTTGTTCCAAACCAGGCAGTTCGAAAGAATGATATCTCTCATATATGCAAATCATTGGAGTACGACTTGTATACGCTCGGTTTCGATGCAAATGTTCGTGTTACCAGGCACGAAGAGCTGGAAACCAATGATGTGAATTACATTGCAGAAGCAGAATTTTTGAATGGAGGTGAACGGAATGGGAAACGCAGCATGCAGAAAAACAAGCGGAGAAGAAAAGTACTGTAAGTACTATGGCCAGCCTTACTGCAAGAATCCTCGCTCGATTGTGCAGGTAATTACATCAAGGATTCCTGGCACTTTTCCACCAGGCTGTCCTATGAAGTGCGAGTTCAACGACAGAAACAGAGCAAAAGGCGGAAAGGAGAATACTGAATGATCGTGAACAAAAAATATTTATTACCATTATTACCATTGTTAGCGTTGCCCCTGTGTGGATGTATCGGAAACAAGCAGATTGTAGACACGACATACACGTATAAGAAAGAAATCGTGAAAATGCCTGACGGAGAATCAAAAGAAATAGAGCTTAGCAGTTGGGCAGATTATGCTGACAGTGATGGAATTTCAATTGTCGGGAAAGATGGAGAGCGTATTTACACGCATCTAAACAATGTTGTACTGATTGGAGATTAGTAATGGAAGAAGAAAATATTCTTACATTGAAGAACCAGAAAGAAAGAATGGTTTTTGTTGAAAATAGTGATAACTGGACAACGGTAGACAATAATTCAGATTTGCTTGAGGTGCGCTGTTTGTTCATTGGCGAACGTATATTTGTTCGATTTTTAACCTATGAACAGAAGTTTCCTTGGCATGATGATAATTTTACAGATACGAAAAAAAATCCACCAAAGTGGACAAGATTGGAACAGTTTGAAATCAGAGAAGACGAGGAACATGTTAAATTCCTTGTACAAGTTTCAAATACAAAGTTGTGTGATGTGATTGCAAAATATCAAAGAAAATCGAGAAAGGAGCTAGAGCAATGAATTATTACAAAGAAATTTCTAAAATGCTAGGCGTTGAACCTGGGGAAGAATTCAAAATTAAACGTAAAGGCGATGCCAAAGCTGCAAAGCAAAAATTTTGTTTCACAGAAGAGGGGCTTATAACCCCAAATGCAGATCATAATTGCATTCTAGATTTCTTAAATATCCTGGAAGGAAAAGCCGAAATTGTAAAACTTCCTTGGAAACCAAAAACAGGAAGAGGCTACTGGTACTACAGCCCTTGTGATGAAACCGCGCATAGAGGTAATTGGACGGGTGGATATCATGATTTGCTTTATTGGAAAGCGGGTAACTGTTTCGAGACAAGAGAAGAAGCGATTGCAAAAGGCGGAGAAAACATAAAAGCAATTCGTAAGGAATTCAAAGAAGCATGAATTACTGGAAACAATTTGTAGAAATGCTTGGGCTGGAATTAGATGAGGAGTTTAGTCTTGCAAAGCCTAATGGAGAAAAAGTAACTGAAGATAAGTATAAAGTTACAGAACGTGGTCTTTATTACAAACCGCAAATTGGAATAAATCGTTACAATGAGGCGCCGATAATTATTTACAACCTATTAAATGGAAAATATAAAGCAGTACCTAAGCCATGGAAGCCTAAAAATGGTGATGCATATTGGTACTATAGAATTTTAAGAGAAGAGGCTTCATGGACAACATGGAGTTTCGATAGCATTGATTTTTGCAGATGGAATGCAGGAAACTGCTTTAAAACAGAAAAAGAAGCCATGGAAAAAGGTAGAGAAATCATGAAAGCAATTCGTAAGGAGTTCGAAGAAGCATGAAGAATGCAAGCGAACAATTGAGAGACGTTCTCGAATATGTCAGAAGAGTAAAAAGCGCACTCCGAAATAAAAAATATTGCTATGAAGAATGTGATAATGAAAAAATTAGAGAAATATTTCTAATCAGCTTAAAAGCGGAATTACTTCTTCTGTACAATAGTTTAAATGTTTGGATTAATGCTGGACTTCCAATGGAAGAAACAGAAACAGTGAATTTAAACAATGCCAAGGAGGAAGATTTATGACATATGAAGAAGCAATTGCAGAGGTTGCTGCGATTGGTGCAGTAAAAACAGTCAAAGAATTAGAAACTATGAGACAGACTGTGGAAAAATATCATAAGCTGCTTAATACATGCAAAGATATTTCTGACTTTAACGAAGTCGATGGGTTCAAGTGCTCAAACTGTGGAATCGAGATTACAGATTTCTGCAGAGTTGAACGTGATGAAGACGATGGATCTGAAACATACCATGAATACGTTTTAAAATACTGCCCGAATTGTGGGAGATTTATTAATCGAGATGAATGATATGTGGAAAATGCTTGAAAAAAGTCAAAGGTCAGCAGACCCTTCTGCATTGGAAGGCCATGTAAATGAATTGATCCATATGGCCAAGCAAAAGACTGCAGGTCAAAACAGAAGCGACAACAGAAAAGATATTCCGTTTGAACTTCTGGACTTGATTAAATGGATGATCATATGTAAAGCATGCTATCTGGTGCTGGATGAAAGATGGGACCGGGTTAAGGAAATATTTAAAGATGAATAAATATGAAGAAGCACTGGGTTTTCTGTTAATTGGGCCTGCAGATTGCTATGGTGACAAAACGTTGACCGAAAGGTATGAAATTATAAAAAACATTAAATTGTTAAAAGAACTTGTTGAAAGAGCTACACCGAAGAAAGTAGTTAAAATGAGGGCGGATTCAGAATATGCATCATGTCCTGGCTGCCGTCAATCTGTGAACTACTTAGAAGAATTTTGTCATTGCTGTGGCCAGAAATTAGATTGGAGTAAAGAAGATGAAAAATGAAAAAAATACAGAAATGGAAAAGTTTTTGAAAGAGATAGAAACACTAGAAGATAAGCTTAGAGAAAACTTTGGTGAACTGAAATACTCTCTGCAAAAAATATTTGCATCCGAATGTGGAGGTCCTGTTCTGACAGAAAAGGAGCATAGCTATCTTTTTTCAATCATCAAACCGTTCCGAAATAAAGTGACTTATATTGGAAAGTTCACAAAAGGAGAGGATGAAAATTACATTGAAATCGGAATTTATGAAGACTTGGAGATTGGTCTTCCTGTATTTCCAAACAATCAGATGTATTTAGGAATGAAGGAAGATAAAAAATACACTCTTGAAGAACTTGGACTGTGAGACTGATATGAAACTACAAAATTGTCCGAGATGTGGAAATTCGGTAAGGGTTCAAGTCAGCTACAATAAAAGGATTGGTGGAAGATATCCAATGATTATCAGATGCAGCTGCTGTGGTTTATCCACGGCAGAATGCAACAGTGAAAAAGAAGCAGTCAGCGAATGGAACAGTTTATTCTGTATTGGACAGATTGCAGGAAGGCAGATTAAATTATTTTAAATGGCTAATTTTGGAAAGAAAAAAACTGCTAAAACAAAAGCAGTTCCTAAAAAGATGCCAAAGAGATTAGATAATCCTACTAGCAGCTATCAAAGAGTCACTGATGACAAGCTGGGCAAGCAGACTATGTGGTACATCTCAAAGAATGACTTTGAAAAGATGCAGCGTGTACAGCTTGTGCGTATTCAGAAAGCTGCACCAGGAACAGATAACGAGTACAGGCAAGACAGAAACTATGTCTTGCTTATGCTTGGTGTCAACCTGGGGTGCAGAACAAATACAATACTGGAAATGACTCCAAGAGATTATGCAGGTGGGAAATTCAGAGTCAAAGAACATAAGACAGGAAAGGTCCAGCAGTTCGATTTGAGAGATAACCTGTATAAACTGCTTACCGACTATACTCGAAAATATAACTATACTACAGATGAATTCATCTTCAGAGCACATAGATCAAGTGATAACGTTCCACTGACAAGACAGACTGCATGGGTATTTGTAAAGGAACTTGCTTCTGAAGTTGGAATCGAATATATGGTTGGAGCATACTCGCTCCGAAAATCATTTGCTAGATGGCTGTATGATGAGTGCCACGACATCTACAAAGTTCAGCGAGTTCTTGGCCATTCCTCAGCAGTTGTAACCGCAAGATATATCTGTCTTGAAGAAGACGAAGTCATTAGGATCAGAGAGACAATTGAGTACGGTTTTGACAGGTTTCATTAGTCGGAATCTTACAAGGCTCATTATGTAAGAAAGCGAAAACGCAAAATAAACAGATTTACGTATAAATAAAAGGAAATCAAAAAGAATAAAAGCTATGTGAGAATCTTACTTAACTTGAATTCTGCAAGATTCCGAGAAAGGGGAAGAAACACAAAAATGTTGTGCAAAATCGATACAAATTCGTGCGTCGAAAAAGAAACTGTCAATCATCCAAGTCACTATCAATCAGTCAGTGGATTAGAAGTAATCGATGTGATGAAATCATTCACTGAAGACCTGAAAGGAATAGAAGCAGTAGATACTGCACAAATCATCAAGTACATCTGCAGATGGAAAAAGAAAAATGGTTTGGAAGATCTGAAAAAAGCAGAATGGTATTTAAATCATTTAATTGATTTTGTTAAAGAACAGGAGAATTTACAATAATGGCACCATTAATCAATCCGTGGCTGTTCTATCTTGTGAATTTCCTAGGTGATTTAAAAGATATATGCTCATTTGTTCTGATTGTATGCGGAGTAGCAATGGTTTTTCTCACTTTTAATGGCTTTATCGATGAGGATGAAGAAAAATTGAAAACTAATAAAAAAACAAAAAAGAGATTGTTAGTTGTTTCGGTGTCAATGCTAATTGCTATTGCATTTATTCCAGCCAAAGAAACTTGCTATCAAATGATGATTGCTTCACAGGTTACAGATGAAAACATTCAATCTGCAGAAGATGTGATCAAGAAATCTGTTGACTATATCTTTGAGAAGCTTAAAGAGAGTGATTAATGACACTTGAAGAACTTGAACAGTACAGAGCACTCTATTTAGAAATTGATGCAATTGCTGAACAGCGAGATGCAATGTACAACACTTACAACTCACCATCGTTCAGTTCTGCTGGATCCTTTAACGCAGAACCTCACTCGCCAGTTGAAGCTGCACTGAAGAAAATTCAAAAGCTTGAAGATCTGTACGATAAGAAAATAAAGGATCTTAGAATAAAAGCTGAAACAATTGAAGACTGGCTGTATACAGTTGATAATCCATTCGTTCGTTCCTGTATCAGATATCATTACATGCTTGGTTATTCATGGAAGGAAACTTCAAAGAAAATGTATGGATATGACTCTTATTACAATGCCAGGAAGATTGTATTCAGGTACTTTGGCAGAGAATAAGTCATTCTGTACAAATTGTCCAAATTATTACTGCTATTATTGTAGTGTCGAAAGAGAGTTCATAAGGACTCTCTTTTTACGTGGCACTGTCGAACTTCCTTTCTGAATACTGTTTTCTGTTGTAGCCAATGTCATAAGGCAGTGCCTTTAAAGAGGAATGATCATGGATGAAGATGTAATTGATGTATCACACTTGTCAGAAGAAGAATACAAGCAGCATATGAGAAGGCTGCAACAGCTGTACACTTCGCCATGTCTATATTGCACAGCTGTCTGTACTGACTGGGCACGATGCGAGAAGTACCAGAAGTGGTACAGACTAGCTAACAGAATAAAGAGGTGACTATGGATAGAAATATAAACAAGCTCAAGCAATTGAACAAAGATGTAAAGTCACCATGTGGACAGTGTGACATACGCAGCCACTGTAACGTTCCAGGCAAATGCCCGGCTTACACACACTGGCGCAAGGTTTACTTGTCGAGAAAGATAACACATGGTTAGAAGAGGTACCTCTGGTGCTAGAAACAGACCAGACAAAGACGGAACACATCGTGCAGCATTCGATAAGAACAAGAAGAGAATCTATGCAACACAGACTGTCTGTGCTCTATGTGGCAGACCTGTGGACTTCTCTCTGAAGTTTCCTCATCCTATGTCTGCAACGATTGACCATATTGTTCCTGTTTCTAAAGGCGGACATCCTTCAGATATAGACAATCTTCAGCTTGCACATCTGTCATGCAACAGAGCAAAGGCCGACAAGACAGCAAAGATAGTCTTCCTGGCTGATGACAAGGCAATAAGCAATCGTATTCTTCCTCAGTCAAAGAACTGGTCTGAATACAGGTCCAAATAGGGGGCATACCACCCCAAGAGCCTGCCAGGCTGATAACCCGCCCGCACTGCGAATATATCTCGCGGAAACGCTTAGCATTCTGAAATCAGAGTGCTTTTTTTATACAAGGAGGTGCTAAATGGCACAAGGAATTGGATATTTAAAACGTAAACTTGCACTGAAGCAGTCTAGAGTTCAGACTCGCTACAGATACTACGAAATGAAGGAATGTCATACTCCAAGAAACCTGATGGTTCCTGATCAGCTCAAAAATAAATTCTCGATCAAGCTTGGATGGTGTACCAAGGCAGTAGACAGTCTGGCTGACAGACTTCAGTTCAGAGGATTCAAGAATGACAATCTTGATCTGACTTCCATCTATCAGATGAATAACTTTGATGTGCTTGCAGACAGCGCTATCCTTGGAGCACTGATAACAAGCTGTGATTTTATTTACATCTCAATGGATAAAAACGGATATCCTCGAATGCAGGTCATTGATGGTTACAATGCTACAGGCATTATGGATGAAATCACAGGAATGCTCGAAGAAGGATATGCAGTTCTTGACCGTGATGAGAACAATCAGATTATTTCTGAGGCTTACTTCGGAAAAGGATATACAGATTTCTATATCAAAGGCCAGGAACCATACAGAATTGAGAATATCTGCTCTTATCCATTGCTTGTTCCAATTGTGTACAGGCCTGATGCAAAGCGACCATTCGGCCATTCAAGAATCAGCAGAGCATGCATGAAGTATCAGAATAATGTTACGGATACTCTTCTTAACATGGCTATCTGTTCTGAAACAAATGCGTTTGTGCAGAAATATATTGCTGGAAGTGATCCAGATATGGAATTCGATTCATCAAGAGCATGGATGAGTTCGTTTTTGAATATCAGCGCAAGTGAAGATGGAACCAAGCCGGACTTGGGACAGTTTCAACAGGCAAGTCTTGCACCATATATTGATGAAATTGAAACACAGGCTTCTCTGTTTGCTGGAGAAGTAGGGTTAACATTAGATGATCTAGGCTTCTCTAAATCAAATCCTGCGAGTGTAGATGCAATCAGAGCATCACATGAGAATTTAAGACTAACTGCTAGAAAGGCACAGAGGCAGTTCGGTATTGGTTTCTTGAATGCAGGATATTTAGCTGCATGCTTAAGAGATGAATTTGGCCATAGACGTGAAGTTTTATATGATACAAAGCCAATATGGGAACCAGTATTTGAACCAGATGCGAATGCTATTGGTATGATTGGCGATGCTGCAGTAAAGGTAAACAGTGCTGTTCCAGGCTACTTCAATGCTGAAAATCTGCGAGATCTGACAGGAATCGACAGTGATGAATGATGAAATTGAGAAGTCATGGAATCTATTTCTGAAGTCTGTTCAGCGAAACTCTGAAGCACAGAAACTGATGAAAGCAGTTGGTAATGGAACAGCAACATATGCAGAAGCACTTGAATATTCTTCACTGCTTAGCAAGTTGCTAGTAGAAAGTGTTTCGGAGATTTATCCAACAGATTCCCAGAAAGTGTTAGACACATTAAAAAATGTTCAATTCTGTAAGAATTATTTTAATCATATAGACAAGTACTTGTATGATCTTCAAACCTCACTGAACAAAGGTAATAATCTAGGAATGAAACCTGTGAGAATGATTAGACATAATCAATTACTAGAACAGGATATCTTTTCATCGAAAGACTATAAAACAGACTTAGCTAGATATAAAAGTAAGGCAGAATTGTCGTCGAACAAGCATGTTGATACTTATCAACAACTAAATGCCAAGATTCAAAATGAAACAGGATACAAAGTAACAGTATCACGCACATATGATGGAGTTGGCTTGTCGGATAAAAGAACATGCACATGGTGTCTTAAAAGAGCAAAGTCAAATGTTCCATATGATGAAGCATTCAAGAATGGAATGTTTCAACGTCACGAAGGTTGTCACTGCATTATTGAATATAACAACAATGGTGAAAAAAGCTATCAGACAAAAAAAGGCGGTAGAAAAAGTTTTTATAAAGTTGAAGAAGAAAAAAAGCTTAAGGAACTTGAATTTGAAAAGAAAAGAAGGATAGCAAAATCTAAAAATGAACATTATGATGCAACAGAAGAATGGTTGTATAGTGGAAAATTCAATAAGGGTGTTGTATCAGAACAAAAAGAAATAACAATAAAAAACGTAACGTATGTAGTAGATGGAAAAACAGTTAAATTAGATCACGATGATATCGAGCATAATATTGCTGATTTGATTGCCTCTAAAACTGGTAAAGATGTAATTCTTTTACCAAGAGTAATTCATCCAGCAGGTATAAAATGTGCTGATTATTTGATTGATGATGAAAAATGGGATTTGAAAACACCTAACCGTGCTTCGAAACACACTATCTATGGACTTGTGCATAAAGAAAAAGAACAAGCACATTGTTTTGTTATTAATTTAGAAAAAAATAAAATGGCACTGGAAGATGCAATTCAGCAAGTCAATAACGAAGTTTTTTCATCCAGTCATACAGCGTTTGTTGAAAAAATAATGCTTGTTAATGGATCCGAAATATTGAAAG
>ERZ1035014.778-NODE-778-length-12976-cov-9.182494_pt1 | contig 12976 bp, 10 predicted proteins | sample MGYA00520620_ERZ1035014 | MGnify/ENA primary metagenome ERZ1035014 (study PRJEB33766, sample SAMN09781744) | gut metagenome | biome: gut microbiome | host: Homo sapiens | place: Madagascar | study: EMG produced TPA metagenomics assembly of the PRJNA485056 data set...
AAAAAAAGGTTCGACCTATAAAAACTGGGGGATTTGTAATCCCCCAACAAAAGAAAAAGCATACTTTTTTGCTGCGGATTGCAAATCCGCAGAGCCTAAATAGGTTAGGACATTTTTTAACGCCGGATTGCAAATCCGGCGAGACACCATCACAGAATTTTCGCTTGTGGCTAAAGAACGGGCTGAAGGCCCAAAAGCTCCTAGCCCAGGGCAACGCCCTGGGTATAGTAGCAGTCAGCAAGGCGCCCTGTAAGGGCAAAAGCTTTGTGTATTGATTGGTACTTGAAAGCTGTTGCCCTTACAGGGCGCAGAGCAGATGCAACAAAAAACCCAGGGTGTTACCCTGGGCTATGAGCTTTTGCCCTTTCAGGGCGTTTGAAAGTGCAATCCTTTGATGCACCTTTAATTTTATTATTTCAGTTTCTTGAGATAACCCTCAGCACGGGTATCTCCCAGTTCCTTTGCTTTTTCCAGGTTCTTGCGAGCCTCTTCCTTCTGCTTGTTCTCCATCTGGAGCAAACCGAGGAGGAGATAGCCATCAGCATATTCTGGAGCAATCTCTATGCAATGCATGGCTGCACTGATGCCTTCTGTATATCGCTTCACACGCAAGTCAAGACTAGCCCATTCTGCAAAATAGGTAGGCTCGTTAGGAGCGAGGTAGCAGGTACGGGCAATATCAATCAGCGCTGGCTGCCACATGCGCAACTTGGTCTCAGCCTTGTATCTTGCATAGAAAAATGCAGGATTAACAGGACGGACAATCGAATCATACATATTGTAGTCGGCTATAGCACTACGATACTCTCCCTGTTCCGCCTGGAAATCACCACGAGCCAGATAGTAAGGACCAGCCATGGTGCCCGAATTCTTAGCCTCATTGACTGCACTGTCCAGCAAAACCTTGATCTCTGTAGCTGGAGCCTTGAGCTGAATCTTAGCCTGAGCAGCTTCCAGGAAGATTTCCGGATTCTTGACCGAAGTCTTGGTCAGGGCGATGAACATATCGTATGCCTTCTGATAATTACCCTTGGTAAAGATGATGCGTGCCTCCTGATGCTGATATACAGGATTGGCATTGATGGCGTATGCCTTCTGTGCCTCTTCTATCGCCTTGTCGTAAGTCCAGGCTGTATAGGCAGAATCACCCTTATAGATCAGTTTCTGATAGATGACATCAGAATAATTGGAGTGGGCTTCATCCTTGGCAGAAGATTTCTTGATTCCATCTTCCATACATTTAGCTGCCTCGGCAAACTCGTTCTTATCTACAAGAAGAGTTGCTTTTTCCTTATAGCCGAATGCTGAAGCAGGGAACTTTGCCATAAACTCATCAGCATACTTGTCATAGATGTCGCGGGACACTTGAGACTTATTGAGCGTCATCATCGTAATCGCCTCCTGTTCGGTATCAGGAAGAGCGGTACGGATGCCTGTTTCGCGAAGGGCAGCATCCAGTGTGGATAGACCTGTCACCTTCAACTCCTTGGCATAGTTGGCATCAATGGCAGTTACCTGACCATTGCTATGCATGATACCAATCACCTGTCCGCTTTTGTTGACGAATGGGCAACCCACTGCATTGTCGGGTACGGTGTTGGAGAAGATGTAGTAATTGTAAGTTTCCTTAAACTTCTCAACGCTTGCGATATCCTCCTGCTGGAAAGGTGACTTCTTGATAGAATAAGGAACGAGCCAAACCTTGCTGCCCGCAGGTGATTCTGCCGTAGCAATGTTGGCAGCCGTGGTATTACCCAGTACCCTGAACTTAGCCACATCGTAAAGTTCATCGGCACCGAGGATGGCATCCACGTCCATCGACTTTCCGCTGGCATCCACGATGGTAGCCTTCACAGCACCGATAAACGGTTTGAAGGTACCGATAGCCGTTCCCTTGTTATCAATAAACACACCTTGTGTAGAAGAGATGATGTTACCATCCTTGTTGAAGGTGGTGAGTGTAAATACGCTCTTAGCGGCTTTCTGTACAGAGCCTGGCTGAGCGAAGAGGGATGATGCACCCAGCATCAGTCCCATCATGATCATATTTATTCTTTTCATATTCTCAATAATTCTTTGGCATTGGCAAGAGCTGCCTGCGTGATGTCACTGCCACTGAGCATCTGGGCAATTTCCTCAATGCGCTCCTGGTTGTTGAGTTCTATCATATGCGAGATGGTTCCATTCTCGGTTTCCTCCTTCAATACCTTGTAATGATGGCTACCCTTGGCAGCAATCTGTGGCAGATGAGTGATGGAGAGTACCTGGCGGTTCTGGAGTCCCATCTCTTCCATGATATCTGCCATCTTTTCTGCAATCTTTCCGCTTACACCGGTATCAATTTCATCAAAGATGATGGTTGGCAACTTCACGGCTCCACTGATCATAGCCTTCAGCGAGAGCATCACACGGGCTATCTCACCACCCGAAGCAACCTGACTGACAGGCTGCAACTGTGTACTTTTGTTGGCACTGAAGAGGAAGCTGACCTTATCGGCACCATTTCCAGACAGTGGTTTATCTGCGAAGGCAATCTCGAATCTCACATTCGGAATGCCCAGCGGGATGAGTCTGCCCTTCATCTCTTTTTCGATGGCCTTTGCTGATTTCTGACGGATAGAAGTGAGTAGGGCAGCTTGCTTTTCAGCCTTGGCAAGGAGAGCAGCAACTTCTTTTTCCTTCTCTTCGATGTCTTCATCGCCATTATCGATATGTGCAAGCTGTTCTGCTATGCGGTCACGGGTAGCGATGAGTTCAGTTACCGTTTCCACATGGAACTTCTGCTGCAGGGTGTAGAGTTTGTCCAGACGGGTATTGATGGCATCCAGTCGGTTGGGATCGAATTCCACGTGATCTACACTACTGCTGATTTCCTGTGCGATGTCCTTCAGTTCGATATAGCTGCTCTGCATTCTGCCAGCCACATCAGCCATGCTTGGATAGACATCACATATATTTTCCAGTTGATGAGTGGCATTCTTCAGTTTGTCAAGTATGCTGTCGTCGTCTCCCGAAAGCGCATTGTCTGCTTCGAAGAGAGCGGTCTTGATGTCCTCCGAATGGCTCAGGGTCTCTGCTTCCTGCTCCAGCTGTTCCAATTCGCCTTCCTGTAGATTTGCATCATCCAGCTCTTTATGCTGGAAGCGCATAAACTCCTCGTTCTCACGGTTCTTGGCAATCTCGGCTTTCAGTTCTTCCAGAAGTTCCTTGGCTTTGCGATAAGCATAATACTCCTTTTGGTAAACCTTGAGCTGGTCGGCATCCTGAGCGATGATATCCACTACATTCAACTGGAAGTCTTCTTTCTGCAGAAGAAGATTCTGATGCTGCGAATGGATATCCACGAGTTGCTCTCCCAATTCTCTCATACGGGTGAGAGGCACCGGGGTGTCATTGATGAAGGCACGGCTCTTACCGGCTGCAGTCAACTCTCTTCGGATGATTGTATCATCGGCATCATAGTCGATGTCGTTATCATCGAAGAATTTCTGCATACCATATCTGGAGAGATCGAAGTGAGCCTCTATCACGCATCGGTCTCTTCCTGCCTTGATCGCCTTGCTGTCGGCACGGTTACCCAGAAGCAGTCCGATGGCACCGAGGATGATACTCTTTCCTGCTCCTGTCTCACCCGTGATGACGGAGAAGCCAGGATAAAGAGAGATGTTCAGCTCGTCGATGAGCGTGAAGTTCTTGATATATAATTGCTTGAGCATATTTAATTCTACTTTTTGATAAAGATATAAAGGGAAAGCTGATTCTGATTTTCAGAAGCTTCCGTTCTGGAAGATGATTGGATGATGATGACTTCTTCCTGAAAGATTATTCCTTGACCAAATCCCAATATTTATTCTGTGAAGGATTGATGGAGAAGAGGAGCTCATAGATGCTCTCCTTTTCCTTTTGGGTTCCCTTGCCGCGATAGATGTTGGCAAGTTCATCCTTCTTGAAGTCGGTCCATATCTGTGGCAACAAACTGAGCGGGCGGTTTTCCTTCGCCTTCTTCAGTCCTGTTTCCAGGGCGGCGGTTATCTCGGTACGACCTCTTTCCGCATTATTCGCCATCTCGTCGAGTCCTTTCCGGTAATAGTCATACTGCAACTGTCTGAAGGGTTCCAACGCTCCATCCAGGTAGTCTGAGATGATGGCATATCGGTTACGGTCATCAGAGAAAGCCTTCCATCCGGGATAATCCAGATTCTGGGCATTGTTTGTCAGATTCATGCAGCGCTGCAGGATGTCTTCACCACCTTTGGGTGCAAAACTATCCAGATCGATGCCGATGATAAGATATGCATAATAGGCAAAGAGAGCTGTAAGCTGATTGTCTATCTGCTGCTCATTGAACTCCAACTGGTCGTATTCAGCAAAACGAAACGTGAAGTTATCGTCCACATTATTATATAAGGTGGAGGTGTATGCCGAATTGAAGACGGGGCGATTGGCCTGTATCAGCGCCTTGCAGGTAAAGAGATTCTGGTCTCTGTCATACTTGGTGACGGTGATATTGAAGTTGCAGATGATGCGTTCGTTCTTCTGAAACTGAAGATGAGTCCATTGGCGATTGTTGACGAATTGCTGCAAGGTTTGTTGCAGATTGTCGAATACGCCTTTCTCCGTGCCCGAAATCTGGGCATGGTTGATGGTAATCTTAGCTTGCAGCTCCTGTGCTGAAATCGCAGAAGGACTGCAGCACAGGAGACCAGCAGCTAAAGATACCGGACTAAAACAGGAGAGCCAGCTCGTCAATGATGTCGCGAGCCACCTCAGTCTTCGGTTTCTTTTCATATTCTTTCTTTCCCTTTTCAGAGATGATGGTAATCTGATTGTCATCAGTACGGAAAGTAGTGCCCGGATTACGGGTAGAGTTGAGCACGATGAAGTCGGCGTTTTTCTTCACTCTCTTCTTCTGGGCATTACTCTCTTCATCGTTGGTTTCCAGAGCGAAAGCTACGATTCGCTGATCCTTTTGTTTCATCTGTCCCAAAGCTGCTGCGATGTCATGGGTAGGCACCAGTGTCAACTCCAGGTCATCCTTTTCGCGCTTGATTTTCTTATCAGCTACATTGGCAGGACGGAAGTCAGCTACGGCTGCACAGAGAATGGCAGCATCAGATGATGCAAAGGCTGCTGTGGCTGCCTGATACATCTCTTCACAGCTCTCCACATTGATGCGGTGGATAGCAGGACTACAGTCTAATGAAACAGGACCTGCCACCAAAGTAACATCCGCACCACGGCGGAGACATTCTTCGGCAAGTGCGAATCCCATCTTTCCTGAAGAATAATTGCCGATGAAACGCACAGGGTCTATCTTCTCATAGGTTGGTCCCGCTGTAATCATCACCTTCTTACCGCAGAGGTCTTTCTCCGTATTCTTCTGGTTCTCTGATTCTACTTCAGCAACCTCATCGGCATTCTCCATCATGTTGAAGTATCTATCCAGGTAATCCACGATGACATCCGGTTCCTCCATGCGTCCCTTTCCCTCTAATCCAGAAGCAAGGAATCCCACTTCCGGCTCAATGATATGGTTACCATAGCCGAGAAGGGTCTTCATGTTGGACTGTGTAGAAGGATGCTTGTACATGTCAAGGTCCATGGCAGGAGCAATGAAGACTGGTGCCTTCATGGAGAGATAGGTGGTGATGAGCATGTTGTCTGCAATGCCATGCGCCATCTTGCCCATGGTAGATGCTGTACATGGTGCAATGACCATCGCATCCGCCCAGAGACCGAGATCCACGTGCGAATTCCAGGTACCATCACGCTGTGAGAAGAACTCGCTTACCACAGGCTTGTGGGTCAGCGCCGAGAGGGTGATAGGGGTAATGAACTCCTTACCGGCAGGCGTAATGACCACCTGTACCTCAGCTCCCTTCTTGATGAGACCACGGATGATAAGACATGACTTGTAGGCTGCAATGGAACCCGTAATGCCCAATACGATTTTCTTTCCTTTTAACATATTATTTTCCCATTCTCTTGTTGAACTCGCGCAGACGGATACGGGTGAGTACCTGCTTGGTATTGTTGGTGAAATCGCTTCCCAATACCCAGGTGAAGTAACCAGGATCCTTGGTCAGAATCTCTGCCACATCCCATCCTTTGTACTTGCCGAAGTTGAATACCTCGTGCTTGCGAGGATTGCCCTTTTCGTCGAGTATCACATTGCCGTCAGCATCCTTCAACTCCTGCCAGACTATGCGTCCGGCAAAATCTACATTGTCGTTGCGCTTGGAGAACTCCGCAAGCTCGTCCATATCATTATTAAGCACACGGTCGGCTTCCTCCTGAACACCAGGGGCATAACGGTCCAGCTCGCCTTTCAGCACGCAATAGGTAGCCTCGGTATCCTGGTCGGCGCGGTGTGCCTCGAAGTCTTCCTCCATCTTTCTGCCGCAATAGAACTTGTAGGCAGCAGCCAGGTTACGACGCTCCATCTTCATAAAGATGTTCTGGGCATCAATGAGGCGACACTTAGAGAAATCGAAATCGATGCCTGCACGCAGGAATTCCTCTGCAAGCATAGGTACATCGAAATGATTGGAGTTATAGCCAGCAAAATCACAACCGGAGAACTCCTGGTTGAAGGTAGCCGCCAACTGCTTGAAGGTTGGTGCATCCTTTACATCATCATTGCTGATACCTGTAAGAGCAACCACCTCTTCAGGGATTGGCTTCCCTGGATTGATAAACTGGTTTTTACGTACCTCTGTTCCATCTGGATACACCTTGATATAGGAGATCTGGATGATTCTGTCTTTCACCATGTCAAGACCAGTAGTCTCTAGGTCGAACACGATCAGAGGCTTAGTAAGATTTAATTTCATTACTTCTAGTATTTATTACTATATATTACTGATAGGGAAGGGGTGTTTAGATGAACCAAGCTCCTTATTCGTTAAGGAGCATTGGCATGATGAGCATGAGGATGTCCTCGTCTTCTGGCTGCTCAGCTGGTACAATGATACCGGCACGGCTAGGATCAGCCAAGTGGAAGACAACCTGATCGCTGTTCAGATTACCCAGGATTTCCATCAAGCTGCTACCTTTGAAACCGATGCTGATGCTGGAACCGCTATATTCGCAAGCCAAAACTTCCTTGGCAGAAGTAGAGAAGTCGATGTCTTCTGAAGAAACCTCGAAACGGCCGCTCTCGATATGGAAACGGATCAGCTGGCTGCTCTCGCTGGCAAATGGCAAAACACGGCGCAATGCACTCTGCAAGCCCTTGCGATCTACGGTTATCTCACATGGGTTGTTGGCAGGAATCACTGAGTTGTAATTAGGATAGCGACCATCAATGAGGCGGCATTTCAATACGCCATCGCTAAACTGAATCTCAGCTCTGCGTGCATCAAACTTGATGGTTGCCTCATCATCCTTGCTCAGAATGTTCTTCAGCAATGATGCTGGCTTCTTAGGCAGGTTGAATGAAGCAGGAGTTTCACTCTTGATAGTGAAGTTCTTGCTTCTTACCAACTTATGACCATCACTTGCTACGATGGCAAGCGAATCTGGAGTAAGGTCGAAATAGATACCATTCATTACCGGGCGCAGCTCATCGCTGGCTGTTGCAAAGAGAGAACGGTTGATATTGTCGATCAGCACCTGTGCTGGCAAGACGAGGGTAGTGCAGGCATCACCCATATCCTGTGTTGGAGGATAGTCTTCAGCATTCAAGCCTGTGAAATTATAGAGACCATTCTGATATACAATCTTAATGGCATAACTATCTGTATCTACATCGAAGCTGAGAGGCTGCTCAGGCAACTCCTTCAATGCATCCAGGATGACGCGGTTGGCAACGCAGAACTCGCCTTCGCCATCGCAGTCAGTGAGAGCGATGGTACTCTTGATGATGTTGTCACTGTCGCTTGCGGTGATGGTCATCTCGCCGTTGGCAACTTGAAACAGGAAATTGTCAAGGATAGGCAGAGAATTCTTGCTGCCAATCACCTTAGCAAGCATATTGAGCTTGCTGTTCAATGCTGAACTTGAAACTGTAAATCTCATGAGTCGTTATTTTATATTATTAATTTTCTATATTACTTATCTCATTTTCATTGCTGATGCTCCTTACTTGATGGGTAAATTGGAGCATTTGCGCAATTATGAGCACAAAAATACAAAAAATATTGGGGATAGACAAAAATAATCGAAGAAATGTTTTTGTTTTAAAACTATTTTTAGTAATTTCGCAGTCAGAAAGAAAAATAACAGATAGATTCACTCGTTTTTGAGCCTCTTCATACATCTTTTGACTCTTGATGAAAAAGGGGCTCGGCAGGCGAAGGATTGAAACAATTTTTAAAATAATAATATGGAATTACAAGGAAAGGTAATTGCCGTTTTACCAGAAAAAAGCGGCGTTTCTGCAAGAGGTGAGTGGAAGGCTCAGTCTTATGTCATTGAAACTCACGAGCAGTATCCAAAGAAGCTTTGCTTCGATGTTTTCGGTGCAGACCGTATTGCTCAGTTCAACATCCAGAGTGGTGAGGAACTTTTGGTTTCTTTTGATTTGGATGCACACGAATATAATGGTCGTTGGTTCAACAGTGTCCGCGCTTGGAATGTGCAGCGTGTAGATCCTAATGCTGTTGCTGCCATGCAGGGTGGCATGCAGCCTGTTGGTTCTCCATTCCCTCCAGTAAGTGCGGCTCCTCAGGCAGCTCCAGCTCCTGCTCAGGGTGCAACTGCTCCATTCCCTCCAGCTCAGCCAGCAGCTCCAGCAGCAGGTGGCAGCGCAGATGATCTCCCATTCTAAGAGAGAAAGCATGTAAGAAAATTGCAAAGAGCATTCGAAAGGGTTTGTTTCCACAATCCTTACGAATGCTCTTTTTCTTTAATTGGACTTCTATACCGGTTTAAAACCAGCAGTAAACTACCCTTAAGGAAAAAAAGATTTATCCTTAAGGAAAAATATAATTTCCCTTAAGGGAAAATATTTCTAGCCTTAAGGGTAAAAGTTTAGCCCTTGATGGAAGCTAAACTTTTACCTGGAAAAAACTTATACTTTTTTATTCCTTTGCTAATCGTTTCGTCTTCTTTTTTCAAAGAATGCCTGGGAGGCTGCAAAGAACAATACCACTGCGGCGGCATTTTCGACCGCTACCATCCAGAAGGCACCACTATAACCGAAATGCTCAGCTACAACACCACCCAGAAGACAACCGATTCCGAATCCCAGGTCCCAACCAGTCAGAATACTGCTGTTAGCCGTACCACGCTGATCGTGGCGGGCAACATTGATAAACATATTCAGGAAGGCTGGATACAGGTGACCATTTCCCAATCCTATCAATGCAGCTGAAAGATAGTAGGCTACCGGATGCTTGATGGCTACGAATATCGTAAAACCAACGAGCGATATCAGCATTCCTTCGGCAGCATTCTGGGTCAGCTTACCCTGACTCAAAGCCTTTCTGCCTTGCAATCTGCTCATGAACAATCCCATAGAGAGGATTGCAAAATAGGTACCCGTTCCTCCGGTAATGCCTAATTCCTCCTTACTGTAAATGGCGAGATAGTTGCTCAATACACCCCAGCAGAAACCAAACATGCAGATGTTGATGGCCAACAGCCAGGCGCGGGTCAGGAAGAAGCGGTCGAGCGAGAGCTTCTCCTTGTTTCTGATAATTTCCTTCTCTGGGAGTTTCACCGTTCCAGCTATCACCACAGAAGCAATGGCTACCACAAAGGCTATCCAGAAAAGTACCATATAGCTACCCACCAGATTGTGCAGATAGATACCTATGGAAGGGGCTATCGCCATGGCGAAGTTGTTGCTCAATCCATAAAGACCGATACCCTCATTGCGTCTGCTCGATGGCAAGACATCGATGGCACAGGTACTGTTGGCAACAGTTACCGCTCCGAAAGGTCCACCATGCAGGGTTCGGCAGATGGCAAACATCAGGATGGTACTGGCTGCTATGTATCCCGCAAAGAAGATGGCAAAAGCCGTCAGGCAGACCATCAGTACTTTCTTACGGGAAAATCCATCCACCACATATCCGCTAAACGGACGGATGATGAGTGCCGCCACCGTATATCCGCTCAGAACAATGCCTATCACATCCTTCGTTGCCCCGAAAGTTTCACTCAGATAGAGTGGGAGGAGTGGGGTGAGGAGATAGAAGGCAAAGTAGAGCAGAAAGTTGGTGGTCATCACCTTGATGTAATTCGCATTCCAAAGTTTTTCTTTCATCTCTTCTGTATTTCTTAATTACTGAACTTGCGAAACTCCTATATTCTATTCTCCAACCAGGCATCAATGAGTTTGCGGGCAATCGACAATTTCTCCGGCAGAATAGGGAGATTGTCCTTGCTGAACCATTTGCCGCGGGAAAGCTCTTCCTTCTGAAGATGAATCTCACCATCTACATATTCGGCTGTATATCCTACCATCAAGCCACTTGGGTACGGCCATGGCTGAGAACCGAAATACTTGAGATTCTTGATGGTCAGACCGGTTTCTTCCATCACCTCACGATGAACGGCTTCCTCCAGACTTTCACCTGTTTCCACAAAACCGGCTACCAGGGAATCGAAGTTACCCTTGAAGTTGCGGGCATGAACCAGCAGCACCTGATCGCCCTTCTTGATGAGAACGATGATGGCTGTTGCGAGAGAGGGCCAGACAGACTTGCCACACTCGGTACACTTCTTACTGATATCTGTTGACATCTTCATAGGTGAACCGCATACACCGCAAAACTGGGTGTTCATATCCCAATAGTTCAGTTCCTGACATTTTCCCGCTTTCTGATACAACTCTGGGGAGAGCTTGTAAAAGCTAGGACGCAGACCGCACATCTCATATTTCGGATTGTCGGTTACGGGCTCTGGAATGGTGAAGGTCTTCACTTCCGTACCGTCATTCATCGGTGTGATGTTGAGAATATGGGTCCAAGGCTTGGTGGCTACCGGACTTTCCTCACTACATGGAATCGTATAGGTTCCATCTTCTCTCTTCTCGAGCAAGATATCTGTCTTGCAAAATATAAACCAATACTTCATAATCTATTATTTATTCTTTCCGAAAAGCAACTCATAGTCACGCTGGGCAGCAGGCTTGGTCCATGCTTCCGGCACAAACTTCCAGTTGTTGTTTGGCTTGGCATCTACCGTTCCCATTTTTTCGATGGCCTCCATCAGATAGTAACGCTGGTCGCGCTCACTGCGATAGATGATTCTACTATCCAGACTATCCTTTGGAATACCGGCACCACGGGTGAGAAGCTCTCCACCGCCATTGCCGCGATAACTGTTCACTGCTACCTTATACCACTTCTTCTCATCGAAAGGCTGGCCATTGCTCATACGCAGAATCTTCACCTTCTCGCCGTTTGGTTTGGTAACATCTACCTCATAATCAATGCCGGCAGCACTGTCAAAATTGAAGGAGAGGTTCTTGAAGCCCAGACGCTGCTGGTCGCCCTTAGTCTGGGTATCGAGCAGGAGCAGATGGTCTTCAGGACTCTTCATCGTATTCACCCAGAGATCATAGCTCATCTCCAGATGCTTGCGGATCTCCTCACCTGTAAGGCGCATCACGTAGAGCTGATTCTCGTATTTATAGAGATTGAACATGTCACCAACATAGATAGGTCCCGCATTGATGGTGGAATTAAACTGGAGGGGCGCATTGAAGGCAATATCAGCATTCGTGATCTGAAGCTGCAGGTTGAGGATGAAGTCATTGAAGGCGCAGCTGCCGAAGAAAGACTCGCGGCTGTGAATGGTATTCTTGAAAGTTCCGATCTGCTTGCTGACAAACTTGTTGATTTCTGCAATCTGAGGCTCGAATGCCTTCATGAAATCCTCATCAATAGGACATTTTGTCACATCTGGCAGACTGCCAACTATCTTCTTGTCTGTCACAACATACTGTTTTTTGCCATTCACCTTCTTCTTGTTCAGGGTAATGGTCACCTCGGCATCTGCCACATTCAGTGCATTATTGGCAGGGTCGAGACATACCACAGGCTTACCTTCCACATTCAGGATCGTCTCATTGCAGCGGGTATGGTCATGTCCGAAGAGTACCATATCGAAGCCTGGCACCTCCTTTGCTACCCGCAGAGAGGCATCCTCCTCATATTCGGGAGTGACAATACCGCCATCCTTACCGCTGTGGAAGACGCCAATGACTACGTCCGGCTTCTCCTTCTCCTGGATAATCTTCATCCATTTACGGGCACAGGTCACCATATTCTCAAACTTCATTCCGCTCCAGAGATTCTCTGTCAGCCAGTTGGGAATAGCTGGAGTCAACATACCGAGAACGGCTATCTTCACACCCTCACGGTTCAGGATGATATAAGGCTTCACATAAGGCTTACCGGTCTTGGTATCAATGATGTTGGCACCCAGCACCGGACAATCTAACTCCCTGATCCACTTGTCATAAACCGCATGTCCAGTCTCTACATCGTGATTACCGAAAGCCTGGGCATCATACTTCATATAGTTGACTACATCAGCTGCCACATTGCGAGCCTGGGTGTTGACATAATTATAGAAATAGCAGGTAGGTTGTCCCTGAAGGATATCGCCATTCTCCAGGAGGATGACATTGTCCTTATAGGTCTTGCGCAGATCGTTTACATAAGAGGATACGCGTGCCAGGGTTCCTGCCTTCGGTTTGCGATTGATGAAATCGTATGGGAAGAAAGAACCATGTACATCACTCGTCTGAATCACTCTGAGTTTGACGGTGCGCTGCTGTGCCATTGCCTGCGAATTAAAAGTGAGCGCCAACAAGAGCGCTGCGAATAACTGTTTCATACTTTTTCTCGATTTTTTTGTTTCAACTGCAAAATTACAAAAAAGTTGGCAATTACGGCATACTTTTTGTTGGATTCTTATAAAAATCATAAAAATAGGAGGTATTATACTATGGCATTTGTAGATTATTACAAGATTCTCGGTGTAGATAAGAACATCCCGCAGAAGGATGTGCGCGCTG
>ERZ1035014.781-NODE-781-length-12932-cov-15.411897_pt1 | contig 12932 bp, 5 predicted proteins | sample MGYA00520620_ERZ1035014 | MGnify/ENA primary metagenome ERZ1035014 (study PRJEB33766, sample SAMN09781744) | gut metagenome | biome: gut microbiome | host: Homo sapiens | place: Madagascar | study: EMG produced TPA metagenomics assembly of the PRJNA485056 data set...
CGCGCGAGAAGATCGACCTGGTCCGCAGCCAGCACGAGGACTCGCCCACCTGGTATAAGACGATGCTCGATCAGCTCATCATGGTCGCCCGCTCGCTTTCGAGCCGCTACACGCGCTCCAAGGTGCGTAAGGCCATCCCGCGCGACTACGCCTATATCATCGATGAGCTGCTGCACACGCATCCGGACGAGAACAACTATCGTGTGCGCTATCACGAGCGCATCGTGGAGTCCATCTTAGAGACCGCAAGCGCCGACGACTTTATCGAGTCGCTCGCCTCGCTCATCAAGCGCCTAGCCGTCGACCACCTGCACCTGGTGGGCGATATCTTCGACCGTGGCGGCGGCGCTGCCAAGATTATGGACCGCCTGCTCACCTACCATTCGCTCGACATCCAGTGGGGCAACCACGACCTGCTGTGGATGGGTGCCGCGGCCGGCGAGCCCGCCTGCATCGCCACGGTGCTGCGCAACAACCTGCGCTACGACAACTACGAGATCCTCGAGAACGACTACGGCATCTCGCTGCGCGAGCTTGTCGCCTTCGCCGATGCCACTTACACCGCCGGCGAATCCATCACCCCGCTCATCAAAGCCATCAACGTGCTGCTCTTTAAGCTCGAGGGCCAGATTATCCAGCGCCACCCCGAGTTCGATATGACCGACCGCCTGCTGCTCGACAAGATCGACCACGACACCGGCACGGTCACGCTCGCCGACGGCAGCGTGTGGCCGCTCACGACCAACGACTTCCCTACCGTCGACCCGGCTGACCCCTATACGCTCACCCCCCAGGAGCAGCACATCATCGATAAGCTCGTGTCCGAGTTCGTCACCGCCGATCATCTGCATCGCCATATCGATTTCCTCTACACCCACGGCTCGATGTACAAGGTCACCAACGGCAACCTACTGTTCCACGGCTGTGTGCCGCTCAACGAAGACGGCACCTTTAGCAGCATGAACTGCCTGGGCACCTGGCACGCCGGCCGCGATTATTTCGATTTTTGCGACCATATCGCCCGCCGCGCCTGGCGCGTGGGCGACCGCGATGCCCTCGACTGGATGTGGTACCTGTGGATCGGCTTTAACTCCCCTGCCAGCGGACGTCTGGTGCGTACCTTCGAGCGCGCCTACATCGCCGATAAAAGCACCTGGGAAGAGCCGATGGATCCGTACTACACGCTTACCACGTCGCCCTCGGTCTGTGACGACATCATGCACGAGTTCGGCGTCGTCCCCATGGCTTGCTCGCCGACCGGTCACATCATCAACGGCCACACGCCCGTTAAAACCACCAAGGGCGAACAGCCCATCCGTGCCGAAGGCAAGCTGCTGGTCATCGATGGTGGTTTCTGCCGTGCCTACCATCCCAAGACGGGCATCGCCGGCTACACGCTCATCTCGAGCTCGCGCGGCTGCCGCCTCAAATCGCACCGGGCCTTTACGACGGTTGCCGAGGCACTCACGCGCAACGTGGACATCGAGAGCGAGACCAACCGTTTTGACCAGGCCGACCGTCGCCGCATGGTAAGCGATACCGATTCGGGCGCCAAGATCCGCAGCCAGATCCAGGACCTACGTCAGCTGCTCGATGCATATAGAAACGGTGCTATCGAGGAGCGCGCCTAGCCCCGCCCGTGGGGATTGGCTAAACTTGCTGAGTTTGTCGTCCCCACGGCGCCCCGGCGCCATCCTAAGGCAGGTACCATGCAAAAGCTCCTTGCGCAGATCATGAAGTTTGGCGTCGTCGGCGTCGTCGCCACGGTCATCGACTTCGGCATCATGAATCTGCTCCACTACGGTCTGGGCCTTAACATCCTGATCGCCAACACCAGCGGCTTTATCGTCTCGCTCATCTTTAACTACGTCGCGAGCATGAAGTACGTGTTTGCGCACAAGGAGGGCATGAGCCGCCACCGCGAGTTCATTATCTTTGTCGTGCTGTCCGTGATCGGCTTGGTCCTCAACGACGGTATCGTGCTGGCGCTCAACGCCGGCCTGGGGCTCGAGGCCAATATCGCCAAGATTTGCGCCACCGCGCTTGTTATGGTCTACAACTTTGTGACCCGAAAGATCTTCCTGGAGGGCGAGGAGACCAAATAGCTCGGCCTCCTCGTTGCACTACGGGGTCCCCGGATGGCGCGCGTCGAGCGCTGTGTTGTTCGTGGGTCTTGCTCGTTTACGGGAAGATTTGCAACGTTTGCGGATTACCTCTTGAATATTTGGCGAGTTCGTATAGTTCTTGGCAAAGCCCTTACGTTTCCCTTGCAAAAGCTCTAAAGTATCCTCTGCTCGATTCATCAATGCATTGGATGTGATTACGTGCGCAAGGCACTGGCACAACCTCATACTAAGCAATTCCTCAAGTTCGCTGTCGTGGGTCTTATCTCCTTTGGCATCGACTGGGGCATGCTCATTGCGCTCGTCGAGCTGTTCCATCTCGACTTTTTGATGAGCACCACGGTCTCGTTTACCACGTCCGTCGTGGTCAACTACTGGCTCAGCATGAAGTTCGTGTTCGACCATCGCGAGGGCATGAGCCGCAAGCGCGAGTTCACGATTTTCACCATCCTGTCGGTGATTGGTCTGGGTCTCAACGACCTGTACATGTTTGTGGGCGTCACATTTTTGAGCATCGGCTACCAGGCCATGAAGGCCATCGCCACGTTCCTGGTCACCTGGTACAACTACTTTAGCCGTCGCTTCTTCCTTGAGGGCGCACAGTCGTAGTCGATTACTAATTGCTTGAATGTATAACCGGCTGGAATTCCCATTCCAACCGGTTTTTTGTTTACCGAGAGACCCGGCGACCCAGTCCCATTCGCATGAAAAACGGGCGATCCGGATGTTGGTCCGAACCGCCCGTTTGGCGTGTTATGTCGAGGCCTCTAGCCTGTAACGTAATACCAGACTACGTTGTCACCGTTTTTGAGAACGTAGTTGCTGCAGGCCGTATTGGGCGTTACACCGTTGACGGAGTACATCCAGCCACTCGTGCCGCCGTGCTCCTTCTCGGCCAAACCGCCAATGGCGGCGACATACGTGCCATACGACGAGCCGTGCGCATTCACGGAAAGGCCCAGCGCGCACAGGGCATCGTAGGCTGTGGCGCCCTCATTAAAGGTGAAGGTGCCACCAGAAGACACGGGATTGCCCACGGCACTCGATGTGACCGAAACCGTCACCGTGACGTAGCCAGACTGCTGCGAGCCGCCCTGGTTGCTCGACGAGGCATTGCCGCCATTAGATGCAGACCCACCGCCGGCAGCCGAGCCATCGCCCGAAGAGGCGCCACCAGAAGAGCTGGATCCACCGGTGGATTCCGGGCTCTGTCCGGCAGACGTTTTGCCGGCTTTCTTGCCGCCCTTGCCCTCGGACTTCTTCTCCTTCGAATCCTTTTTTGAGTCCTTGTCCGAAGATTCGGAATCGTCTTTGGAGTCCGACTCATCCGAATCCTTGGACTTGGAGTCCGTTGCATCAGAAGACGAGGAACCCGTTGCCCCGGTCTTATCAGAGGCAGCGGAGCAAGAGTCGGCAACGCTCTTTCCCGCCACAGCCTGAGCAATCCAATCGATAGACCAAGCGCCGCTGGCGGAAGGCTGGACAAAGCCCAACGAAACAACGATCAAAACGACGCAGGCTGCTGTCAGGACGCCAAAGAGCGCCTTGCGCCGCGGGGCGGACGCCGCCGAAGCGGCGCCCTCTTGCTTTGCATCGTCGAGTTGGATGAACGACGAGTCGGACTGCCTGGAGTCGGCGTCCTGAGGTTTATTGGACACAGTCCTCACCTACCGACGCTTAGTGAGCACGAACACGCCAATAACGGCGAGACCGATCACGCCGGCCGCTACGCCAACAATGGCAAGCGGGTTAAAGCCAGACTCCTGAGCGGAAGCCTCGGAAGGCTTCTTAGCGGCGGTCGCAGCGGACGAACCCGTGTCAGACTTGTCATCCTTCTTGTCAGACTTCTTATCCTTCTTGTCAGAATCCTTCTTGGAATCCTTGCCGTCCTTGGTCTCCGTCGTAGTCGTGGCAGACACCGGCTTCTGACCCGGAGCAACAGCACCGCCAGTCTGCTGGCCGTTTGTGCCGTTACCGGAGTTACCGCCATTGCCATTGGAACCGGAACCGCCATTGCCACCAGAACCGCCGTTGTTGTCAGCAGCCTTCTTAGTCCACTTAGCATATAGCGTCATATCCGCCGTCACCGCAGCGCTAAAGTCATACGCCTTGGTGCAAGCCTCATCGGTGTACCAACCGGCAAAGGTGTAACCATCGCGCGTCGGATCCGCCGGTTTGGTGACGGTCGAACCAGAAGCAGGCGTCTGATCGCCAGTCGCAGAGCCACCCTGAGCATCAAACTTAACGCGATGGGCCTGGGACTTCACGCAGAACAAGTGGCCGGAATCGTTGGTGTAATACAGGTTACCGAACTCGTCGCACACCACCGAAGCCATGCAATAGTTGGCATATCCAGAACCGGGGACAAACACCTCAGTCGCCTCGGCATCGCCCAGCCTATACATGTACACGCCACCGCCCGTGGTGTAGTTAGGCCAGTTTCCTTTGGCGCCGTTCAGGGTGAAGTATACGTATGTCTTGCCATCATGCGTCGAGACGAGCGGCGTGCTCTTGGACTCAAAGCCAAGCTCTTCACCATCGGCCTTCGTAATCTGCTTCACGCTCATATCGGAAAGGTCAATGATCGAAAGGATGCCCTTGGCATTCCAATTGTTCGCAGTCGCACCGTTGACAAACACGTAGTTTCCGCTGAAAACAGGAGTCGAAGTCGAGTATGCGGCAAACTGCACCTTTGCGGCCTCAGCGATAGAGCCATCCGAACCAATGGTCAGCTTATGCAACGTGCCATCATCGCGCGTAATGGCATACACAAAGCCGTCGTGGACGACAAGTGCCGAACGGATATTGCCACCCTCAAGCTTAATAGAACCAACGAGCTTTGACAGATCGGCAGAGTACACACGCACCTGGCCGAAATCTCCGCCAACTACATAGTAGCCATTTACCATCAGGCCGCCAGACCAGTAGTAACCTCCGTCAGCGACGGAGGCGCTACCGGCGATGGCGCCCGTGTGAATATTGATGCGCCTGACCGTACCGTTTTGCACGTCATTGCCATTGCCAGACCAATAATCAAGGGTGTTGATATAGACGTAGTCGCCGTCAACGGTCAACGAAGACAGGTTCTGCTTCGTAAACGCATCGGAATACCAAAGCGTCTCAAACGTTTTCGCCGAAACAGCCTGCAGATAGCCGCCGGAAAGCGGAATCAAAATGATGCCCTGCGCAATAACGGGACGGCAGGTGCTATCCATGGAAGAGCCAAGCTCAAGCGATCGCACGACGGAACCCGTCTCGGAGTCAACCTCGTTGAGGACCGCATTCCACGTCTTTCCGCCCCATACCGAAGCGCCCGTGACAAGGTACACCTTTCCGTTCGCGGCAATGGGGTCAGACGCAGAGGCGCTTGCGCCTGCCTTCTGCTGTTCTTCGGTCAGAAGGTTAAGTGCCCATGAGGGCGTATCGGTCTTTGTCGTAGGCGTAAGGGCATCCGTTGCAGATCCCGAGCCACCGTTCGCAAAACCATTCCATGTCGTATCGACGTCGGGATGCTCAGCCCCGGGATTGGTGGCAGGCGCCGACGAAGGCTTCTGCGCGCCATCTCCCTTAACGTAACGGAACTCGACACAATCGCCGTTCTTAAGGAAATAGCTCGGGGCACCGACGCTCGCATACCCATTGTTTACAAAGAACGACCAGTAGCTGTACGGCGCGGCGCTCGTTGTGCTCAGCACGCGGCCATCGGGCATCGTCGCACTCGTAAGACCCCATGCATTTGCTTCGAGGTTCGTGCAACCGGCAGCCGTCATAAGCTGCTCGAGCACCAACTCGGCCGTCGTGTCTTCATCGGCAGGAAGCGTGAGCTCGGTCAAGGGCGCCACCGATTGCTCGGTATAATTGCCGTCAGCATCACTTGCGGAAACGCCCGTGACCTTGGCCGTCACCGTAATGGTCTTGCCCTCGTTCGGGTTGTCGAGCCCCGTCGTTCCCTTGACGTTTACCGTCGCAGAAACATCCAAGCCGGCAAGTACCGCGTAGTCCGAATTGTCGGGATAGCGCTCGGCATAACGGGCAAAACGCTCACTCTTCAGACGGCCGCTAATTGTGACTTTCGTGTTGTATTCGGGCTGAGTGAAGATAAGGTTCTCATGCGCGATAACCCTCGGTTTGCTCGACTTGAGCAAACGATAGGTGTTCTCCGTGCCGCCGGGGAGCTCACTGAACACGAAGCCGTAGTGGCCTGCAGCCTCTTCGGAGGAATAGCACCAGTTAACTGCATATCCCTGACCGTACACCTTCAACGGCGCATGCAAGTTCCCCGTTACATTGGACGCATCCTGCCCGTCAAGAATTCCCTGAGAGAATGTTGACTTTGCAAGGCTCAGGTGGAACAGCTCGGCATCGAGCTCGCCCTGGTCCTGCGGGGCAATCGCAAAATCGAGGGTCTTACTGGCCGTGACCTCGGCGTTGGACTTGTCGGTCACCGTAAGGGTGATCTTCGTCTTTGCCGCCTCGGCACCGGGCAGCGGCTGGTAGACCGTGCCCTTGTAACCGTTGAACGTAATGTCATCGGTGCTGGCAGAGTACTTGACCTCGTAGTACTTGCCGTCGATATTGAGCGTGCTCGTGCGCGGCATCTGCAGGTCGGCGGTCAGGCCATCCTTGTCGGCAGGCGTTTCGGTGCCGGAGTACTTGATATTGCCGTAGATAAAGGCCGCATCGACCTTCTCCTGCAGTGCCTTCTTATCGGCGGCGACCTTCTCGGGATCGCCCTTGACGGTCACGGTGAAGTCGTGCGAGCCGGTAAGCTTGATGTCGCCACTCGTAACCGTAACCTTGGCGGTCAGCGTCACGTCGCGATCGCTCGATGCGCGCGAAACCTTACCCGTCTTATCTTCCCAGCTATAACCAGAAACAAACAGGCGCTCGGTGTCGGAGCTTGTCCATTCAACAGAGAATTTCTTTGCGGAACCCGCCTTGTACGGAAGCGTGACATTTTGGGTCACGCCATCGGCGGACTCGCCCGCCGCGTAGCCAATCTGCAGGGATTCGGCGGCTCCGTCAAGAAGGTCTTGCAGTTTAGCCTCGTCCCAAGCAACCTGCACCGACTTGTTGGGCTGGTAATACTCGGTCTTCTCGCCGTCACGCGACAGCTCAAACACCACATCGGCACTACGCAGGCCGTCGATGTTGTAACCAGCGTAATCGTTGGGGTCAATGAAGAAGAACGTCACATCGCCGTTGGTCTTATCTTGGGCGTCGGAGATACCGACCGTGGCCTTGTCATCCTCAGCCTTAAAGGCAACGCCGCCCTCAGAGATCTTGACGTCGATATCGGTGAAGCCCAAATCGGCAAGCTGCGCCTTCAGGACATCGTTGACGTTACCGCCCTTGGCGCTGTAATCAACGGCGATCTGCTTATTGGCATCGTTAAGCTTTTGGACTGCGGCCTCAAGCGAGCCCGCGGCGATAACCTTGTTGGCGGAGACGAGCTCGACCGTCGAGCTACCGCTCATGGCGACAGCCTTCAGATACTTGCCCGCGGCAGAAGCCGAAACCGTCGCCTCGGCGCCCGACATATCGGGCAGCAGCGTCCAGTCGGCCGCCGGAGCCTTCGCGTCGTCAGCCGCATACCAGGCAACAGTCGCCTGAGCGGTCACGTCAATGCCGTTGGTGGTCGAACCGTCGGCGCGCTTAGCCTGCGCCGTCGCCTTGACGCTATCACCCGAGACGAGATGGACCGAATCGCTATTGATCTGCGGCGTAGCGATCACGCGCAGCAGGTTATACTCCCCCGCCGCGGTAACGCTGTCCGACGATATCCACTCAACCGTGTTGTCGAGAGCGTTCGCCGTAACCTTGATCCTCTTGCCGACAAGTGCATCCGTAAGAGTCAGGCTACCATCGGTCGTATCGATGCCGTCGGTGAGCTCGGTCCAATCGGCATCGCCCTCGCCCTTGGCATACCACGCCATGGTGAGCTCGGCATCGTCGGGCACGTCCTTGGTCGAGCCCGACCAGCTACCCGGAACCTGCACGCTCGGCGTGATCTTTGAGCCCACGCTCAGCGTAACGTTCTTATCGGCAAGCTCGATGCCCGCCAGCTTGTACTGACCCTTGAGCGTCACGGGGCCGAGCGGAGCTACGGACTGTGTGCCGCCGTAGGAGCTCTTCTTCTGCGTGCTGGAAACGGTGTTTTCGCTCGTCACCTTCACGCGCAGATACTTGCCGGCATAGGCAGCGTCAACGGTATAGGTCGCCTCGGTGGCACCGGGGATATCGGTGTAAGCGGAGTCGTAGCTCGAGCTGCTATTTGCATACTGCCACTGGTAGGTCACATTATCGGTGCGGTCGATATAGTTGTAGCGCGAACCGTCCTTTTTGCGCACCTTAGTCTTGAGCGTATCGCCTACGTGCACGCCATTGGTGGGAGAGCCCTCAAACTGTACGTCGTACAGCTCAACCTGGCCCGCGACGGAAACGGGACCCGCCGCATAGTACGGCTTCTGCTCGCCATAGCCGCCGTTGGCCTTGGCCACGACGTACCAGCCCTTAAGGGCGGCGGTCACCGTCAGGGTGTTACCGGTCTCACCCTCGATAGGCGTGTTGCACGAGCTGGCGGTATTCGACTTGCCCTTGTACCACTGCCACGTGACATGCGAGTCGGAGGTAACGTCGGTGGAGCCCGCCTTGGCGGTCGCCGTAATCGTGGAACCAACCTCGACTTTGCCCGAAGTCGGGCTCATAGTCACGTTCGTAACATTAATTGAACCGGTAGCCGCAACGAGAGCGCCCGTGTTGTTGGCCATGCTCGAAGAGCCGATCTTCGAGGACACCTTGCACTTGAGGTACTTGCCACCCAAAGCATCGGTTAGCTCGAGGGTCTCACCCGTGGCACCCGCAATGTCGGCATACGTGCCACTCTTGGTGTCAGAGCACTGCCACTGATAGTTGAGCTTGCTCGCGTCGACGAACGCGCCGTACGCACCGCCCTTCTCCTTGGCGCGAGCCTTAGCAGTATCCCCTACCACAAAGACGCTCGTGCCGTCCTTGGTGTTGATGATGGACACGGCCGAGATCTCGACCGCACCGGCCTGTTTGACCTTGCTGGAAGTGGTCTTGTTCACCGTGTTAACGCCGGCGTTGGCCTCGACCCTGATGTACTTCCCCTCAAGGTCGTCGCCCACCACGAGCGTAGCGCCCGTCTCGCCCTCGATCTTGGTAAAGCCCGAGTACTGCGAGGTGGATGCGGACCATGTGTAGGTAACCTTGGCGTCGGCGGGGGCTTGCTGATAATAGCTTATGTACGGAGTCGCCGTCAGGGTATCGCCTATGCTCGGCGTGTCGCTACTCAGCTTGACGTTGTTAAGCTCCATCTGCCCGGCACCCAGCACGGGACCGGGGATGTTGTTGGCATTGATACCCGAGCCGTACGAAACCGAGGGGCCGAAGTAATCCTTGCCATCCACAGTCACCTTGCAGATGAAGTACTTGCCCACCATCGCATCGGTGACGGTGAGGGACTGCTCGTGGCCTACGACCTCGGTGTAGTCGGCGACATTGCTGCTGGCCCTGGTCGTGCCGGCGAGCCAGGTGTAAGTCCAGGTGCCGGGATTGGCAACGGATTCAGTCGAAGTGCCGTACCAGTCGTCCTCGACCTCATCGTACATATTTGCCCAAAGCGTCTCACCGGCCTTGAGCGCGCCCGACTTCGTGGAATAGGAGCTGTCCTTATCCTGGGTGTCCTGGATGAAGACCTTGGCCTCGCTCGAAAGCGTTGTGGCGGACGCGGCGCCAACGGCGTTCTTCTGCTCCGAAGCAGCAGACGCCGCAGCAGAGTTCTCGGACTCAGTCGCGTTGTCTGCTGCAGTGTCATCGCCATTCGCGGCACTCGCAGTTGCGCCCTGATCTGCGCCGGCGCCATCAGCAGCAGCGCTCGCCGCCGCACTGTTCGCGCCAGTATCGGCAGCAGCGTCATCGTCTGCCGCCGCGCCCTCGCCGGCCGTCGCAGTCTGAGCCACGGCCTCGACAATGCCCTCGGCGCCCTCGGCCCAAAGTTGCGCCGGCGTGGTGCCAAAAGCCATGGCAAAAGCCAGGAACGCCACCAGGCCGCGTTTGGCTACGCCACGGACAATCGTTCCATACGAACGCCACGAGGCGCACTGGCACTCGTCCTCAAACATATCCATTTGTCTCCTATTGTCTGCACTTGGAGCATTGCCCAGCGGCTGCCCCACGTCATCGCGCACATTGCGCTCGAGTACCCCCATCGGGGTCCCCCTTCCCTCCAGAGCCCAACGCGTACCGGCGGCTTGCGCCGTGGCCGCGTACAAGATGGGAGGCGATCCGACTTAACCTTACCGACCCGGGCGCGCCGTCCGATCTGCAACGCGACCATCCCGGGCCAAGAGGAATTACGGTTACTGGTACAGCCGGGGACTTGCACCCCGATTCTCCCAAACGCACAGGAAAACCGCGCATTCGTGCGTCTCCGCACCACCATCTAGGCCATCGATTATTACTGTCGATATGGTAGCACGCAAAAGGGCCCCGCACACAGGCGAAGCCCAAGGTAAAAGCTATGGTTTGCGATAGAAAAAGGTGGGGATGGAGTGCCGAGCAAAATAACCCGTTTCCCCGACCCCGGGAAATCGTTACCGCTTGCCGCCGTGGCTGTTGCGCCAGATCTCGCGGCCCAGCATCAGCGCAAGCACCAGCGCGCTCACGTAGCCCATAAAGCCAATGACCGGGATACCAAACACAACCGGCTCGATGCGCGCGTAGTACACCACCGACGAGCCGATAAACAGGCCGGCGATCACAATTGCCATCGACATGCGGTCGATAATTCCACCCAGCTGCCGCAGCGCCTTATCGCTGCTCATGATCTGCGTGTTCACCTTAAGCTGGCCGCGCGTGAGCATGCGCGACGCCAAGCCCAGATACTCGGCCGCCTCGAGCGAGCCTTTTGCCGCGCGATAGCTGCTCGCGGCAAGATCGCGCCCCATATCGCGCATGCGCGCATAGGTGCTTTTCTCGTTTTTGATGTGCGTCTGGATAATCTGGATCATATTGACGTTGGGCATGTACTCGGTCAGCAGGCCCTCAAGCGTCACCATGCCGCGCGCGAACATTGTCACCACGCTCGGCAGCTCAACGTCGTTCTTGCGCGCCAGGTTTAGCAGCGAGGTCAAAAACTCGCCGATATCCAGGTCCTTAAGATCGAGCCCCGCAAAGTCGGCAACGATAAAGTCCAGGTCGGACAAAAAGGCCGAATGGTCGAGCTCGGCCGAGTCGCCGCGCGTCACGGCAAAGCGCATGAGCGAATCCTTGAGCTTGGGCACGTCGCCCTCGGCCACGGCGAAAATCATGTCCTTGACGATACCGCGGTCGTGGCTCGACATGCGCCCGACCATACCCAGGTCGATAAAGTAGACGATGCCGTCCTTGAGGATGATGTTTCCCGCATGTGGGTCGGCATGGAAAAAGCCATCGTCGAGCACCTGCGTCGAGTAATCCTCGACAATCGCGGCGCCAATCTTTTCCAGGTCATAGCCCTCGGCCACCAGGCGCTCGGGATCGGCGATCGAGATGCCGTCGACGTAATCCATGACCACGACATGCTCGGTACACAGATCCAGGTAGGACTTGGGGCACGAAACACCGTGAACACTCTTGTGGAACTCATAGAAATCGTTGAGGTTTTTGGCCTCGGCCAAAAAGTTGGTCTCCTCGCGAAACGAGGTCCACAGCTCCTCGACGACGGCATGCAGGTCGACAAACTGGTCGGTGTTGACGAACTTGGAAACGATGCGCACCACCGAGCGGATGATGTCAATGTCCTGCGCCATGACCTGCTGCGCGCCGGGGCGCTGCACCTTAACGGCCACGTCCTCGCCCGTCACCAGGCGGGCGCGGTGCACCTGCGCAAGCGACGCGCTGCCAAGCGGGTTAGGATCAATCGCGTCGAACATCTCCCCCAGGCGCTGGCCGTATTCCTCCTCCAGACAGCAGAGCACCACCTCGTACGGCACGGGCTCGACGTCGGAGCGCAGGCGACGGAGTTCGTCGCAAAAACGCTGCGGCAGAATCTCGGAGCGGTTGGCCAAGATCTGACCCATCTTGACGAACATGGGGCCGAGCTCTTCGAGCAGGCGACGCAGGCGAACCGGCGTGAGGTTGTCCCACACGCGGTACTTTTTGACCAGACGAACGATCTGTCCAATGCGCTCGCGACGACCGGCGGGCGTGAGCTGGTACTCCTCGCACGGCGCCATGGCGTCGGGCTCTTCGGGCACCATGTCCACGGCGCGCGGCTTCTTGCGAGCGCCCGAGACGGCGGCCTCGACCTCGTCGACAACCGCCGCCTCGTCACACAAGGGATCTTGATTGTTGTAATCGGTGGTGGAATCTGCCATCTGCGCTACTACTCGGCCTCTTCGGCGTCCTCTGCATCGTCGGGCTCAACAGACTCGACGGGCACCGAAGTCACGTTGTCCTCGACCGAATCGACGATGTCGCGCACGTGGGCCAGGAAGGCTGTGCGCTCGGGGGCGGTCATGACGCGGACGCGGGCCAGGATGAGCTCGTCGAGCACGCGCTGGGCCGCGGTCTCGCCCTGCATACCCAGGCGCTCAGTCAGGTCGGAGATGGTGCCGCCGGCCTGCTCGAACATGTCGGACACGCTGCGGGCGATATCGGGGGTGGCGGCGTCCTTGCGGACCTGCTCACCCTTGGTGCCCAGGTCGTCCAGGACCTTCTTGCCGCCCTCGACGGCGACGGCAGCGGCGCCAAAGCCCACATTGATGGCGCCGTTAACAAGCTGATCGAATTTCATAACCATGGTTG
>ERZ1035014.784-NODE-784-length-12890-cov-24.440514_pt1 | contig 12890 bp, 23 predicted proteins | sample MGYA00520620_ERZ1035014 | MGnify/ENA primary metagenome ERZ1035014 (study PRJEB33766, sample SAMN09781744) | gut metagenome | biome: gut microbiome | host: Homo sapiens | place: Madagascar | study: EMG produced TPA metagenomics assembly of the PRJNA485056 data...
AAATCGTGGCCACGATGTTGATTTATGTTGATGATTACTGCATCAGGCTTTGAAATTGCTTCGCCATCTGCTGTAGCTGGTTGAGCTGTTGCTGGTTCAGCCTACCGCTCTGCAAAAGCTTTTCGACCTCCGCTTTGGGGTCACCATGAAAATTTGCCTTGAATTGCTGGAACTGCTGCACCATCTGTGCAAAATTGCCCATAGGCCCCTGCCCGCCGCCCAGCGCGGCCATGAACGGATTACTCATCGTCCTCGTCCTCCTCAACCTTGCGCTTTTTCTTGCCCTTTATTTCGCCCACAAGCGCTGCCAGAGCGTCAAACTCTTTGCGGGTGACAAATTCCACACCCTTTTCCTGCGGCGCTGTACGGGGCGTTTCTGCGCGCTCTACGAGATCGTAAATCTTGAGCGTCGGCTTGCCGCTTGCATCCGCCTGCTTGAGATACACAGTCGGCGCGGTAGAATCCCACAGCGCCACAGCAGAGTTGGGCGCGATGAGATAGCCTCTTGCCTCCTGTTCGCCGCTTACCCACTGCACGCCGCCCTGTGCGATAGGGTTCTGTTGCACTGGCTGCGACATGGGCTGCTGCATGGGCTGCATCTGTGGTTGCTGCATCTGTCGCATCTGCATGAGGTTGTCCGGCATCGGCTGCGGATAATAGGGATTGAAATAGGGATATGCCATGTTCATTCCTCCGTTTCTTTTACCCAGTAATAAAGTGGGATTTCATTCTCGCTGTTCCAACTGTCATATATCGTCCCGTCCTGAACGCACACTACATGGCCGGAGAGGGCGAGGATATACGTCCCACGCGGGTGCTCATCGGCAAACTTGCCAACCGTGTAGCAGTCCGGGCAAGTGTCCGGTATGATATAACGCCGATAGCCCAAAGACCGCAGATACGCGCCCCAACAGGCGTTTGCATTGGGCAAGTCTCCGTCTAAGTACCCCTGTATGCACAGAGCCAAATAAACCTCGCCCCAGTCCTTCCCCGTCGCCTTGCAGATCGCGCGCACGGTGCAATCGGACACGTTGCGCCCGTTGGGATTTGGGTTGAAGTAGCTATACATGGAACAGCTCCGCAAAGTAAACGTATGTTCTCAGCTCGTCAGGGTCAGGGAAAAGCGCGAGAATATCCACAGCCATTTGCTCGGTAAACCCCAAAGCTAAAAGTCGGTCATACATCGCCGCACCTCCTTTGTTATATCTATGGTACAAAAAAACGGGCGCTCGAAAGCGTCCGTAAAGTGTATGAAAAGTGCAAAAGCCCCGCCGGTTAAGGCAGGGCTTTTTCTTGTGCTATTTTGTGATATGCGCGCCGACGGTATTTCTTCACTGCATCAACAGATAGGCTTTGCTCCATTGCCACCTGCACGCAGCTTTTCCGTCGCACATCGCACTCGATGATACATGCCGCCTCGTCCTGTGGCAGCTCAAAGGATAAGATATATTCGACGGCTCGCCGGGGAGCCATCGCGGATAACTCCGCCCGGATACGCTTGTGCTGACTGTCCATGCCCCGTGTGGGACGTTGCAGAGCGCTTGCGCGTGGCTTTCGCCGCCCGTGCTCCTTCCTTATTTTTTCGATCGATCCAACATAACGATAACTTCCTGCCGCGTGATAAATCTCTGCGGTGCGCTGCCGTCCGTGATACCCGCAGCCTTTGCCGCCGCCCTGCGAAATGAGGCCGTTGAGGTACTTTTCCTCATTCGCCCAATTCGTGTCCGCGTTATAAGCCATTCGCTTTCCGCCTTTCTTACTTCATCATTGCGAGCTTCCTGATGAGATCACCGCCGTACTTGTAGCTCGCGAGATAGTCCATCGTCGCATCCGCCAGCCCCGCGCGCTTCTTGAGCATTTCGCGGTAGTCCGGCCCCGCAAGCCTGCTCTTGAACTCCTTTTCCCACTTGCCCGCGTTCTCCTTGCCCGACCAGTACGCTGGGCAGAGCTTGCCCGTCACGTCGAAGTGGCGGATGACGTTGCTCGCGGGGATGTTGTACTTCTTCATCAGAGCTTTCGTCAGCTCAAGTGCCTGCGCGACGGTCTTCGTGCCCGGCGCATATACGCCGTTCTTGACCGCGTCACACAGCTCAATGCTGATGCTGTTGGCGTTCTTACACTTGCCGTGCATCGTCCCGCCGCCGGTCTGCGCGCAGCTCGGATACTTGTTGCCGCCGACCGCCCACGCGATGCGCAGGTCGTCCACGCTCTGTACGATCTCCTTCTCGTCGACGAAGTAGTGCGCGCTGGTCTTCACGACGTTGCCCGCGTAATACTTCGCGTTGTTCATCGCCGTGTCGCCGTCGTTGCCGGTGTAGTGGATGACGATGTAGCGGATGCCGCTCGCCGCGCGCGTGCCGCCGACGTTCCCGGCGTTGGCCGGATATTTGCGGATATTCATGCGCTTATTCTCCCTTCGCGCTGCCCGCCGCGTTCTGCGTGCCGAAGTAGAACGCGATGACCATGAGGTATACGGTGTTGAATTCCTGCGTCACCTTCGACTGTACTGTCAGCGCACAGAAGGTTGCCGTCAGCGCGATCGTCACGAGAGACTTCACGCTCAAAAGGTTCGCAAATCTCTTGTTCAGTAATTCGTTCATAAAACAGTGTCGTCCTTTCTGAAAATCTTAATGCCTGCCACAACGACAAGCTCTGTCGTCCATGCCTTGAACCAGCGTTCCGTCAGCACGTCGGGCGGCGGCACGCCGAGCGCCGTCATGGTGAGCGACGCCACGGTGTACCACGTCAGGCTAATAATGGCGATGGATATGTACCTGTCCCGCTTCTTCATCCTGCCCCAGTGCTCCCGCGCCGCCGCCCACGCCTTTCTCACGTCCTGACCTCCCACTCGTCGATCTCGGACTTGATTTTGTCGATAAAGCTATTTCCGTTGAGCGCCTTGTATCCCCTGTAGAGGTACAAAAAGTCCTCAAGCTCGTACTGCCGGATGAATTTGTCCTCTCTGTGCCGGTAGTATGTATGCAGCATGTCGTGCCGCAGCTCGCATTTGAGCGCGTCGGTCAGTTTGTCCAGCCCGAGCAGCTTGTGCCGCACGGGTTTAATGATGAGCGCCAGCGCCCCGAGGATGACCGTCACCTCGGAGCACAGCGCCGCGACCCTTGCCAAATCCCTCATATCCCGCTCCATTTCTCCTTTACTCTTCGATTTTCACCCCATACCGCTCAAACATTGCACGGATGGTGGGATTGCGCAGCAGCTTTTTTCTTTGACCCTGATTGAGGTCGTTGTAGACCGCTTGCAGTGCGGCCTTGACCTCCGTGTTATAAGCGATGACTCGCTCTCTCAGCTCACTCATGCCGTCACCCCGCTCAGCAGCGCCTCCATGGCTTCGCGCAGCTCGGCGTTGTCCTTCTCCAGAGCGGCAATGCGCTCTTCGGGAGAGGGTTCAGGCGCGGGCATTTCGGTTGCCAGTTTTTCCAGCTCCGCGATTTCCTCGGCGGTCATGTCGCGGTAGATACCATTCTCACAGATTCTCATGCTCTCACTCCATATATTTTTATATTTGCCCCCGTAAACAGCGATTTCCGATAAGATCCAAAAGTAAAAGATTCACACGGGGATTGGAGATATCCAAGCCCATTTCCGCTTACTTTGATCGCCCCAGCAGAATCATATGATATTTTCGTCACTAATGCGTTTGCAACAGTATCGCCAAAAGAGGATTTGATTTCTACCGGGAGGAAGCAGCCACCATATGTGTCCCATAGAGACGCCGAAAATCGCGTTGGCTTGCCGAACGCTGGACTCTCCCCAAGGAATACCATTTCTTGACCCCACGGATTCGCGGGGGGCGCAGCTGTAACGCAACAGATATCTGCGGAATAAGTAATACTTTCGTCTGTTGGAGCGGTGGCGGTAATAAAAACATACGCTTTTTTTAAGCGGAATGGTTTTCCGTTTTCGTCCAAGTTGATAGTTGCTTTAACCACATCCTCTGCTAGAGTGAAATCCCGAATCAACTCCCACGTCTCGCCTTCTGCCATATCCACCGCCTCCCAAGCGGTGGGCTTGCCGTCGGTGTCAACGGCTTTGACCTTGATGGTCTGGCCGATGGTGGCGGCGGTTAGGCCGAGGGAGAGGTCGGCGGCAGCGTCTTCGCCGTCCTTGATTTGGGCGATCTCCACGCCGTCAGCGTTGATGCTTGTGATCTTGCCTGTTTTAGTTGCCGCGATTTTCGGTGTGTGACCATCCTTGCCGGGTTCTCCATCCTTGCCTGGAGCGCCCGGTTCGCCATCTTTACCGGGCTTGCCTTCCAGGTCGGCAACGGCAATCAGGTTTTCCCACGTCACGCCGTCGGTGCTGTACTGGATGTAGCCGCCGTCCACCCGCATTTCTACGCTGCCGCCGCCCAAGCCTGTTCTTGCCGCCTCGTTGATGGCCGCGACAAGGTTTTCCTTGTCCTTGGTGGTCAACTTGTTAAGGTCGCCGATCTGGCGCTTGATTTCGTCAAACCATGCCCTCGCGGGGTCTTCGGGCGGCTCAGTCATCCCGTCCGCGCTTTTGGATGCGACCACCAACGTCTCCCACGTCTGCGACTTTGCAATGGTGTCGCCGACGTAATAGATCAGCTCCAAACTGCCGACCTCCGCCGTCGCAACGTCCGCCGCGCGCACGTCCCATACAAGATCAGCACCGTCTACGTTGACTACGGCAGGGTAAGCCTTGCCCCTCTGCACGACCACTAACTCAAAGCGACCCTTGCCGTAAAGTTTGGCGTACTTCTCTGCGATTTCTGGCCACACGACGAGCACGGCGTTGTTTTCGCCCTGCTTGCCGAGCGGGATGCGCATGGCATCACGCACAATGACTGTCCTCACGGTATCACCGCCTTTCTTACTTTTCTGCGCTGCTCGTGTCCACGCCGTACATCTTGAGGATGGGCGCAAATCTTTCGTTGCGCAGAATTTTCTTCTGCTGGCCCTGATTCAGCTCGTCGAAAAACGTTTGCAGCGCGTTCCGTGTCTCCGCGACGTGCTCGCGGGCGCGCTCAGTGTAAGTTTTCTTACTCATGTTACTTTTCCTCCATCAGCAGGATTTTTGCTGCCGTCTCCGCGTCGGCAAGCTGCGCTCTCAGCGTCTCCGCCTCCGTTGTCTTGCCCATCTTGATGCTCACCGTGCCGTCGCGGTGGTCGGTGATCGCACCGCTGACGCAATACTCGCTGTTGTCCCACTCCTCGATGTGTTCCTCGGTCTGGCCGGTGGGCGCGCCGCTCTCGTCCAGCACGGGGACGGTGCTGCGCTGCACGATCGTCCACGGGGTATTGTCCGGCAGCAGTGCCGCCGCCTCCGCGCTGGTCATGTGCAGGCGGATGGTCTTGGTGTCGCGCCCGCCCCACTCGCGGTCAATGCCGCTATAGTTGGGTTCCGCCGGGTACTCCGTGCCGTTGACTTTGATGTAGATTGCCATAATTCAAATCCTCCATTTAAAAACAGAATGCGAACGAAACGCCTGTATCGCCGTCGCTTGCCGCTACGATATTTTTGTCGCCAAGATACACGATACAAAAGTTTTCTGCATTACCCCTCCACGGAGATCTTTCCCACCATCGGGTATTCTCCCCATTTAGCGTTTTTACTTTGCTATTCCCGCTTTTGTAATAGTCGTACTGCGTCCCTTCTCCGGTGAATGAATAAGACGCGCTCCCGAACACCTCAATTTCGCTTAGTAAAAAGAGGGTATCTTCTGTTGTTACAATTTTGCTATTTTTTTCGCCCGATGATGTTCGCTTGTTTACCGCTCTGACCGCACGTTGCACCGCACTCGGCATTTGAGCTAAGATTTCCGGGAGGTGTGTCTTTCTCATGGCACTGTCTCCCCAGCCGCCGCTGTTAGTGTTTGACGAGTTCATGCTTTTTTTGCCGTTATGGCAGTCGTGAAGCTGGAAGGTGAGCGGCGCTTTGCCGCCGTCCGTGTATGTGTCGTGCTCCTTGCCGATGATGTCGATTTGATATTCTATTCCGCCGATGGTCATCTTTTTGCTGTTGCCGACAACCCATGTGTCGGGCACGGCGTTGCGCTGGCAAGCGTCGATGATCTGCTCCCATGTGTTGTCTGCAAACGCCGGAGCGTAATCATTTGCGCTGTCGGCAAACAGAATATCCACGCCCGTGCCGTCGACCAGTGCTCGCCCGCCCTTGATATCAACGGCTGTGCCGTTGACCAGTGCTCGCCCGCCCTGCACGCCGTAGGTCGTGCCATCGATCAGCACGGCGTGTGTCTTGTCCGTCGGTGTCGGCCCAGGCTCGGGTTCCGGGTCGGGCGGCGTGGTTCCCGCTTCGTACTCCACGATGAGGTCTGCGCCATAGAAGCGCATGAAATACAGTTTATCTGTATTTCCCCCACTACCACGCTGAGCAAAGAGCTTGATCTTCGCGTCTTCTAACTGCGCGCGCGTTACGTTTGTCGCTGTAACCGCGACGGTGGAGGCCATCTCTCCAAATGCGTAGTCGTTAGATTCCGCGAGCACATCCTGCCCGGACAGCAGACTTACCCGTGTAATGCTGATAATATACGTATTTTCTTCCGCCACGTCGCCCTTTGCACGAAGCTTGACCTTTTTAATGGTTGCCCCCGCCGGGATGGAGGACGTGTCAAACCGATAGGTCACATACGTCTGTGCCTGTCTGTCCCGCACAAGGTAGATTTCGGCATAAGTCGCGTTAGTCGCCCCCTTGCCGATGGGCTTTGTCAGCGGCGCGTCGGCGCTCACGCTGTCGTATGTGCTCTCCTCTGCTACTACCTGCGACGGGTGCAGTGTAATCGTTGCCATGCCGTCCCCTCCTTAGCTGCCGTAGTACCAGTTGATCGCGTTGTTTTCCGTCGGCGTGGTCTTTGTTGCCACCAACGTCTGCTTGACGATGTTGCCGGATGCGATGTAGTCGCTGCCGCGCGTAGCGGCTACAGCCCCACCCGAGCCGTTGCCCTTGAGTAGCGCCGTGGTTTTAGGCAGGTCTGGTGTCTGTACTTTTGCAATTTCATCGGTGACAAACTTAAAGATATCCATCCGCTTGCCCTGCGGGTCATAGACGGAGGACTGCATATCGCCCGTGCCGGAACCGGACGCGCCTCGGCAATAGCCCGCGTCGTAGCTCGTGCCGTCGGAGAGCGTCACGATCATGTGATAGTCGCTCTGCCGAATGGTGATGCCCGTAATGGTAGGCGCGTTATCACCCTTGTCCCCCTGCTTGAGTACAAGGTTGAGCGTCTGATCGGGCGCAGTGCCCGTGATCGTCGCGCTCGCAACCGTACCAGAGGTAACATCGCCGATTTTAAGCGTGTTGGCGGGGCCATTTGCGCCGGGAGCACCGGGCGCCCCCTGCGCGCCCTTGGGGATGCCAAGTATCAGCGTGCCGTTGTTGGGGTTAAACGTAGCAGTCGCCTGACTGCCCGTTGGCAGTGTTGTCACCGATACGCGGAGGACGTTAAACGTCAAAAACTCCAACAGCGTCTTGCCTTTAAGCTTTTTCGCCGCGCCCTGCTGCTGCAAAACAAACAGGTCATCGTCGGTGATCTGCGACGCTTGTGTGAGATCGTTAATTGCCTTGTCCGCCATCTGTTACCTCCGTTTTTGCTGACTTTTTGCGCTCCACATCCTGCGCGAGAATCGCATACGCCCTGCGCAACTCGTTGCGTACCGTGCACATCTTATCGACCTCCGACGTTGAGATCAGCACCGTATCCAGCACGTCAAAGGCCGTGCGCATTGCCTGCATTGCCTGTTCCATATTTATCCACCTCGTTTCCATGTTGTCCCTCCGAGACACACCCAGATATCGCCCAGCCGCCAGCGGTCTGTGTATAGCCACACATCGCCGGGAAGAAACTGGGCACCGTTTGACATCAAAATCCCAGAGCTTGTGTCCTCCACCCAGACGGCATAAAGCGTATAGCCCGTGCCGGGATAGGCTGTCGCACCGCTGTATAGCACGATCTTACTGCCCGCAGCGTAAAGCGTACCAGAGCCATCATCCGAGTTGAGCGTCCATCCCGCAAACACATACCCGCTCTTTTTAGGAATAGTGCTCGGCAGGTAAAAATTGACATATCCGTTGTTATTTGACTCATTGCCATATTGCGTTGCAGGCGCTCCGCTGCCGCCCATTGCGTTAAAATTAATATAGGCATAGTAGGTCTGTGTCGGCTGCGGCGGCGATACCGAGGCTGTCGTAAAGTTGCCGTTTTGCTCAAAACTGTCTCCGCCAAATCCTCCCGTAACGCGATATTGGAGCCATGCAAACCACGAGTAAAATGTGCCGGGAGACAGCCCTGTGATGACGCCGGAAAACGTGTTATAGCCACCGCTTGTCTGCGGCGATGTGAAATAATAATCGCCGACACCAGTGACGGAGACGCGAATGCGTCGGGCGTAAGCGTAGCTCTCGTCGCCGCCGGAAAACTCTCCGCTGACGGTTGCTTTCGTCCCGTCGTTTGGGTCCGGCGTAATCGTTACCCATAAACTAGCCATGTCACTGCCTCAGTTGGACGTAAATTTGCCCCGCAACGCCCGCGCCGGACGGTGCGCCGTAGCCGTAGCTTGCTGTTGCAAGACATAGCGCCGCCGCGCCGAGCTGCACGCGCCCGGACTGCACAGTGATGCTTCCTCCCGTTCCAGCCTGCAAAAAAATGTTGCCCGCAGGCTGAATCTTAATACCGCCCCATGTGGTCGTCATGCCCAAGCCCGTGCTTGTGGTCGTGTCCGCCAGCGTAAAGCCGCCGATGGTGTTGCCCCCGCCGTCTTTTAGCGCAACCTGATTGCCTCGCAGCGTAGATGCCTCCACGCCCAACGCATAGATGTAATCCGTCGTGACCGTACCATTGATGATTTGTGTCACGCCCCGCTCCGTTTGGTAGCCACTGTTGTTGATAAGCTGGCTTGTATGCGTTGGGATTTGGCTCGTCTGCGCAACATCGTCGGGGAGCTGCCCGATGGTCAGTGTGCCCGTAATGTTTGCCGAGCTGACTTTGAGCGTGGTCGTCTCGATGCTGCTGCCTTTAATGCGCGTTGTGCCGCTCTGGTCCGTCACCGTCAGGCCGTCCAGCGTGGTCTTGACTTCGGTGTACTTGCCGTCGATGCTCTCGACCTTGAGCATGATCTCCTCGCTGGTCTTGGTGATGAGCGACTTTGATTTTGCAAAATTTCGCTCGATTTGCCGCTGCGTAGCGGATTTGTACGGATACTCATCATCCAGCTCGTCCGCGTCGGGAGAAGAGATGCCGGAAGCGCACAGCGGCGAGAAATCGATCTCCTGACCAACGAGCGGCACATAATGCCCTGCGACGGTCATTGCATCGCCGATCTCTGCCGCGATATTTAGCAGCGCATCGCTCCCCTCGTAACCAGTGTGCGCGTATCCCTTGACTTTGCCGAGGATAGCCCGCGCCATTTCTGCCGTCCCGTCAGGTTGCAGCGCCGTCAATGTCTTGCCGGTATCGTCCCCGGCAGATGCGACCACGTCGCCGTTCTCGTCCATCAGTTCCACCTTTGAGATAGGTCTTGACGCAATGCCGGGGGAAAACTCTGCGATTTTACGCCCCAAGTAAACCTTATCCATATCATCACCCCTTACACGAGGATGCGCACGCCGCCAAAGGTGATGGCACTGCCGGTCTCCGTGATAAGATAATTGGTCTCAGCGGACATGGAGTTCAAGCCTACCAGCAGGAGCTTCCCCTCATCCGTGATGATCCAGTTGCCCGCGTTGGCGACCGCGATACGCCCCAGCGCCTCGCGCATCGTCATGTCTCCCTCGCTGTCTACGGGATATTGCACCGGGAACGCCGCATCCAATACCGTCCTGCTATCTACGGCAACGCCCATGCGTCGCGCAATATCGTTGACCGCCGTCCATACGGGCATCGGCCACGTCTCCGCATCATAGCTGCTGTCAAGCCATGTCTGCTCCGACTTGAGCATGGAATCATATCCATGCACACTCAAAACGCCCGTTTTTCTATCGGTTTTTCGTGTCGCGAAATAGAATACCCCCTTCGGTATCCATTCGCTCGCCTGCTCACCCGACACAAGCCGCGCATAAACCTTGATTTCTGCCTGCCGCGGGATATCTCCCTTTGGAATGATATCAAAATCGATTTGCCGTGCAGAGCAGTTACCAATGCCAAAGGCGGAGTACAGCCCACCGTAGACACGCAGACTGTCCTTAACGATATCTGCTTGGCTGTACTCCACCCCCGCAATGCTTAATTTGGTTTCTACGCGATGATTCTTATCGGCAAGCAGCGTTAAAAACAAATTGCTTACCTTGTGCATCAGACTTCCCTCATTTGGATTTCTCCGTCCTTATACCTGCGTTTACCGTCGACAGACAAAAGCGCAAACGCCGCATCAAGATTGCTTGTCACGCGCATTGTTTTTACCATGTCTGTCTTGGTGTATGGGTCGGAAAATGTCACCTCAATGGTCGATGCGCGCAGCGCATTGCAATATGCCGTCGCCTCGTCCTCCGTCATCGGAAAGAGGGAAAACGTCACGACATAGCGGTCTTTACTTCGCGCCGCGTGCTCTACATCGTCCATCGTTACAATGATCTTCCCATAGCTCACTTCCCGCTGCACGGAGTATGTGGATAACCTCTTGTGCACGTCAAGCGTGCCGATTTTTAGTGTAATATCCACCCATCACACCCCCATTGCGCGCTGCATCTGCCTGTTGTATTTGTATGCCGTCTCGCCGATTACCTTCCCGTCAAGCACGGACTGCACAACAATGTTGATATCGCCGCCCATGCCGCCGAGGGAAGATAGCGCGCTGCGCATCTGACCGCCGAAAGATTGCTCCGCGCCGATCTGTGCCGTGCCGAAGTCCAGACCGCCAGTGATGCCGCGCTTAATGCTGTCGTACTCGTTGTCCCAGCCCTCGCCAAGGCCAAGCGCCATATTCTCTCCGATGCCCGCAAACACGCGGGACGGAGAATGGATACCAAGTTTGTTTTTCACGCCGGAAACGATACGCGAAAAGAAACCGCTGACTTTATCGTGGATCCAGCTGCCCATTGCCTTGATACCTTCCCACAGGCCCTTCACGATCTGTTTGCCGACATCTACGATATCGGGAAGTGAGGAAACGAAGGTTTTTACAATGGTCGCCATCATGTCAAGCACCGACCGAACGATCTGCGGCAAATTCTCAGCAAGGCCGCTGACGATCGCCAATACCATCTTCATGCCCAGCTCAATGACCTGCGGAAGTTTTTCGACAGCATAGCCGACGAATTTCTCGATCATTTCGGGGCCTTTTTCCTGCACCACAACGCCGATGTTTTCGAGGATTCTCTCAACAACCGGCAAGAGATTTTCCGCCACCGTCACGGTGCTGCCCAAAAGGTTTGTGATAAGTTCCGCCATGTCGGCGTTTTCATCGCCCAGCCCCGTGATAAAGTTTTCATATGCCGCTTTCATCGACGCGATAGAACCTTGGATCGTCGTGCTGGCTTCCAGCTGTGTTGTGCCCGTAATGCCCATTTCCGTCTGCACGGTATGGATAGCGTCAACGATGTCCGCGTAGCTGTCGATGGTGTAATTGGTGTAATTGCCCTGCGCGGCATTTAAGGCGTTCGCATCGTCCAAAAGACGCTGCATTTCCTCCTTCGTGCCGCCGTAACCGAGCTTGAGGTTATCCAGCATGGTATAGTTTTGCTTGGCAAAACCGGAATACGCATTTTGAATGGATTCCATCGAGGAACCCATCTTGTTTGCGTTGTCGCTCATGTCCGTAATGGCGAGATTCGCTTTTTCCGCCGCCGCCTCCGTGTCGCCGCCCATCGACTGCAAAAGCGACGCGGAAAACGCCGTCACGGTGGTCATGTACTCATTCGCGCTCATGCCCGCCGTCTGGTATGCGTTCGCGGCGTACTGCATCACGGTATCGGCAGAGGACTTGAAAAGCGTTTCCACGCCGCCGACCAGCTGCTCATATTCGCCATAATTTTCTACGGCCTGTTTTGTAATGGCAACCGCAGCCGCGCCAGCCGCCGCAATCGCAGCGCCGCCAACCTTTGCCGCCGTAGCAAGTCCATTTTTCAGTTTCCCTGCAAGCGTTTCCGCTTTGCTGCTCGTTTCCGAAAAGCCCTTGTCTACGTCTCCATCGTCGACGCTGATTTTGACAAATAAATCAAGTAGATTCATGCTTCACCACCAATCCGCACCGCGCAACTACATCGGCGGTAATCTCTTCGCACGTTCTGTTGTCCTGCTTTTTCGGCTCAATCATATCGGCGTATCGCGCCTTGATGTAGTTTCCGCCCGCGTATCGCGCCGTGTTTTCTGCCACAATGCGCAGCGCGTCCGTCACATAAACGCGGTATGCGTCGTTTCTTGCTTTTTCATTGAGCCGCGCCGTGCAGTACCGCAGGAACGGCTTTATTCTCCTTTGCCCTTGGTATTCTCCCGCGCAGAGCCAGAGGAATTCTCGCTCTGCGCTGAGATAAAAAGCACGCTAAATGCTTCATCAGACAAAAGCTCCGTTGCGTCCTGCATCAGCTTGACAAGGGTCAATTCTCTCTTGTACTGTTCCTCGCTAACCCCTTCAATGGCAGCGAGAATGGCGATGATATCGCCCTTGTGCTCCTTAAAAAGCACGGGGAGCGACTTTCTCGCCCGCCACACTAAGAAGTTTTTTGCCGTCATGCCTTCTGGCAATCGTTCGCGCCTGAAAAGCGCAGATGCCGCATTGTCCTGTGCAATGTTTGCGACAGGATCAATGATATCCGCGATGACGTCAAAGACGCGCTCGCCCTGAATGTCGGAAAGTCTCATTTACGCCTCCGCTGTGCCGGCCTTGATGTAAATCTCAAACGGCACGGTGTCCTGCGCGCTCATGGAGTAGTGGCCGGTAAACTCGAACGCAAACTGG
>ERZ1035014.785-NODE-785-length-12858-cov-6.213309_pt1 | contig 12858 bp, 10 predicted proteins | sample MGYA00520620_ERZ1035014 | MGnify/ENA primary metagenome ERZ1035014 (study PRJEB33766, sample SAMN09781744) | gut metagenome | biome: gut microbiome | host: Homo sapiens | place: Madagascar | study: EMG produced TPA metagenomics assembly of the PRJNA485056 data set...
ACATCAAATACAAAACAGGAGAATTCTTCAATTGAGACGATTTATTACTTATATTTATGAATATGAACAGGGAAACCGCGGACGAAATACCGGGTTCATCCGCACCGATCTGCGCGAAAACAGCTGCCGTATGGAACTTCAGATCCGGGGGTTTGACCGTTTCAAGGGAAAATGTCCGGTCTATCTGACAGTATATGAAAATGGTCTGCAGGCTATACCTGTTACCGAATTATTGCTCACGCAGGGTATGGGAACCTGCAGCTTTACCTGTGAGAATAATCGCATCGGAAACAGTAGTTTTGACGTGCATCAGGCACAGACCCTGACCATCGCCTGTGGCAACGGAAGGTTTCTGACCGGATGCCTTTCTTCCGCTCCGGTTCCGGAAGCACTCCGGGGAGAATTTTTAATCTTTCAGAAAAAAGAAGCGGTACCGCCTGCCGCTCAGGCACAGACAGAGCCGGTCATACAGACGCAATCTACAACCGAACCAGAGCGATTCCGTCAGCCGCAAGCCATGCCAGAACCGGAACCCGTCCGACAGCCGCAAGCCATACCAGAACCGGAACCCATCCGGCAGCCCGAAACTACTCCTCAACCGGAAACGATCCAACAGCCGAAAACAATCCCTCAACCAGAAGCAGTCCGGCAGCCACAAGCCTCTTATCAGAAAGTAGAAATTCAGGATATCCGAAAGCTTCCAAAAAGCAACTGGAATCTGTGCAACAACCGTTTTCTTCTGCACGGTTTTTTCAATTATCACTATCTCATGTTGAAAACGCTGGAAATGAATGGAGAAAAACAACAGTTTCTTGGAATTCCGGGAATCTATGAGCAACCGGAACGTATGATGGCAATGCTCTTTGGTTTCCCGGAATTTGAGGCAGCAGCCGCAGTATCCTCAGACTCCAAAGACATGACCGGAGTTTTCGGATACTGGATGTGTCCGCTTAATCAGGATTAATCATGCAAAACTGCGCATGATCCCTCCACTTTTGATTGAGCATCATATAATCATGGCAGATACCTTCGTACACGAACCCCACCCGTTCAAGCAGCCGGATACTTGCCGTATTATCCGGAAGTGCCCATGCCATGGCACGGTGAAGTTTTAAATCCCGGAACACCAGATCCATAATAAAACGCAGTGATTCCGTTGCGTATCCGCGATGATGATATGCGCTGGAAAACTTATATCCAACCTCACACTGTTCAGAAAATCCACGCGTAATATGATGTACGCATATCGTCCCTATGATACGCTCCGGATGCTCTTTCTCATATACATAAAACCGGAACAGTGTTCCCTGTACTGCCATGTTATACTCAAACAGGAGCATCTGTCTCTGGAACTGGCGGGTATAAAAATTCGGCATCCGGTCCGGCTCAAATTTTTCAAACAGTTCTTTATCCCGCATATAAAAATCCAGTACCGCATCTGCCTGATCCGGCTTTATTATTTTTAAAAGAAGACGTTCTGTCTCATATGCAAATAACATACTTCTTCCTTCCATATGATTTCTATGGTATAGTATTATACTGTAATTAAAAGGTTACTTATCCCCATAATTATCATAACGATTTCAAGGAAGAATGTCTATGACTGATGATGAAAAATTTATGAAAGAAGCCTTAAAACAGGCGAAAAAAGCCTATGCGATCGATGAAGTCCCGATTGGATGTGTGATTGTCCAAAACGGTAAAATCATCGCAAGAGGATATAACCGGCGCAACATCGATAAAAATACGCTTGCCCATGCAGAACTGTCTGCCATCCGCAAAGCAAGTAAAAAAACAGGTGACTGGCGGCTTGAGGACTGTGACCTCTACGTTACGCTGGAGCCATGCCAGATGTGTGCCGGTGCAATTGTACAATCCCGTATGCGGCGGGTAATCATCGGTTCCATGAATCCCAAAGCCGGATGTGCGGGATCTGTCCTGAACCTTCTGCAAATGCAGCAATTTAACCATCAGGTGGAAATTACCAGAGGTGTTCTTGAAGAGACCTGTTCTTCCATGCTTTCTGCTTTTTTCCGGGAACTGCGCCAGCGCAAAAAGAAGCCGGCTAAATCTGAATGATCTTCGCCTCGTGATGCATTGCAGGAATGATTTTTTCCATCAGATCTGCAGTGCGCACACGCAGGCTGGACGTATTAATACACGGATGGCATCCCACATATTCTCCCTTTAAAACATCTTCATCAATGACCAGCTGCACATGATTTTCAGTATCATTCATAAGTCCCAGCACGCTGACCGATCCCGGTGTGATATCGAGGTATTCTTCCATATACGATTCACTGGCAAAAGAAAGCCGGCTCGTACCAAGCTTTTTTGATACATCCTTTGTTACCAGCCGTTTATCTCCCACAATCATCAGAAGATAAAATTCTTTTTTATTTGCCGTACACAAAAACAGATTCTTGCATATGGTAGCTTCCAGCACGCGGTCTGCCTCCTCACATGCTTCCATCGTCATCAGAGCTTCATGATCCACCCTGTCATATATAACGCCAAGTTTATCTAAAAAATCATACACACGGATCTCCTTTTCCAGTCTTCCTGACGTATCCGCGGGTCTTCCCTGTTCCAGTTTCAACATAATTCTTCCTCTTTTTCTTGTATTTTGTACTCATCATACCCCTCTTTTTTGCATTTGTATAGAAATTTCTGCATAGACTAAAACTAAGATGGCTGCTTTTAGAGCTGCCGCCCAACGGTAAGGAGACAAATTATGTGTGGAATTTCAGGCTTTTGCGATTTTTCATTGAACTACTATGACAAAAAACCCTTCTGGGAAACGATCCTTGTACAAATGCACGAAACTTTAAAGCACCGCGGTCCGGATCAGGCGATGATTGATCTACAGCCACATGTGGGGCTGTCACATGCACGCCTTTCCATCCGCGATCTTAAAAGCGGCATCCAGCCTATGACACGTACTTTTCACGGGAAAACCTGTTCCATTGTTTACAATGGAGAAATTTATAATCACCGGGAACTGCTGCCCGAACTGCAGGCAGCCGGATATCGCTTTACCACAACATCCGACACGGAAATTATTCTGTGCGCTTATATGCATTTCGGAAAAGACTTTGTCGAAAAGTTAAATGGGATTTTCGCATTTGCGATCTGGGACGATACCACCAGAGAACTGCTTCTCTACCGTGACCGTGCCGGCACAAAACCTTTGTTTTATACCCAGACCGGAAGCTCCTTTGTTTTCGGTTCGGAACCCAAGGCATTATTTTGTCATCCGGATGTCACTCCATCCATTGACAAAAACAGTCTGCAGGAAATTCTGGCGGTCGGTCCGGCACGCACCTCCGGAAACGGCGTATTCACAGGCGTAAAGGAAGTTATGCCGGGACATTATCATATATTCTGTCCGGACGGACAGCACGACATTCTCTACTGGGATCTGCCCTGCCGGGAACATAAAGATTCCTATGTCCAAACCGTACAGACCGTTTCTTTTCTCGTGCGTGACACTGTAGAACGACAGATGGTGTCCGATGTTCCGGTATGCACCTTTCTCTCCGGCGGCATTGATTCTTCGATTGTCACTGCATTAGCCGCCCGCCATATGCAAAAAGAAGGAAAAATTTTAAACACGTTTTCTTTTGACTTCTCTGAAAACGAGAAATATTTTAAGTCCAATGCCTTTCAGCCGGAACGGGATCTTCCTTACGTCAACCGGATGCTGCAATATTGTAAAACATCCCACACCTATTTAGAGTGCAGCCAGGAGGCTCTCTTTGCCGCCCTGTCCGATGCGGTCACCGCCAAAGACCTTCCCGGAATGACCGATGTGGACGCCTCTCTTTTGTATTTTTGTTCCGAAGTCGCCAAACATAATAAAGTAACACTCACCGGAGAATGTGCCGATGAAATTTTCGGCGGCTATCCATGGTTTTACCGACCGGAACTTATGAACCGGGATGGTTTTCCGTGGTCTGCCGATCCTGCTGCACGTACCTCCATTCTTTCCGATGACGTGCTTCGCACGCTGGATCTGGCAGAATATTCTCATGCACGCTATGAGGAAACACTCTCCCACGTTCCGCATCTGGATGGAGAATCTCCAGAGGAAGCCCGCCGGCGTGACATTGGCTATCTGAATATCAAATGGTTTATGCAGACCTTACTCGATCGCATGGACCGCACCAGCATGTACTCTTCCCTGGAAGCCCGTGTCCCATTTGCCGATCACCGGATCATGGAATATGTTTTCAATGTGCCGTGGCAGATGAAATATCGGAATGGAGTCGAAAAATCCCTGTTGCGGGATGCCTGTGCCGATCTGCTGCCACAGGAACTGCTCTGGCGCAAAAAAAGCCCGTATCCAAAGACATACCATCCGGCCTACGAACAGATGCTGATCAGGCGCATGCGGGAAATTCTGAACGATCCGAATTCTCCGGTACTGCCGCTTCTGGACCGTTCCAAAACAGAAGCTTTCCTTGCCGCACCAAAGGAACTCGGCAAACCATGGTTCGGCCAGTTGATGGCAGGTCCGCAGCTCATTGCTTACTTTATCCAGATCAACACCTGGATGCAGATCTATCATTTGTCCATCTGACATCCCGACACCGGATATCCATCATTCTTCACTAAAAAAGGAGTTGCCCCGCAAAAGGCAGCTCCTTTTTGTAGTACAGCATCAACTGCAGTTTTTAACGTTATATTTCACATTATCCCTTGACACTTCCCAGTGCAATACCCTGAACGATATGCTTGGAAAGAATCAGATATACAACGATAACCGGCAGGATCGAGAATGTAATCATCACATATACCTGGCCCATATCAAACTTCAACCAGTCTGCTGCACGAAGCTGTGCAATCAGAATTGGAAGTGTTTTCTTTTTATCATCATGCAGAATCAGTGCCGGTGTGAAGTAATTGTTCCAGCTGCTGACGAATGTAAAAATTGCCTGTACGGCAATCGCCGGTTTCATAAGCGGAAGTACGATACTGTTGAAGGTACGGAACTCACCGGAACCGTCAATTCGTGCTGCCTCAATCAAAGATAACGGAAGTGCACTCTCCATGTACTGCTTCATGTAGAAGAATACAACCGGAGAAGCAATCGTTGGAACAATGAGTGGAATAAAGGAATCCATCAGTCCCATCTTTGTTACCAGCTTGATAAATCCAAGTGCGGTAACCTGTGTCGGAATCATCATGATCATCAGAATAAATGGATAAATAAACCGTTTCATCCTAAACTCATACGCATGAATCGCATATGCGGTCATGGTTGAGAAATATGTACAAAGCACTGCTGAGCAGGCAGCGATGATCAGACTGTTGAACATTCCATACCAGATTGGAAGCGTTCCGTGCACCAGATTGTTCCAGTTTTTTAACAGGTTCGTACTTGGAATCGCGGTAAATCCGGATTGTAACTCTCCGTTTGATCTGGTTGCATTGATAAACATAATGTAAAACCAGAACAGACAGAAAAATGAGATAATAATCAATACTACATAGGCGATGACGCGCCGTGCATGAAGTCCTACACCCTTCTGGATGTCATTTTTATTTGTCTTTGCCATATCAATTACCCCTTTCTCTTGTCATTACCGGTAACCTTAAATACGATCAGGCTTAAGACTGTAGTAAGAATGAACAGTACAACGGACAGTGCTCCTGCCATACCATAGTTCTTACTGAACAGATGCTTATTCAGATACATGATCAAGGTCATGGTAGATCTCATCGGATCACCGGTTCCGTTTGTCAAAATCTGTGGTACATCGAACAGCTGCAGACCACCGATCAGGGATGTGATAATTACATACACCAGAATCGGGCGAAGCAGTGGAAGTGTTATCTTGAAAAATACCTGTGTGGAAGTTGCTCCATCCACCTCAGCTGCTTCAAAGAGGGAAGTATCAATTCCCATCATTCCGGCCATCAGAAGAATGGTCGTATTACCAAACCACATCAGGCAGTTCATCATGGCGATCAGGCCTCTGGCACTTCCTGCATGTGATAAAAATTTATAAGGTTCTGAGATAAATCCGATCTGCATCAGCAGGGAATTGATTGGTCCACCATCTGAAAAGAGTGTGAAGAACAACATAGAAAATGCAGATGCCATAATCAGGTTCGGCAGATAAATAACCGTTTTGAAGAATCTGGACCCTTTTAATTTCAGACGGACATCGGAAAACCATGCACCTAATAAAAGGGAGAGGAAAATCTGTGGTATGAAGCACATGATCCAAAGAACCATCGTGTTCTTAAAATATGTCCAGATATCTCCACCACTGAATAATGCCTTGTAATTATCTAATCCAACAAATCTCGGTCCAACCTGTGTCAGACCAGACATGTAATTTTCGAAAAAACTGTTATAAATGGTGTTTACTAACGGTACCAGCTGAAATATTACAAATACAACGATAAATGGAATCAGAAATATGTAGCCCCATTTATTATATCTGACCGCTTTTCCTCCACTATTACTTTTCATAAGACCTACCTCCCAACTGGTATGTTATGATGAATATAGTTTTTGTTACACATAGTTTTTGTTACACATAGTTTTTGTTAAAATGACCGTGCCTCCATTCCTGTATGGCAGGCACGGTCCCTGTGGTAAGGCTTGCTCCTTCTGGTAAGGCGCAAGCCTTATCACCTACTTTAGTATGTCAGTTCTGGGTACTTCTCAGTTACAGCCTTGTAGAAAAGATCAAGTGCATCTTCCTTGCTTGCTTTTCCTTCGAAGTAGTTCTTCATAGCGTTCTGGAATTCTTCGTTACATCCCTGATCGTAAGAAGACAGGTTGCTTAAGTCAAGTGTCTCAACACCTGCGCAGTACATTGGGAGTGGATTCTGTCCACCAAGAATCTTGCTGGTATATTCTTTATCATCTTTTACCTTAATAGATCCATCTGCCAATCCGTTCATAACGGTGCTGTTGTTTACGAAATCGTCATCATCTACAACGATATCTTTCATAATGTCGTCATCTGTTGTCATCTTTAACATAATATCTTTTACAAGATTTGCGTTATCTGTTCCCTGAGCTGCACAGATCCATGTACCACCCCAGAAGAAGCCCTGCGGTCCCTGAGCTGCGCCCCATCCGCCGTTGTATCCGATAGATCCTTCTGTATCAGCTGCCATAGAGAAGTTTACTAACCATGCAGGTCCAAAGTAGCAGAATACTTTACCCTGTGGATAGAAGCCTTTTGACCAGTCATCTGACCAGAGATCACAAGTACCTGTCTCGCCAGCATCTACCTGAGCCTTAGAATCGTCTACCCATTTCATAATGTTGTCATCGATATTGATCTTATTTCCGTCTACCCACTTAGATGTTACATTGTTGGAGTATACACGGTATGTATCGTTTGCGGAAGCAGTCATCTTGTAACCTGCATCCTTCATCTTCTTTGCGGTATCGTTATATGTATCCCAATCCTTTACATATTCCTGAACCTTATCTGGATCGTCTGTTCCGAGAACTTCTTTGGCTGCATCTCTGTTATAGAAAAGAACACCTGGGCAGCCCTGCCATGAAAGGCCTTTTAAAACGCCCTTGGAATCGGTAACGATATCCTTTGTGTACTGATACTGTTTTGACAGATCGCTGTCTGCAATTCCCAGATCCTTAATTGGCATCGTATAATCGGTATCTACATACTTCAATGCGTAATCTGCTTCTACCAGGAATAAGTCAATCTTATCATCTGCTGGAGCATCTGCCTGATTTAATAAGGTAGCATCCAGATTGTTCTGGTACGCATTGTCATCGTTTGGTGTAATGTTCCAGACAACATCAACATCACCGATCTTTCCATGTGTTGCATCAACTTCCTGATAATCCGGATAGTGAGCTGTGATACGGCTCTTGAACTCCTCGTTCCAGCAATAAATGTTTAAAACCTTTCCGGTATCTTCTGCCGGAGCAGTTACTTCAGAACTGGTATCTGCCTTTGAAGTATCCGGTGTTGTTGCATTGTCGCTGCTATCTTTACTTCCGCAGCCAGCAAACATTGTTGCTACCATTGTTGCGCACAGCAGTGCACTTACGACTTTCTTTTTCATATAAAACCCTCCTTAATATTTGTTGACCTGTTGGTCAGTTTGTTTTGAAGAAATCTGCCGGCTTTATTCTTTCGGCTGAATTGCACCTACGGACTGTCCCGGTACTAAACTTCCTTCTATAACGACTCTCTCGACGAGAGTTGTTCTCGGTTTCTCAATGGTTCCGACGAGCCTTATTGCAGCTTCGCTTCCAATTATTTCTGTGTTCTGGCGAATTGTTGTAAGTTTTGGATATAAAAGCTGCGAGATCATCGTACCGTCATATCCGGCTACCGAAATGTCTCTCGGAATTCGAAGTCCCATTTCAATAATGACATTTCTACCTCCTATTAAAGAAGTATCATCCGGATAAATGATACAGGTTGGCGGATCTTCCAGATTCAACAGTTCCTTTGTCTGTTTTGCAGATCCTTTTGTCTCAAGATAATCAGCTGAGCGGACATATGTATCGGGAATTTCAAGCCCCAGTTCATCAATTGTCCGATAAAAACTTGCGAGCCGGTCCCGCGTAACACTTGATCCTTCCTGTCCATGAATATATGCAATTTTTCTGTGTCCCTGACTGTATATGTACTTTACTAAATCTTCCATACCCTGTATATTGTTGGAAGTAACTGCGGTGCAGTTATGATGTACATAATCAATCGTAACTACAGGTATTTCACTGTTCATCAGCTCGATCACATCCGGGTCATCAAAATTGGCACATACAATTACGACCCCCTCAAAATTCCGGTACCGGCAATGTTCATAATAGGACATTTTCCGATTTTCAAAGCAGGTGTTGATAAATGTAATATCATATCCTAACTTTTCTGCCTGAATCTTAAGTCCGTTCAGCACACCGGAGAAATATTCATGAGTCAGGCCCCTTCCGGCTTCCTCCTCGAAGAGTACCCCGATATTATATGAGCGGTTTGTCTTAAGTGCTCTGGCCGCTGCATTCGGAAAATATCCAAGTGCTTCTGCCGTTTGCTTTACCCGGTTTTTTGTCTCTTCACTGATATCTTTATGATCATTCAGTGCTTTGCTTACAGTCGCAGTAGAGACACCACATCGTTCAGCAATTGTTTTTAAAGATACCATATCGTTCCTCCAATGTTTCGGAAAACTTTCTTAATCGTTTTCGTAGCTTTAATATACCCCCGTATGGTCAGAAATGCAATAGCTTTTTGTCATTTCGTCAATTTAAACATTTTATTCTTGACGGTTTTATGCATATTGTATGTGTATTTTGTGTCCGTGCATGCGCACGCTATTTTATTCTTATACGTTTACGCAATTTTTTTGGTTTTTTAATGTTGCGCACGCATTTGTTGCTTTCTTATATTTTTTGTTTTCGTTTTTGTTCAAGTTGCTGGATTTGCCTGTTTTAAGCCATTTTGTGTTGATTTTTTAAATTTCAGAGACTATACTCTATTTATAAAAGAGAGTGCTTAAACGTTTTCGCTCTCATAGATAAGTGGCATTTAAAACAAGCACGATGGATTGATTACTCCACCAAATGCTTCTTTCCACTTTCATCTACTATGTCACAAGTAAATAATTTTATATGGAGGATACACACATGAAATTTGGATATTTCGATGATGCGAACAAAGAATATGTTATTACCTCTCCTAAGACACCACTCCCATGGATCAACTATCTGGGTTCTGAGAATTTCTTTTCTCTGATCTCCAATACCTGCGGTGGCTATAGCTTCTATAAAGATGCAAAGCTTCTTCGTCTGACGAGATACCGTTATAACAATGTTCCTTTCGACAGCAATGGACACTACTACTATATTAAAGAGGGCGATACCATCTGGAATCCCGGATGGATGCCAGCCAAGACCGATCTGGACGCTTATGAGTGTCATCACGGTATGGGCTACTCCACCTTCCGGAGCAGTAAAAATGATCTGCAGGCAGAGCTGACCGCATTTGTTCCGGTTGGAAAGAACTGTGAGATCAATCAGCTGACTCTTACCAATAACAGTAAAGAGACGAAAGATTTTTCTGTTTTTTCTTATGTAGAATTCTGTTTATGGAATGCAATGGACGACATGACCAACTTCCAGCGTAATTTCTCTACCGGTGAAGTAGAAGTTCATGGATCTGCAATTTATCATAAGACCGAATACCGTGAGCGTCGTAATCACTATGCTCTGTATGCAGTTAACGCCCCGGTAGACGGATTTGATACTGACCGCGATTCCTTCCTTGGAGCATACGGAGAAAACTCTGCTCCTGAAGTTGTCGTGTCCGATCAGTCCAAAAACTCCATTGCCAGCGGATGGGCTCCGGTAGGCTCCCATCATCTGAAAGTGTCTCTTGCTCCCGGCGAATCCAAAACTTTCGTATTTATTCTGGCATACATAGAGAATCCGGTTGAAGAAAAATGGATCGGACGCGCCGAAGATGGAAAGATTAACCGCACACGTGCGGAAGCTCTGATGAAAGAATTTGATACCAAAGAAAAATCAGAAGCAGCACTGGCTGAACTGAAAAAATACTGGGATGAACTGCTTTCTCACTTTACGGTATCCTCTTCCGAGGAAAAACTGGATCGTATGGTAAACATCTGGCATCAGTATCAGTGTATGGTCACATTTAATATGAGCCGTTCTGCTTCCTACTTCGAATCCGGTATCGGACGAGGCATGGGATTCCGTGATTCCTGTCAGGATCTGCTTGGTTTCGTACATCTGATTCCGGACCGCGCAAGAGAGCGTATTCTGGATATTGCAGCAACACAGTTTGAAGACGGAAGTGCATATCATCAGTATCAGCCTCTGACCAAGAAAGGTAATTCTGATATTGGAAGCGGTTTCAACGATGATCCGCTCTGGCTGATTGCAGGTACCGCAGCATACATCAAAGAAACCGGGGATTACACCATCCTGGATGAAAAAACGCCGTATGACAGTGATCCTTCCAAGGCAACTGATTTTATGGAGCATTTACGCCGTTCCTTCCACTACACCATCGATCATCTCGGACCGCATAAACTTCCGCTGATCGGCCGTGCAGACTGGAATGACTGCCTGAACTTAAACTGCTTCTCCACAGAACCGGGAGAATCCTTCCAGACATTCGGCCCATCCGAAGGACCAAATGCAGAGTCTGTTTTCATTGCCGGTATGTTTGTCCGTTACGGTAAAGATTATGTAGAGATCTGCCGTCACAGAGGACTTGAAGACGAGGCAAAACTTGCAGAAGATGCCATTGCGGAAATGGAAAAAACAGTTCTTAATGCCGGCTGGGACGGAGAATGGTTCCTGCGTGCATACGATCATTACAAAAACAAGATTGGTTCTAAAGAATGTGAAGACGGTAAAATTTTTATCGAGCCACAAGGCTTCTGCGTTATGGCAGAGATCGGTCTGAAAGAAGGAAACTGTCTGAAAGCCATGGAATCCGTAGAAAAATATCTGGATACTAAATACGGTATTGTACTTCTTCAGCCACCTTATCACAGATACCATGTAGAACTTGGTGAAATTTCCTCTTATCCACCAGGATATAAAGAAAATGCCGGAATCTTCTGCCACAACAATCCTTGGATTTCCATTGCAGAAACCGTTGTCGGACGTGGAAACCGTGCATGGCAGGTGTATACAAGAACTTGTCCTGCATATATTGAAGATATCAGCGAAATTCACCGTACCGAACCTTATGTATATTCGCAGATGATTGCCGGAAAAGATGCTCCAAATTTTGGAGAAGCCAAGAACAGCTGGCTGACCGGTACTGCAGCATGGACATTCCTGGACGTTTCCCAGTATATTCTCGGAATTCGTCCGGATTACGACGGATTGACCGTCGATCCATGTATTCCATCCACTCTGGATGGCTTCGAAGCTAAACGTGACTTCCGTGGTGTGACCTATCACATCAGCGTCCGTAACCCAAAACACGTAGAAAAGGGTGTTGCTTCCATGACCGTTGATGGCATTGCCGTAGACGGAAATACGATTCCATTACCAACCGGCAAGACAGAAGTCTCTGTCGAAGTGGTTATGGGCTAATACTTAATCACAGTAATTCTTGTTTCCGGTTTTGTGCCGGAAGCAGTTTTACCATTTTTCATTATTTTCCTACCCCCAAAAAGAAGGTGCGCATTATGCGCACCCTCTTTTTATTCATGATGATTTTATTTATGATGAATCGCTTTTTTCACCCATGTAAATAAGTTTCTTACAAATACTCCTCCAAAAAAGATCTGCCAGCATAATGCCATTGGGAAGTTTAAAGCAAGTTTCTGCAGCCATACCGCAATTACCTGATTTCCCGGATGTGCAAACAAAACTGTGGCAATCAGACTCATTACCGGACACATCAGACATACAATCATAGAACAGATTGCAAGTGTCACAAAGACCGGCTTGTCTTCTTTCGGATTTACCAGACGAAATGCCAGCATCATTGCCAGTTTCTCCACTACAAAATACTCCAGGATACATGCGATCGGCCACATAATCGGTATTTCATGAAACGCCAGCAGAAAAACTTCGTTTGTCATTCCGCCTTTGTCGATTGCGATGTTATAGCATACCATGGCATACACCATGACAAACGCCATAACAAGTGTAAATAAAATATTTTCGAGTCTACTCTTCTTTGGCATAATTTTGCCCTCCTTTAATATAAACAAATTTGAGCATAGAAAAACACACGCGTGTTGTTCGTTAATCAGTGAGCAATGCACACATGTGTCGTTTCCAATTATACCAATATGTTCTCTATACAATTAAAAGTGCCTAGTTCCGGAATCGAACCAGAGACACGAGGATTTTCAGTCCTCTGCTCT
>ERZ1035014.788-NODE-788-length-12843-cov-3.354551_pt1 | contig 12843 bp, 12 predicted proteins | sample MGYA00520620_ERZ1035014 | MGnify/ENA primary metagenome ERZ1035014 (study PRJEB33766, sample SAMN09781744) | gut metagenome | biome: gut microbiome | host: Homo sapiens | place: Madagascar | study: EMG produced TPA metagenomics assembly of the PRJNA485056 data set...
AAAACCCAGTTCCCTTTCCATGGATCACATGTTCTGAGTAACTCTGGACTGAGTACATCCCGTTTTTTCAACGGCACGTGTATAGCTTCCTGTTTCAACGATCGCAATAAACAATTCCATCTGTTTCAGATCCATGCTGTCCTCCGTTCACGCAACAGCATTCTTTAACATGGAGAGTGCATCTATCGCCAAACGGGGTGTTTCCAATGCGGAAGCACCCCGTTTTTTACATGGTATTCAAGGGATACCTCACGGTGATAGCCTCAAATTACTACGTTTTTGGTATAGTATAGTTCTTTGGATAATTGATGCTTCTTCCGCAGAACACTACATTATTTGTGAACCCGGAGATGCCGTACAGCATAGCGCTTGGTATCTGCTGCCAACAGTTTTCTTGCAAAGAGGAGTGAGTTTAAAGTGAGACATAAAAATTGTGAGAAAAGAAATAGAACTTTGATCAAAAAAACGCTTGTGGCAATGATGCTGATACTGCTTTTGGGTGCCATGAGTAATGTCAGCGTTTTTGCGGATGAGACTGCATCTGCCGGGAACACCACGGCAAACAATAATGCGGAAGCAGTTCAGACAGGAACGGACAGTACGGACAGTTTGGAGACGAAGAATCAGGGAAATACACAGGAAGCAACACAGGAAGCGACACAGGAAGCAGTATATCTCAACGGGAGATCCGGAAACGACAGTGCGGACGGGTCTTCAGCAGAGAATGCGGTGAAGACCTTTGCCAGGGCGAAGGAGATCGCTCAGGAAAATGAGAATGTTAAGACCATTTATATTACTAATTCCGTGAGTATCAGTGGGGAGATCTCATTAGAAGGGACCAATGCCGTTGTGAAGAGGGATCCTTCTTATAGTGGTTATCTTATGGTCATCAATAGCGGCGACAGCGCTGTTTTGAAGAATATCACGATAGACGGCAACAGCAGCGAGGCCACCGGAACGACCAAATCGATGATCCGCGACATGGGGTCGTTGACTATCGAGGACGGCACCGTGCTGAAAAACAACGTGCTGCGGGATCTGGGCTATTTTTGTGCCTTAGGAGGAGCAATTGTTGCGGATGAAGGCACGGTCACGATGACAGGAGGCACGATCGAAAACAATTCCGCGAACTTCGGAGGCGGTGTTTTTCTGGAGAATCATTCTGTGATGACCATGTCAGGCGGGGTCATTCAGAACAATACCGCGGTAGATGGAACGCAAAGCGGATTATACGGATATGCCGCAGGAGGCGGCATCGACCTGTACGGTGGTTCAACGCTGAATTTGACCGGAAATGCAGTAATAAAGAACAACAGGTCCGAACATATGGGCGGAGGGATCTCGGTAGGCACGGGCGTGACCAGTAACGGATCGGATACACTCAACATGACCGGGGGATCGGTGACCGGCAATTCATCCGGATCAGGCGGCGGCGGTATCATGGTGCAGGCTGGAAGAACAAATGCTTACGGTACTGCGAACATCTCCGGCGGAACGATCTCCGGCAACAACATGACGGGAAGCGGAGAAGGAGAACACGCTTTTGGCGGCGGCGGCATCTACGTCAACGGGTATTCCAGTGCTTACAGAGGGTTCCATAACGGTGTTCTGAACCTGACCAACGCTCTGATAACGGAAAACACGGCTGCCCTGGAGGGCGGCGGTTATGCATCCTGCCCGGTCAGCTCGACGGAAATGTATCTTGACAGCGGCTGTGCGATCTACAACAACACCGGGAACAGAGCAAGAGACGTATACATCCTCGCATCTGCCGGTTACGGCGCGCACAGCGGAAATCCTTTTTACACGGTCTCCAGCACAATGCTGGGAGGTACGCCTTACCACTGGAAAGACGGACAGGGAAAAGAGGTCCCGTTAAATAGCCTGAAGGGGCAGCTGAAGACTTTCGGCAATAATAACGAGCTGGTTCTGTCCACCGATGTAAAAAACGATGAGGCGGCGCAGAGGCTGGCGAAGGTCGTCATCACCGGAAACACTTCTGCTACGCGAGGCGGAGGAATTGGATCAAACGGAACGGTGAATATCGGTAATTCAGATACACGAGATCTGAAGGTCACCAAAAAATGGGAAACCAAGAAGGAACTTCCGTCTTCTATCACGGTGGATCTGTACCGTACTGTTTCCGGCAGTGATGAGACACCGGTCATGATCGGCAGTGAAACCATAAAACCGGATGAGGATGGAAACTGGGAACTCACTTTTACTAATCTCCCGAAACACGATAACAGTGGAAACACCTATGAATACAGTGTGAAGGAAGAGACTTCATCCGCATATGTTTCGGAAGTAGAAGGCAATATGGATGACGGATTCGTCATTACAAACAGAGATCGGGTAGAATACAAGATCAAAGTGAAGGTCACCGGAAGTCTGAAGCTGACCAAGATCTCCAGCGGCCACGAGACGCCGGCCGATACCAGGTTTACGATCACCGGACCTGACAATTACAAAAAGGTCATCAAGTACAGCGAACTTGAGAACGGAAGTATCACGCTGGATGGCCTTGCAGAGGGAACGTATTTGGTAAAAGAAAGCGGCGCTGATGTTTCTGGGTATTCGCTGACGGTAACGGGATCGGCCATCGCAGAAGTCAAGGGTGGCTCAGATGACCCGGCTGAAGTAACACTGACGAACAAGTATGTGCCGGACAGCAGAACTAAGTCTTCTGATGCGCCAAAAACGGGCGATCCAATGAACTTATATGTCTGTCTCCTGGCGTTTGCCGCAGCATGCGCGATCCTGATCGTCGTCCTGAGACTTCGTAAAAGACAGTATGAACATCGGTAAAACGCAAGGATTATAGACATATCGTGGAGGTCGTGAGAAGCCGCGAGATAATGTTAAAGCAGTGGCAGAAATATCAAAAGGATCACGAATATGCTGAAGAAATCAACTTTGACGACGTGTGTGATGCCATAGTTGCGATATTAGATCGATTGCTATTAAATTCCTGAGAAACATTATTATCCATATAAAAAGCTCTTTATCTTTGGCAGCTCGGTCTTTCCCTCTCTGCGGCCGATCTGATATACTCGTTCCAGCTCATCCGGGTCGTTTTCTATTCGGCTGATCTCCAGAGGCTCTGGCGGTCTGATCACAAGGGAGACACCTTTTTCCTCTCTTTCCGCTATCTCCTGCATCTGCCGGTTATATGTTATATGTCTGTTTGCCATCGCCTCTGCCACGGCGGGGTACTTGCGCAGCAAAAAACTGATGACGGAGGTCGCCTTGCTTCTGCTTTTTCTATATCCCTCCGGTTGAGTCAGGATGATCACGTTGCGGTCATATCCATGCTGCTCCATGAACCTGTATGGAACGGCGTCTACGATCCCTCCGTCGAGCAGGGTGTATCCATCGACCTTTACAGGCTTTGAAACTATCGGCATTGAAGCGGAAGCCTGCATCCACTTCATGTCTCTGTCTTCGCCGTCGCAGCACTTGTGATAGACGCATTTTCCGGTGCGCACGTCCGTTGCACCGACGTAAAACTCCACAGGGTTTTTCCGAAAAGTCTCTCTGTCGAACGGATCGAGCACATCGGGAAGCTCCCGGTAACAGAAGTCTGCACCGTACAGATCGCCCGTTTTTATCAGTGATCGAATGCTGCAGTATCTCTGATCCCTGCAGTATTTCTTGTTGAACCGGATCGCTCTGCCTATTTGTTTCGACTTGAAATTGCATCCGAATACGGCGCCTGCAGAGATCCCTGCGGCGCCGTCGAATGTGATGTTGTTTTCCAGGAGGACGTCCATTACGCCGCTTGTGAACATTCCACGCATGGCTCCACCTTCCATGATCAATCCTGTCTTTATTGCATCCTTTTTCTGCCCATCTGTCTTATTGCTCACTCCGTCATCTCCTGAAATCCTGAATTGGCGCAGCCAGTACGCTGGTCGATGCCAATCTTATCACAACTGAAAAATAACTTCATCTTCGTAAGTTGATATCCTGACGTCCCATGCCTTGAACACCAACAGATCTTTTGCATTCCGGGTGAACGGCATATTATCCTGAGTGATCACCTTATCTCTGCCTGTGTACGTATCCCCATGCGCACATAGCATTTAAAATCGGAATAAGCGTCCTGCCCTTCTCTGTCAGCGAATATTCCACTTTTGGTGGAACCTGTGAATATTCCTTCCTGTTGATCAGTCCGTCTTTTTCCAGTTCTTTAAGTTTCAGGCTATGCGTCTTGAATGATATGTCTGCGATGTAGCGCTGCATCTCATTCGTTCTGATCGTCCCGAACTCTGCGATCGTATAAAGAATCGTCATTTTGTATTTTCCTTATTTCAAAGGCAGAATCCGAAGCGGAATTCGCCATCGGAGACGTGGTACAAAAAATCTCCAATCATGTCAAAACAGATATTCCCGCAAAAAATATGCCCACTATTCTTCAAGCTTTTTCTACGCGCTTGTACCACAGCTACTGTAAAACCAAAAAGTTTGCCGTCAGCAGCGCCTGCATCAGCTGCGGCCTGTGTGAGCGCCAGTGTCCGGTAAACGCCATCAAGCTCAAAGACAAAAAGCCTGTCTGGGTAAAGCCTGAATGTACGCTCTGTCTCGGCTGTGTACACCGCTGTCCTGTGAACGCCATCTCCTACACAAGGAAAACCGTCGGTCACGGACAGTATTTCAATCCGAATACAGAACCAGATATCAGATAAGGAGGTCCTTAAATGGCTGATAATACGATACATGATGCACTCACAAACAGAAGATCCGTTCGCAGATTCATAGACAGGGCCGTACCGGCCGATGTAATCCGTAAGATCGCGGAAGATGCACAGTGGACACCATCCTGGGCAAACGCGCAGCCTTGGAAGCTGCATGTCGCTACAGGGGATACGGCACGTGAAATCAGGCGTGATTATCAAAGCGGCAGCCTGCCATCTGAAACTGATCTGCCTTCTTTCCGGGACGAACACTGGGGAATTCGAGAGCAACGGAATATGGGGCACTGGGGACAGCAGCTTCGCGGATTTTTAAGTTCTGACATCAGTTCGGTGAAGGTCAGAAAAATTTTTTTAATGCACCGACAATAGCAGTGATAACCATATCAAAAGATGCTCCTGTCTGGGAAATACTGGATGCGGGAGCATTTGAACAGAGCCTGCTTCTGAGTGCATATAACCAGGGCGTAGACACCATTGTGGCAGTTGCATTTGTAGCTCATGTCAGCTATCTGCATAAAAAACTGAATATTCCAGACGACGAAGCGGTCGTCATGTTTCCTGCTTCTGCAGTTGTCCGGCAGCGCTTTGGACCACGGGAGCAGGCCCTCCAGGGAATCGAGGCGGGTGTCATCTATATACGCCATCGTCTCCCGGTTCCTGTAGACCCACATGTAGCTTTTGAGTTTGCCTTGCGGCCATCCTTGCTGATCTGCAGAAGAAGGCAATAACGAAAAGGATATGAGACTTCAGATATCACAGCGCAACCTCCAAAGCCAGCACACTTTACGATTATCGATGCGGATGGGCTGATCGTCGAAATATCTGAGGATCAGCACAATTCAACCTTTTTACAACTGCAAAAGAGTATCCAGAGATTGTGTATCAATATTGAAGCAGGCATTTCAGGCGGATCTCGGACTTAGAAATGACAGATCTGGTTTCAGATAATTAGTGATAGAATACGACACGAAGGATTCTGGAAGAAAGTTCGCAGATAACTTGAGGTGGACTTTGTTGTCGATAGGGGAGAAAATGCAGTTCACAAGTAAGATATTCAAAGACATACTGTTGTCCACAGGACATCCTGAATGGGCAGGCGGCATTAGCGATGAGGGGGTTTTCAGCAGATATAGAGTTGCAGATATCAAATGTCCTTATTTGGAAGGAGACTTGATGTTCATTCCGCAGAATGATTCTGCCTGTGGTGATATATTGTCGCAGTTGGAGTCATATGATGCCTGGTATACTCGCATGCTTGAGGCATGTACGGAACGGGATGCGATAAAAAAGATGATCAGAATAGGGACCGAAAAATTTCTGAATCCGATCGCACACTTTGACAGGAACCGGAATCTTATCTGCTATGATGGGGAGTTCCAGAAACCGATCCAGGGGACCATATGGGAAAAGGTGCTGGATTACGGATTTGCTCCATCAAAGTTCTATACCCTTTCTGAATGGTGGAACGTTTCATCGGCAATAACCAAGAAGGACGATCCCAGCATGATGGTACTTGAGGCTGACCCGGTCCATTACAATCTTTCGCTGGGCATTTTTGTCAACAATACACTTGCAGGCACATTAGGCGCGATAGATCTGAATTGCAGTATTAGTGATGGACAGATCGATGTGCTGAAAATAATAAGCGGGGTCCTTGCGAGAGCATACGGTGACCGAGGACATTCAAGACCGATCGACGATCTTTCGTCATCTTTCTTCGAGAGGCTGATAAGCGGAGAGAATATACCTGAAAGCCAGATAAATGCCCAGTTGAAACGGTATGGATGGAGTCTGGATGACTGCTTCAGGATCATATATATCTATTCTTCAATGAGATCAGATCTTGAAATAGATTATGGCTTGCAGATCTTGCAGAATCACTTTCCGGGAAGCTTCTGCTGCAAGTTTGAAAGTGCCGGAGCTCTTATATTCCGTGCAAAGCAGCTGACAGAACTGTCTGATGACGAGAAGACTGAGATCAGGGAAGAGTTTGAGCGCACCAGAATATTCGGGATCATTGGCAACAGATTTCGTGGCTTTAAATATCTCAGGAGTGTGTATCTCAACTGCGATGAGGCGAGAGCGTTTATTACCGAGACTGAAACACCATATGATAATCTGAGCAGGTATGAGGATATCTACGCACTTATGGTTTCCAATAAAATGCGAACAGATAATAAAATGCGTAAATTTGTGCAGCCTATCCTTCTTGAGTTATATGAAATGGGAAGGGAAAGCGATATCGAATTGATCAGAGATCTCTATATCTACCTCAACAACGGCGAAAACGTGGCGAAGGCTGCAAAGAAAAGATATATTCACAGGAGCACTTTTACCTATAGATTGAATAAGTTGTCAGACATGCTGTTTATGGACTTGATGGATCTCTCAAGAGAGGAATCGCTGTATCTATATCTTTCGTGTGTAATACTTCTTGGGAGGTCGCCTGCGTGACTATCCGCATATGTGCTCAAATAACGGGTAAATTATCCGCATGATTACTATATTCATCCTGCCTCCTTCTCGATATCATTTCACCAAAGAACAATGATATCGAGAAGGAGGTATTTCTTATGCAATTCAGTATGAACAGCGCAATAATGGAAGGTACCAGCTACTACTTCAACTGCCTTGGCGTGCTGCTGCCATATGAGTTTACGGGCCCTAAGGATGAGTTCCTGGCATGCAGAAGGACAGCATGGCTGGGAGTGAATCTTAACAACACACCTGTATACGATGTATACGGCCCCGATGCAGCTAAAGCACTGAATAAGATCTGTGTCAACAGGGACTTCTCACTTATGAAGCCAGGCGATTCCAAGCACGCCCTCATATGCAATGATCAGGGCAAGATGCTTGCTGATGGAGTTATCATGTGCAAGGAGGAAGGCGTTTACCGCTCATACTGGCTGGCTCCTGTTCTTGAATACTTTATTACTACGTCTGGCCTTGACGTACATGGTGAGTATAACCCTGATGAGTATTTCTTCCAGATAGATGGTCCGAAATCACTGGAGATCCTTGAGGAGGCTACACAGACAGACCTCCACGACATAAAGTTCGCAAAGAACAAAAAGGTAAAGATATGCGGAACGGATATGGTCGTTCACAGACTTGGTATGTCCGGTGCTCTGGCATACGAAGTTCATGGTGCTGCAGAAGATGCGGAAATAGCGTATAGGAGGATCCGTGACGTTCTTGAGAAATTCGACGGGAGACTGCAGGGAACCAGAAATTACAGCATAATAAATCACACTCCGGGCGGATATCCTAACCAGCTGCAGCATTATTCATATCCGCTGCTCACGAGCGGTGAGGGACTTGCCCGGTTCGCAGCGCAGAAGTGCTTTGTTCCTCCGGTAGTAGGAAGCGCCGCTGCCTGCCCGGATATAGTGACGGCTACGCCTTTCGACGTCGGCTGGAGCCGCTGCATAAACTGGGATCACGATTTCATGGGTAAGGAAGCTCTTATGGAGCTCAAAAAGACAAGACCACGTACATGCGTAACATTGGAATGGGATCCGGATGATGTTGCTGATACGTTCGCATCACAGTTCAGAGGAAAAGATGTAGAGCCATACGATGCAATTGAGAAATATACTCAGCTTTCAGATGCATCGACTGGATTCACTATTCGAGGCGATCTTGTACTGGTGGATGGAGAGACCGTCGGCGTTGCTACAGGTAAAACATATGCTTATTTTGAAAACAGAATGATCTCGCTGGCATTCATCAACAAGGAATATGCGGAAGAGGGCCGGGAAGTAGTGGTCCTGTGGGGCAATCCTGGCGGACCGCAGAAGGAGATCAGGGCAAAAGTCGCAAGGTTCCCGTATTACAATGGCGAGTTCCGTAACGAGACGTTCGATACAGAAAAAATACCTCATCCTGATTTTGAGGCGATGAAGGCAACTCCGGTCGAGGGAGATTATGATGTGGTAGTAAAGTCTCCGATGCGGCTATCCGCAAAAATATAATAATGAGGTGATCGAGCATGTATCCGAGAGAGCAGTATCTGAACAAGATAATATCTAAGAAGGACAATGGACGTCATGTCAGTGGGCACAGCACTGAGCAGCCATTAAAAGAAGTGCGGTAATTGCGCCGCAGGTTGGAAAAGCCTTAAAAATACAGCGAAGTCGAGCCGGAAAGCCCCGAGCTACCCGCTGACCTTCTTCCGGCCGAACTCCTTTTTCATGACCCAGGCCGCACACACCGCTGCCTGCAGGTCTGCGATGACCATGGCGAACCATATGGCATTCCCGCCGATCAGGGTCGTGATGCCGCACCCCACGAGGAGAAAAACAGTGGCTCGGAGGCCGGAGAGCACGATGCCCGGCAAAGGCTTTTCCAGGCCCGTCATGGTGATGGAGATCACCACCGTGAAGCCGTCGATCACCGCAAAGAGGAGATAGTATCGCATCATATGCGCGGTATAGCCGATGAGGTCCGCGGCACCGTCCTTCAGGAATACCGTGGCGTAGGCGCCGGAGAAGATGCAGACCAGAACGTACAGGATGAACTCGAGGGAAATGCCGGTGACGAGCTGGTATTTCAGGAGCCTGCGGATGGCATTCCTGTCACCGCGCCCGTTCTGGAAGCTGACCAGAGGCTGCGCACCCTGTGCCACCCCTACGGATAGCACGATGAGCATCCCTGCCATGTACGCCATGGCGGAGAAGGTCACGAGACCTTTTTCCCCGAGGTTATACCTCACGAAGTGCACCAGGATGAAGGTGATCAGCCCCGGCGACACCTCCATGACGCCCGAAGGGAGACCGCGGTAGAGAGAGCCGCCGATGCTTTTCCAGCTCCAGGAGAAGCGGCGGAACTTGATGCTGCCCTTCGGTCCGAGGAAGTGAAAGAGATATATTACGGTAACCAGCAGCTGGGAGACGCCGGTCGCCAGGGCGGCTCCGGTCACACCCCAGTGGAGTACGAAGATGCAGAAGTAATCCAGGGCGAAGTTGGCGATGACGCCCATGGTCACGATCTTCGTGGCCTTTGCAGGGAATCCGTCGGCGGCGATGAGTATCTCGAAGAGATACGAATATATGAAGAATACCGAGAATGGCGCGACAGCCCGCACGTACTGGATCACGTAGATCCTGGTGTCCGGGGTGGCGCCGAGAACGCCGGCGATCGGGCCGGTGAAAGCCAGTGCGCCTATGGTGATGATGGCGGAGAGCGCGGTGGCTACTGCAAAGTTCAGGGAAAAAATGGATGACGCCTGTTCCGGGTGTCCTTCGCCGCGGAGCCGGGAGACCTGGGGGGAGGTGCCGACCGCAAGGGTTATGGAGATGGCAAAAAGGAGCGTGACGAACGGGCTGGAGATGTTCACTCCGGCGAGAGCCTGGGCGTTCACGCCGCGGGCGACGAAGATGGCGTCCACCAGCGTGTAGAGCATGAAGACCATCTGGGATGCGATGGACGGGATGATGTAGTGAATGAATTGCTTTTTCAGATCTCTGTTGTCTTCCATGTCTGCCTGTCTCCTGAAAAAAATCTGCCGGACTGCCGCGGAAAGTTCATCGTGGCATCGGCAGATATTGTTTCACAAGTCAGGCGATTTGTCCACCACTCGCCGGAGCACCTGGGTGCCGGCGGCACACCGGCCTACCTGGACAGCAGCTCCTCCAGCCCGGAGGCGTCGAGGATCTTCACAAAATTCGGAGAGTACAGGATGAGACCCTGACTCTCCATTTTTTCAGCTCTCTGTGAAGGGAAGGCCGCGATACGTTCATCAGTGTCGCCCACTTCGTCATCGAGCCGGGCACAGGGATCTGGTCTCTCTCTGATTCTCTCTTTTTCATGAGCAGCCAGAATGCCGCACGCCGGCTGATGCCGGAGTACGAGAAGAGCTCGATGCGCTGCTGCAGCAGATATGCGGCCGTGGAGATCTGAGCGATGAAGTTGTTCAATATCCGGATATCTCTCTGCATCAGCGCGAGGGCATCTTCCTTGTTTATCATCATGATGGTTACCGAGCACAGTGCGGTGACATCGCAGGGGTAGCGGCCGTCCTTGGAAAAAGCGGCGGCCGGGCCTATGAGGTCTCCCGGGTGGCGTATGGAGACGTTGACCATGCTCCCGTTCGGAAAAGTCTTTTCCGCCTCCACCTGTCCCTCCAGCATGAGCCCGATCCTCCGGGCCTCGTCCATCTGGCGGAAGACGATCTCCCCTTTTTCATAGCACTGGATGTGGTGGGGCGTTTCCTGGAGCACCTTCCGCAGCTCCTCCGCGGAAAGGCCCTGAAATATCGGGCTCTTTTCAAGAACTGAATAATCCACTGGATCCTCCTTCTCCCCTCTGGACCGACTCCTGTAGCATGCATTGATTGTACAACAAATAATAATATAAAGTGTATCTGGGGATACATCTTCTTCGAAAAAATCAGTGTATCTTTGACGTGTAAGGCGAGAGGGCCCAGGGCCCGGAAAGGCGGTGCGACTTGAAAGAGAAGGTTGGAGAGGTTTTTTCCATCGCGGCTGACAACCGGCCGGTGCCTGGGTGCACGATCTCTCGTGAGATCCACGGCGGGAAAAACTACATAGCGTATTATTCTCTCGCCAGGGGGACGGATATAAGTCCGGAGACATATCCATATCACAAGCTGATAATGGTGGCGGACGGTGATGTGAGAGTCTACGGACCTGAACTGGAAGAGAAGGTTTTGAGAACTGGAGAATCTATAGTCGCTCCGGTGGGCACTCCTGTTGGGGTGAGTTCGCAGGAAGGCGGCGTTTACACGGAAACGGCAATAGGAGAGGAGGACGTTATGAACGAGGTCATCAAGGCAGGAGAGGTGTTCAAGTTGGCGGAGCTGGTGCCATATCAGGATGGTAAGATCGTGAACATGGATGTGGTCCACAATGACAAGATGAAATTCGTCGTGATGGCTCTGGACAATGGGACGGGCCTTTCTGAACACAGTGCGCCGGGAGATGCATTGATCTTCGCCCTGGATGGAAAGGGTATCATCGGCTACGAAGGAGAAGAGCACGAGATAAAGGCCGGGGAGAACTTCCACTTCACGAAGGGCGGACTGCACTACGTAAAGGCCACGGAGAAGTTCAAGATGGGACTGCTGCTGACACTGGAATAATGGAGTAAGGAGAACAGACATGAAGAAGCACGTAAAAGGAAATGTAAGCTGGGTCGGATACATCGACTGGGAGCTTGAGAGCTTCCACGGCGACGACTACTCGATAATCAATGGATCCAGCCAGAACGCATATCTGATCCAGGAGGAAAAGACGGTTCTTGTGGACACGGTGTGGCTGCCGCACAGGTTCGATTTCGTGGAGAACCTGAAGAAGGAGATAGACCTCAAGGACATCGACTTCATCGTGGCGAACCACGGTGAGTGCGACCACTCCGGCTCGCTCACGGCAATCATGGACGAGATACCGGATACACCGATCTACTGCACGGCGAACGCTGTGAAGAGCATCGAGGGTCAGTACGGAAAGCGTGGCTGGGACTTCCACGTGGTCAAGACAGGCGACAGCATCGACATCGGGAACGGCAAAAAGCTGATCTTCGTGGAAATGAAGATGCTCCACTGGCCTGACTCAATGGCTACATTCCTGACGGGGGACAACATCCTCTTTTCCAACGATGCCTTCGGCCAGCACTACTCCGTGGAGGAGCTTTTTAACGACAAGGCTGACCAGTGCATCCTGAACAGGGAGGCCATGAAGTACTTCGCCAACATATTGAATCCTTTTGCGCCGCTGATCACGAAGAAGCTGTCCGAGATCTCAGGATTCGGTCTGGATATCGAGATGATCGCACCGTCACACGGAGCCATCTGGAGAGATGACCCTATGCAGATCGTGAACAAATATAGCGCCTGGGCCGATGCGTACCAGGAGGATCAGGTGACCATTGCTTACGACACCATGTGGGAGGGCACTGCGAAGATCGCCCACAGGATCGCAGATGAGATCCACCGCCAGAGTCCGGACACAGTTGTAAAAGTTTTCAACATCGCCAGGTCGGACAAGAACGAGGTGATGACGGAGATATTCAAGTCCAAGGCCATCGCAGTGGGATCTCCTACGGTGGGCGGCAGCTATCTGTCTTCTGTGGCCGGCTGGCTGGAGTTCCTAAAGCAGCTGAAGTTCAAGAACAAGAAGGCGGC
>ERZ1035014.789-NODE-789-length-12840-cov-4.538131_pt1 | contig 12840 bp, 7 predicted proteins | sample MGYA00520620_ERZ1035014 | MGnify/ENA primary metagenome ERZ1035014 (study PRJEB33766, sample SAMN09781744) | gut metagenome | biome: gut microbiome | host: Homo sapiens | place: Madagascar | study: EMG produced TPA metagenomics assembly of the PRJNA485056 data set...
AAAAAAAATGTAATTTTGCCAAATTAACAAAATGCAATCATAAAAAGACAAGACATGAGAACGATTGACATCACCAAAGTTGTAGAGTACCGAGAAGACAACAGATTGGAAGCCAAAAGGGCATCCAATGGGTTGCCAAGTTCGCTATGGGAGACATACTCTTCTTTCGCGAACACCGATGGAGGCGCCATACTCCTCGGCGTAGATGAAGACAAAAGAGGCAACTTGACCGTCACAGGTGTAAATGATGCAGACAAGTTGATTAAAGACTTTTGGAACATCATCAACAACCGACAGAAGGTCAGCATCAACATACTCACAGAAAAAGATGTCACAGTAGAAAACATCGATGGCAAAGATGTCATTATCATCCATGTGCCAAGAGCAGAACGATCCATCCGACCTGTATATATCGGTACAGACCCTCGCAAGGGAACTTTCCGAAGAAACCATGAAGGCGACTATCACTGCTCGCCTTACGATATGTCGGCCATGTTTAGAGATGCATATCAAATCACACAAGACAAGAAAGTATTATCAGATATAGCACTCGATGCTATCTGCCTCGACACCGTACATAGCTATCGCAACAGATTCAACGTGGTTCATCCTCGACACGCATGGCAAGAAGATGAAGATTTCGTTTTTCTTCGCAAAATCGGAGCAGTTGCTTTTGATAAAGAGAACCAGCTCCATCCCACAGCAGCTGGCTTGTTGATGTTTGGCTACGAATATGAGATAACAAGGGAATACAACCAATACTTTCTGGATTATCGTGAAGTGAAGGACATCAGATTGCGATGGGTTGATAGAATTGTCTCCAACTCTGGCGAATGGAGTGGTAACCTCTTCGACTTTTACTTTCTCATTGTTAATAAGTTGACTGTTGATTTGCCGAGACCATTTAAACTTGATGGAATCACAAGAATTGATGAGACTCCCGTAGCAGAGGCCATACGAGAAGCATTACTCAACACCCTTGTCAATGCAGACTATTATGGTCCTAGGGGATTGGTCATCATCAAGTCACTAGAAGGTTACAAGTTTGCCAACCCTGGATGTTTACGTATTTCTCAAAAAGAGGCATTGAGTGGCGGCATATCAGACCCAAGAAACTCTACCATCTTCAGTATGTTTTCTCTAGTAGATTTAGGCGAACGAGCTGGCACAGGAATACCTAGCATATATTACGCTTGGGAAAATGCCTTCGACCTCAAGCCAACACTTATAGACATGCACAATCCAGATCGCACAGAAATGTTTGTTCCGAAGATGAGAGAAGGATTTGTAAGTGAAAACCATATCAAGAAGTCACTTGTGGCGGTAAATGAGGTTTCACCATCGGTAAAAGACGAGAATGTGGCGGTAAATCCAAAGAATGTGGCGGTAAATCCAAAGAATGTGGCGGTAAATCCAAAGAATATGGCGGTAAATCCGGAGAATGTGGCGGTAAATCCGGAGAATATGGCGGTAAAAAAGGTATCAAAAGAAAATAGGAAGAGTCAAATTCTCAAACTGCTAACAAGAGAAAAACAACTGAGTTCGTCAGAAATTAGCAACGCTATAGGTATAAAGATTACATTGACAAAAAAGTATCTTTCAGAATTGGTTGCTGAGAATAGAATTCAAACAACAGGCACGTTCAGAAACAGAACTTATCATTTAATAAACAACTAAAAGCGAAAGGCGCACATCTCGTGATCTACGAGCATGTGCGCCTTTTCTATTTATTTACACTGCTATACGAATCTTTACAATTAACGATTGAAATATTTTTTACCATTAATTATCACAATTCCTTTTGTATTTGGAGTAACCAACTGCCCTTGAAGACTATAAGCTTTTACGGGCAGATTAGCAGTTTCACTTTTGACAGCATCAATGCCTGTAGCTATTGTCCACTTTCCACTACTTGCACCTTCCATAATACCTTCCAATGCAGGAGTACAGAATACAGAGCAATTACCACGATTTATCACTGTCATAATACCGTTAGTTCCTTTTTGGTTTGCTACATTAATATCCCAAACAAATGGAACCATTCCACAATTAATTGCATTTTGAACGACTAACTTGTTAAACAATTTGATACTAGCATCATGCTTTTTCTGAGCAATAGTATTGCCAATGGAACGCCAATTTGCACCAAACTCACCAAGGAGAACCGGAATACCCTTGTCAGCAAACTTAGCCTTCATCTTATTAAACTGAGCTGAGAGATAAGACTCTTCTCCCCATGTTGAGTTATAATTCTTATAAGAACCACTAGGGACATGATTGGCTGCGCCCCAAAAATAATAAGGTTTACCATTTTCCCACACACCAGTAAACTGAGAAGGGCTATAATAATGAACTTCAACCATCAATCTATTAGCAACTGCATCTGTTGGCATTGCAGAGAAATAGTTTACAGTCTTGTCAATGTCTGTACTAGGACCTTGAACGATAAGCGTTCTTGTCTCATTATTTCCACCAGTCGCACGTACGGCATCCACAAAAGCTTGTTCGTATTTCAACAAAGCATCTGTTTGCTTCTGATTGCTAACATCTGGTTCGTTAAGACCAGCAAACAAAAGATGCTCATCATAGTCCTTAAACTCGTTAGCTATTTGCGTCCAAATCAATTTCATTGTGGCTGAGTTTTTTGTTATTGCCGCATCTGAGATATCACCAAAACTTTTCTCAACCCAACCACCATCATAGTGGTCATTCAAGACTACGTAAAGTCCGTCAGAAATACAATAGTCAACAATTTCTTTAACACGTGCCATCCAAGTTGCATCTATCGTACAAGTAGAGGCATCTGATATGTGACCACAAACCCAATTACATGGGATACGAACGGACTTAAAACCTTTAGATTTTACAAAATCTATGATAGCCTTGGTTGTCTTAGTACCCTGCCAAGAAGTTTCACCAGCAAGACCAACATCATTAGAGAAATTTTTACCATTATTATTTCCTTCCATAGTATTGCCAAGATTCCATCCTGGATACATTTTACTGGCAACCTCTGAAGCTGTTGGCAACTGAGCAAAACATGCAGAAGACACCAACATCAAACTACCTAAAAGTAAATGTTTTAATCTCATAAAAACTTATTTTAAAATTACGTTTTACATATTAACTGTCAAATTAGATGTATCTACACGACCTTTCTTTTGCCCATAGGTTGTCTTAGAAAAACGAGTAGAACCTTTCAAAGCAATATACTGAACACTATCTGCTTTCATTGTAAAGTCAATCGATTTCAAATCTAATTTAGCCATTAGCATTTTATGGAATGTGACATTTATATCAGCAACAGCCAAACAAGCATTTCCACGAAAGACATTACATTTTTGAACATCCAAAATAAATCTCTTGCTCCTCAAAGTATCACCACTCAAATTTGCCTCACCGCAATCTTTCACGACATACTTATCAAGCGTAGGAGTATAAATACGAACAGATTGTATAGAAGATTCTGTTGACTTATCTATTGGAGAGACATGAAGAAGACCATTTTTAATGCAAATACGAGGATCACCATTTTCGACATGTACCCCATCAATCATTACAGAAGTGGAATCACGAATGAAAACAACAACTTTCGTCACACCAGACACGTCAATACTATGAAAAGGTTCAATTCCTTGCCAAGTACCTTCAACTGAAGTGTCGGAACGATCATCACTCTTCCCATTTTGCTTTTTATTTCCATAATGACAAGCCATCAATAACGGCAACATCAAGACGAGAATCAAGAGTTTTTTTATCATTGTAACAGAGATTAGCGGAAGCCATGCCATTAAGGACATGACCTCCGCAGAATTATATTAAATTATTCTACTCGAATGCAAGCTATTCGTACTTTAACTTTATCTGCACCAACAGCTTCACCAAGTTTCAAAATATCAATAGCACAAACTCCAAAGCCACTACCTGAACCTGCAAGACTAATAGTATATGTACCATCACCCTTGATGATGCAAGAACCATTGCCATCTTCATTGTAGCCAAAATTTGAAGTAGCCCAACCACCATCAGCAAAAGTCAGATATGCTTGATATTCTTTATCATCTGTACCTTCAACCGAGAAGGTCACACCGATACGTTTCGAGAACACTACCTTGCTAATATCTACACCGCAATGGTCTTGGTCGCCAGTATTGGATCCATCCCACTGATTAAAGATGTCAGCACGCACATTACCCTTATTTTCGAAATCACCAACAGCTAATTTAGCATTGTCAAATGGAAGTTTAGTTCCCCAATCATCCATGACACACTTAACAATCTTCACATTCAGATTATCAGCACCAGCCAGTTTAGACAATCCAACGAAATCAAGCGCGAACACACCAAGTCCACTTCCATGTCCCTTGAGCGTCATTGTATAAGTGCCATCGCCATTGATCATACAAGAACCATTTCCATCAGCATTGTAGCCCCAATTCTGAGTAGCCCAACCACCATCAGCGAATGTCATATAAGCCTCGCAAGAGTTGCCGCCTGTACCAGTAATACTGAATGTAACGGAAATAGACTCATTAAACTTAACCTCAGACGGAATAAGAACTGAAGTCTCATCTGATCCAGTATTTGAGCCATCCCATTGGTTATAAATATCAAAGCGATAATTGCCTTTATTTTCGAGATCACCCTGGACACCATTATAGTTACGGATTGTGATACCCTCCTCTACAGGCTCTTCCTGACGTACAGAACGGATAGCCAAGCCCAAATTACGAGCAGAGATACCTACTGAACTGCCAAGAGAATTTAAAACCAAAGATTTAGCAAAGCCCTCATCAATAGTACTTACAGTTCCACTCCAATAATAGCCAACAGCAGCTTCAGTTGTGACATCACCACTACGATAACCTGTCAAAGGCAAGAAAATAGAATTGCCATTCTTAGCTGTGAATTTAACGCCAGAGACACCATCCACTTCAACTAAACTCTGAGTTGTTTTGCTTACCAACTCATTAATCTGCTTTTCTGTTGGCATAGTACTCTTCATCTTGGCATCGCCATCAATGTGAAGATTGTAAATCATATCTTCTTCAGTGCCTGCAATGTCCCATGGAGTATAGTCATCATTGCTTGTAGAACGATTGTAGAACGATTGATCACCGAAACCAGCTAAGATACCAATCTCACTCTCTGTCTCAGCACCGATGTTGCACTTTGCCCAAAGAACGCTGACACCCATATCTACATATTCCATTGTCTGCGCCTTTGTTGTAAAGCTTTGGACATTTCCGAAGATATATCCATCACCCAACTTGGTATATGCAGCATAATAATATGTAGTAGAAGGGAGAAGTCCTTTTACAATCTTACTAACAGAAGCTGTAGCCTCATCCATTGGCACATCAACACCTTCTTCTACACCCTCTTCTGTAGTGGCATATCTAAAGCCGACACTAACAGAAGAAAGAATGTCATCGACTCCTGCAGCTTGTGCATTCAGAGTAGCATGGCATGATGTAACATCAGTGGCAGCCAAAGTCGCAACATCAGCATCAGTTGCGACGAAAGACTTTACATCGCCGTATTTAGTCACCTTACCTTGCAAGGTGACATAAGTTGCGTAATAATAGGTTGTACCTTCTGTCAATCCGCTCAGCTCAGCTGTTACGTTGCCCAGTTCATCTATAGCACCTATTTGTTTTGTACCTGCCGTAGTAGGGTCAGGATTAACACCATAGACAGTACCTACAACATATCTATCAGAACTCATTCCAGACAAGTCTTTTACAACTCCATGAGTCGTCGCAGATATGGCAGTAACAGCAGCATCACCAGTAGTAATGCTTTTTACGACTGCATCAGTACTAGCATTATAGTCATCATCACTACAAGCCGCCATGAAGACAACGGACAGTAGCAAAACGATGCTTGTCAATATTTTGTGTTTCATATCATTAATACATTAAATTATTATTTGAGAACAACTTCACCAGCATCATAAGTTACATGGAAAGTAACCTCAATACTGTTGCTGAAAGCAAATTTAGGAAGAAGATCGGCATAGACATAATGTCTTGTATCTGTTTCATTCGATGGGTCACCCCATGGGCTTAGGACATAACGTCTTCCTGTTGACGGATCATCACCCACATTACGAGGAATGTCTGTGTCTGTGAACAAAGAGCCAAGCAACTCTGTACCATCTACCTTCACACTCTTGATAACAATGTCTGCATTTGGATGTTTCTTCAACAACTTAGGGATGTCAAGATACATCAAATGAGGATTCTTTGTATTGATAGTACCATCAGGAACGACAGTTAGAGTATAATCACCTTCTCCCGTAACATAAGTTTCTGCCGCAGGCAAGAACTTATAGTCTTTAGCAGCAAAATTGAGGGAAGCAGTAAAGCTTTCAACTGTACCACCTGCAACTTGCTTAATCAAGTGGTATGCCAAATAGTAAAGCGCATTGCCTTGTGCATCATATTGCTTTGAACCAAGATAGATGTCGGTAATGTCACCTGTCATATCGTTAACCTCATAACCCAACAACTGCAAAGTCTTGTCCTTTGAACCAAATTGTACATCTGCATTCTCAGAGATATTGAATTGTGGAAGAGATGGAATGGTAAATAGACCGCCACCAGAGCAGACAACATTGCCATCCTTATCAGTAGTATTTTCACCATTAGAAACAGTAAATGAACTTTCTGTTTTGTTACCATCAACATCAGTCACGGTAAATACGTTTTTTGCACTATTGATTTCAATCAATGCATCACCAAGATTTTCATCTGCTTTATACTTGACTGGACCATCTTTCAATTCCTCACCACTCAAACTAAAGTAGGTGTATGGATTTTCTGTATCAAACTTATAAGAAGTCTGCTTCTGATTCATTGGCAACACAAGATCTTTCCATAAAGCGGGAAGGTTAATAACCGTATTAACAGGAGCCACATAGTTGTCTTTATAATCCTTAGAGATGAAGTTCAATGTGAATGGTGTCTCATTGGCACCATCGAAAAGAATCTGCATACCATTATCAGACAAATAGAGAAGCTTATATGTACCAGAAGGACACTGAGCTGCAACTGCATTTTGGTCAATAGCCAAAGGCAAAACACCAGTAAACGTAATAGTGTGGTTATCTACATCCATAGCGAACGAACCCTTTTCACCATTAACATCTACATTAGCACCTCCAATCAAGTCAAAGGTCATCGTACCATAATCCTTAGCACCACAAATCCAGGAATTACCAGCCCAATCTGCTAGCCAATTCCAATCTGCAGAAGGCTCAATAGCGGTAGATGCATCCCATGTCTTGGAATCAATATAGTTAGCTCCCTTAGAATTGTGGAAATTATTCCAATTTGCTCCAGCTGTATAGAAATACTTAGGACCAAGGAATTTAATAGATTGACCATCAGCATCGAGGTCAAGCATCCAAGTCTTAGAATGATCTACACCACCTGTAAGAAGAGTCCAAAGTTGATCAGACAACAAAGAAGTATTCAACTTATCAATACTGAAAGGAGCACGGTCACTAAAGACTATACCTCCTCTAGTCTGAACACCCATACGGACATAATAATTGCCCTTGAAAGCAATGCCTAACTGATATACATCATTTGTACTCGTTCCTGAAATAGAAGCCTTATCACCCTCAGCAGGCATAGGTCCATATTCCCAATAAACAGAATAGCTCTTAGGCATCTTACTGGTAAAAGTCACTTGGTTGGTGTTTTGATCTACATCAATAGTAAATCCTTCACCTACCGCAAGCTGTTCTGGAGTCACGTCAACGCCTCCTAGCTTGTCATCGTCTGGCGAACATGCCGCAAACAGCATAACAACGCTTGCGAGAACTGAATATAAAAAATATTTTAGTTTCATTGTTCATCAATTTTAAATGTTATCATTTCCAGCCATCATTCTGAACAAGTACACCATCAGAAAGCGTAATTTGCTCTTGTGGTATTTGGCACAAACCCTTCTTGGCTTTAAAGTTCTGTGCATTGATAACTACCTTATCATCCACACCACCAGATTTCACATTCACGCCAGAAGTTGCAATCTGAGAAGCTGCATAGTCAACTCCTTGACGGAGAAGATCCCAATAGTTGATACCCTCAAAAGCGAATTCAAATTTACGCTCTTTCAAGATATTCTCTTTTGTTGCAGCTACAGAATTCAATCCAGCACGATTACGTACATTGTCCAAATAATCCTGAGCTTTTGGGCTACCCAATTCAGCTGCCATCAACAAAACATCAGCATATCTTACAATAACCCAATCTTGATGGTTCTGAGTTTGGAAGTCACCACTGCCGTCAATCTTTGAAGCACTTGTACCATCTGCGAAACAGAGTGGAGAATATTTCTTCACACAATAGCCAGTATATTCTCTCCAATCTAAATAACTAGCTTCAAATGCATCTAAAGAAGTTATTCCTTCACCAGCCAAATCAATAATTGAGGCTTCCTTACGAGCGTCATTAGGCTCATACTGATTCACAAAGTTAGGATTCACAGTCATAGCACCCCAACCCTTACCATAAGGTGCAGAGTTAAGAGAGCGCATACCAATCATTACTTGCCAACGATTGGAATCATTGTTGCCATCGTAATCTTGAGTATTGGTGAACTTCTGAGACAAGATCGTCTCTATATTGCCATCACCAGCATAAGTACCAAGCAAGGTTGTTGCATCACCTACTTTAGCCTTTCCTGCAGATGCAGCAGGCCACAAGTTCTTATATGGTCTAACCAAATCATACTCGTGACTAGAGATAATATCCTCACAACATGCCAAAGCCTTTTCTTTTGTTACACCTTCCAATGTTCCACCTACATAACCAGTATAGAACAAATAAGCACGTGCATAAATAGCTTCCGCTGCATACTTAGTGATACGACCATCATTATTAGCAGCATCCTTCTTAGGATAAGCATCAGCAGGAATATTGTCAATAGCGAACTGGAGATCATTAAAGATCAAAGTATAGACCTCATCAGGAGTTGCTTGTGGTACATTTTCCTTTGTAGATGTCTCCAACAAAGGAATATGTCCAAACAAACGAACCAAATCAAAATACATAAAAGCTCTCAATGCGTGAGCCTCACCAAGGCAAGTAGCTTTTGTTTGGTCACTTGCCCAAGCAATCTGCTCCGCTCTATTGATCAACTCATTACAACGGAAAATTCCCTCATAATATCTAGCCCAATCTTCTTTAAAGATGTTCAAGTCAGAAGATGACTCACCCTGATCAAAGCGATCTATAACTTGGTAGTTACGAGCATCATTGTTACCTGTAGCACCAAAGCATTCCGATCCCATGACCTCAGCAGCAACGAGAAATCCTATTCCAGGGTTAGAAGAACACTGTCTCCAACCATCATAACAACCAATAAGTGCACGGTCTGCATCAGATTGGGTTTTATAGAATGTTTGAGTATTACCTTGTGTCTTTGAACTTACATCAAGAAAGCTATCGCCACAAGAGCTAACCATACCTGCCATCAAGATAGCAGCTGTCGTTATCTTAAATATTGAATATTTCATATGAATCCTCCTCATTTTAGAATTTAACATTTACACCAATAAGGAAAGTACGAGGACGAGGATAATAGCCATAATCCACACCTGATACCCAACCTGATGGGCCATAGCCAATCTCAGGATCCATACCATTATACTTAGTAAAGGTCAAGAGATTCTGTGCTTGTACATACAAACGAAGTTGTTTTATTGCCTTCAACGCAATGATACGAGCGAAATCATAACCAAGAGTTACATTGCTCAAACGCAAGTAATCACCATCGTGAACATAGAGGTCTGAGAACTGCCAGTTAATATTGGTAGTAGTTACACGAGGGATTGTATTGCTAGTACCCTCACCGGTCCAACGATTCAAGATTTCCTTTGTATAATTAGCCTGTGAATTTGCATGGTTTCTGTAGGTCTGTACAATCTGCTGACCACATGCACCACTCCACTGCATATTGAAGTCCAAACCTTTATAGTCAAAGCCAAGATTGAAACCGAAAGTAAAATCAGGAATGCCATTACCCAAATCTACCTTATCATTATCATCAATCTTACCATTATGGTCAATATCATAATACTTCACATCACCAGGTTTTACATCAGACTGCAAAACACCATTTCCTGCTGCAATCCAATCATCAATCTCTTGCTGATTTTGGAAAATACCTGCAGTTTTAAAGCCCCAATAATAACCGATGGCATGACCATTCTGTGCACGATAGAATTCAGGAGAGTTGTCATACAATTCGCCTGTACCGCCATGAATAGTACCATCCATAGTAGGAATATTACCTACCTTATTACTATTATATGCACCATTGAAACCAACATTATAATTGAAGTCCTTACCAATATTATCACTCCAGCTCAAGTTGAATTCAAAACCTTTATTCTTCACATCACCACCATTGATAAATGGTGCACCAGTACCAGCTGTTGCAAGAATAGGAGCTTGTACCAACCAGTCCTTTGTAGTCTTGATATAGTAATCAAGATTAACATTCAAGCGAGAGAAGAAACGAGCATCAATACCGATATTAAGCTGTTCAGATGTCTCCCATGTAAGGTTTTCATTAGCCAAACGGCTTGGGAAAGCACCATAATTATTGCCCAAAATAGTAGAAGACTGTGCATCGTCATATCCCGATGTACCAAACAAATAATGTGTATTCGCTGTCTTGATAGGAGCCAAATACTGATAATTATCAATATTTTGGTTACCAACCTGTCCCCAGCTTGCACGAACTTTCAAATAATCCATCCACTTGGCAGTACTCTGCATCCACTTTTCATTGGTTACTGTCCAACCTGCAGATACAGAAGGGAACCAACCATAGCGATGACCACGTGCGAAACGGCTAGAGCCGTCACAACGAAGAGTTGCGTTGATCATATAAGTTTCCTTCCAGTTCCAACCCAAACGACCGAAATAAGAAATCGTACGAGTCTCGTCATTTGGATTACCGGAAGCGCTCAAACCATCAGCTGTAGAAGAAGATGTACCATTAGAAACATAAGCATGACTCCAATCAGCAAAGCCATCCTTCAAATTACCACTACTAGCACCCAAATAAGTACCTTCATAGCGACTAGTCTCAGTACCGAGCAACGCACTGAATTCATGTTCACCTAAACTCCAATCATACTGTGCAGTATTGGTCCAAGTAAGAGTTAAACCATGATTCATATCTTGGTTAGCAGAGGTTCTAGTATCCTGATATGAATATGGGCTGAAGTGATAAAGAGGAGTGTAACCTCTATATTCTCTAGTACCATAAACAGCACCAAATACAGTACGGAACTTAAAGCCCTTGAAAGGAGTCAACTCCGCATAAGCATTACCACTAAATGTTACATTCTTAGTTTGGTTGTTGCTATTAGTCATCATGGCACCATAAGGGTTACCATCATACTTATACCAATCACTACCATCAGTAGCATTATAAGGGCTACCATAGAAACCATTATACTGACCTACCAAAGCCTCAGCATAAGCGCCTGCATATGGATTAGATGCATAAATAGGTGACAAAGGTGATGTACCAAAAGCTCCACGCAATGTATTGTTATAGCTATTACCTACCTTAACACCATTGCTCTTCTTATAAATAAAGCTTACCTGCTCACCTACTTTAAGAATGTTTTCTATCACTTTATGTTCCGAATTGATACGGAAGTTGTAACGTTCATAGTTACTTACCTTCTTACCGCCGACAACACCTTCTTGATCGATATAACCAAGAGACATTGCATAGGTAGAAGTTTTTCCACCACCAGTAATACCCAAAGAATAGCTCTCTACTTGTGCATTGTCTTTAAGCATAGAACTTACCCAATCGGTATCAATCAGATTACCATCAGTATCATAAATACTCTTGAATGAAGACCAATCGTATGGCTGACCGCCAGAGTTGATACGCTCTTCATCCATAATGGCCATATACTCTTTCGAATTAAGCAATTTTGCTTTTCGAGCAACAGTCTGCCAGCCCTTATATGCATCAAAACTGATTTCTGCACGACCAGCCTTACCACTCTTTGTCGTGATAAGAACAACACCATTGGCAGCCTGAGCACCATAAATAGCAGCAGAAGCTGCATCCTTCAAGACATCTATACTCTCGATGTCGGCTGGGTTCAAGGTTGAAATATCGCCACCTATACCATCAATAAGGTATAGAGGAGATGCATCACCCACAGTACCCAAACCACGAATCTGTACCTTCATGCCAGAACCTGGCTGTCCAGAAGTAGAACTGATACTAACACCAGGAGTCTGACCCTGCATAGCCTGAAGAGGGTTGGTGGTGTTGAGCTTGGCGATGTCATCACCTTTCACTTGAGCGGTAGCACCCGTCACCAACTTTTTCTTCTGAACGCCGTAACCTACTACAACGACCTCATCAAGTGAGTGCTTGTCTTCTTGTAGAGTGATGTCCAGCTTCTGTCCATTCACTTTTACTTTTTGGGTGATGAAACCCAGATAAGACACTTCGAGAGTCTGGCCGTTCTTTGCGTCGATCGTAAAGTTACCGTCGAGGTCGGTCACAGCACCTACCTTTGTACCCTGAACCATGACACTGGCACCAATCAATGGTTCATTGTCCGATCCGGAAATCACGGTACCCGTAACTTTCTGAGCATAGAGGACACCCGCTCCGATTCCTAACATTGCCTGGAATGCCAACAAGATGGCTACCAAAGCAACTCTACAGAGCAAGTTACTCTGCAAGAATTTTTGAGATGTTTTTCTCATAATTACTTAGGTTTTAAATTTAATTTATAGGTTATATACTAAAATTTCGTTATTAGTATCTGTTATACAT
>ERZ1035014.811-NODE-811-length-12622-cov-316.824779_pt1 | contig 12622 bp, 10 predicted proteins | sample MGYA00520620_ERZ1035014 | MGnify/ENA primary metagenome ERZ1035014 (study PRJEB33766, sample SAMN09781744) | gut metagenome | biome: gut microbiome | host: Homo sapiens | place: Madagascar | study: EMG produced TPA metagenomics assembly of the PRJNA485056 data...
AGGACACTGTCTCAGGCACTCTGTGATAACCCGAACGGTCGTCTCCGGACTGACGATTGAATTCCCGGCGTTGTTTTTTTTAATGTAAAAAACCGGTTACGGATAAGGCGTGGCGAGGGAGCTATCGTGATACGCAAAAAGAAGTGCAGGGACTTGTGGTAACGCAATTACTCATAATACAGTTTGTTGCCCGTATTGTGGCGCTGTCGACCCCTTCGGTTATTACCGGAAGACCGATCGTCTGCTCTGTTTACTGACGTTACTGCTGGTGCTGATTCTGGTTACCGTTTCAGGCGTCAGTGTATTTGTACTGTTGCAGTAGGTTACAGGGGAGGGATTATCAGGAATCGGCGGGGCAGAGCGACCCGCTGCGTTTGTTGTGCCAGACAGTAACGCACCGGCTCCCTGCAAAATGGTACCTGAATCAATCACAGTCAGGTATTCCGCCAATCCGTGATCGAATCGAGCGGAATACTCAGCCCCGACAAATACGAGTCCCCTTCAGAAGATACAGGCCGGTAATGCCTGAACGCCTGCCCCTCTGTACACCATTCCCTTTTGATTTCAAATTATTTGTTGTCGCTATACCGCTTAACGCTCCCGGTATTATCCTGGTTCCCGACAACAGCTTTGCGACAAAAAGAATCGCACAGAGCAGATAACACCTGGTGCAACTCCGCTGTGATTACCGAACGTTCAGGTGACATATTTCCAGACAGAAGCCGGAACGCGATCGTAAAGTTTGTTCATGGTTAGTTCTGCCAGCCGGTGATCGACCGCAGAGTTGAAGGCTTCCAGCTCCGCAGGAGTAAGTTTATAACGTGTGTGGGAAATCACTTTTTCCAGTGTCTCCCGGGATGAACAACGACGGAACTGATACAGCCAGTCTTCTTTGGTTTTAACTTCCATTAGCCTCTCATTACTTTATGCTGCGGTTAACAGGATGCTGTCAGCATACCGCACCAGCCTGGCATTCTGGTACCCTCCCCAAACTCATTACTCCCGTGCCACCACTTAACCGGTCTCTCAGACTGTCACTCACCAGGTCGGATACGTTTACCGCTCAGACGGATGCTTAATGCACTCTGTTCACGTGTGTTGCAGGTACGTTTTATATACGCAGGTTATACGACAGCTATCCGAGATAACCCTGTGGGTACAACGCAATCTGTTGCTACTGCGTTCTCATGCCCACTGATCGTACTCACAGTGTTTATTTCACATATATGAACTCATGTATTTGATCTCATGTGTTTCATGTGTTTGATCTCTCTCTTATATATTTAATACCAATCAGACAGTCTTATCCCATCGGTGATACCTGTCGCCTGCCCGCCGGACACGGGCTGCCCCACCGTAACCGCCCCGTAAATAACTCTGCAATTATCAGAACGACGGCTCTTCCCCTCATCCTCCCGAAAAGCATCCCTTCTCTGTCGTGCGTACGCGCGGGAAGCATCGTTTCGCGGTAGCCACCGGGTATCTCAGCATCATGCCCCCTGTTTATCTCCCGGCAGGAATATTCCCCTACTCATTTTTTACGTTTCTCCCCGGTTGTTATGCCGGTGAAGGTGGTGCGTTGTTTTCATCACCAACGCCGGTTGAGATTAACAACATCCGGAGGAACATTTTCATGATCACCCCAGTTTCGCTGATGGATGACCAGATGGTCGATATGGCATTTATCACTCAACTGACCGGCTTAACCGATAAGTGGTTTTACAAACTCATCAAGGATGGTGACTTTCCTGCGCCCATCAAAATGGGCTGCAGCTCCCGATGGCTGAAAAGCGAAGTGGAAGCCTGGCTGCAGGCGCGTATTGCACAATCCCGTCCGTAATTCTTAACCGTTCATCTGCAGCAGACGCAGTCTCCGGCCTGCCGGCGGCATTCTGCTGCCTGTTATCCCCCGTGAGGAATATGAAAATGAAACCACAGTATCAGACCCGTTACGAGCTGCTCCACGAAAGCTACCAGAAATGGCTGACCGGCTTCACCCGGCACGCCGTATCCTGGGGCGTGTGTCATCCGAATATCTACTACTTCCATAATCTGACGCCCGGTTGGGTGTCATTCAATGGTGAAAAACCGGAGATTGCCATCGTACCCCAGAGCCTGCACCGGCTGATTTATGGCCCTGACAAACGGGCCACGCCGCCCCTGGATGATGATCTGATAGTGAATTTATGCACCAGTGAACATCTGCTGGTTCATCATCCGATGCTGGAAGGCATTCTCCTGTCTGAATGTGAACGTCTGAGGCAGCGTTCTCTGGCAAATAAACTGATCAGCCTCTTCCGTCAGTTTGGTGGCACGGAGTTGCGCCTCAAACTGGTCTGGCTTTGCTGGCTTGATTTAATGACCGGAAACAGCCTTGAAGACTGGAAAGAGAACCTGAAACGGAAATCAGAAAAAGAGCTGGAGGAATGGATCATCAACCGTCAGAGGCAGAGCGCAGCACTGACGGATCTGATGGATCAGTACGTGCTCCTGGCATACCGCACAACGGTTGACGATAGCCGCAACTGATGCCGGTTGCTTCCGGAAGGTGTGACAAAATACGGAAATGATGATGCTCCCGGCCCCGCATGCTCACCTGCAGAGCGTGTTCGTCGTCATCATACTGAGCCATGACGGGCGTCTTAAGGGCATCCTGTCATTGCTGAGCAGGCAACACCACCAGAGGAGCCACGGACAGGGATGTTCTTTACAGCCCGATACACGCCAGGTTCTCAGCAGACTGAATGTGCAGGTGCGGTTATTCACCAGAAATGGCATGCTGCGGTACATACCCATCCTGGTGACAATATGTACGTGGCGACAGCGATCCCGGCACTGTGGAAGAGACTCACTCAGCCTGCAGGATATTCTTTCCGGCATCCGGGAATGTCCGCCTGAATGCAAACAGGATGATATTTGAATCCGTAATACTGTTCTTTCATCATAAATAATTTATGCAGATACAGTTAACCGTTACAGTAGCCGGTTTGTTTTACCGGGAAATAATATCCGTCAGACTGATGCCGGAACATATCTGAAACACGTTATGATGTTTTTGTTATCAGAAATGTTGTATATTCTTATCCGTGACGACAGTTTAATGCCCTCTGGTATCACCTGATAATGCATATCCTGCGATGATTCGTTATATTTACGGGACACGCCTCTTTTCATTGTGCTCCTTTTCAGACTTCATTTTCCGTAAGTGTTCCCCGGCATAAAGGAGGTACCTTTCTGGCGTTTATAACTCTCTTTATCGGTGACGCCGGTAATACAGGGAATACCACACCGACAAACGAGGTATTAACAGACGATATTTCAGTGTCCATAATTTTTCTGTCCGGTTAAATAACGTCAGTCTGCTGCCCTCTGACTGTAATCATCAAAGCCGGAATGCATACCGGGTTACAACGTAAAAAAAGTGATGCTGGCCCCCGGTGCAGCTGGCGGGCGAAACATGTTTACCTTTCAATACCCCCTATCTGCAGTCTCCACTCTTCCATCCTCTTAAGCTACGTCGGCCACATGAGTGCACTTCCATGATAACAGGTATTCCTGTCAGCATAACGAAGCTGGTTACCTTCCCTTCCTCCTGCATTTCCTGTCAGAATGACTGTACAGCGCGCAGATTGCCTTTTTATTGACCACCTTAATATACCATTATAAACTTCTTTTTATCATGTTATTATCACCTTATTATGTTTAATTTTTAAGCAGCCGGAGAAAGGGGATGGTTCAGAAAATTTTGTCGGATAAGGTTATGAATGAAAGAACAAATGCGTATTACTCTTATTATCTTGGAGAGCGTAATATCTCCGTACTGTCCCTTAATGTTTATGATCCCCCGGAACGTTTTATCGCTTACATAAAAAAAAACAGAGAAAATCTGAACATCACACTTTCAGATTTTGAACTTGAACAAATCATTTCTGGTATGCGTCTGAAGGCACTGGCCTCCCTGGTGCCCCTGGAAAAAATATCCTGGATCGCGGGCAGTGAACGCGCATGTTTATTTTCCTGGTATCTGTTGATGCAGTTTATCCAGAATAACAGGACAAAAATAAGCGCAGACTTGCTTCAAAAGAATAAACTGTATCTTAAAGAAGAGTATTTAGAAGGGAATGCCTTCCCGTCGGACTCATCGACACAGTTCAGACAAATACTCAGAGTTCTCGATATTCTTTCTGATAAGAATTTGCGGGATGAGTGGATAATCCAGACCAAAGACAGATGGATACGGGCATTTAAATCAAAGAGTCCTTTCAGTTACCTCCTCCCGGAGAACGAACATGAATGCATATGGACATGGAATTATTTGAAGGGAAAAAATATTGCACTGGAAAAACTGGCCAGTTTTCCTGATTCTGCTGATATTTACCACGCAATTCACCTTTCATTTGACATATGGGTTACCTGTCCACTCACCTCACCTGACGATATAAAAAATTTCAGAAACAGTTTCAATAAGGCCAAGGCGCAGCGCAAGTACAAAAAAATGCAGGAAGATAAAGTCAATGTACAGTTTTTTCTTGACGCAGAAACCAGGGCGCAGCTCAAAGAATTATCGAGGGTCAGAAGACTCAGTACCGGCGAAATGCTGCATGACCTGATTGTTGAAGAGTATAAAAGGTACCGACATTCCAGATAATTTCAGACATATATTATCTCCGTGAGTCCCCCGCCACCTTTCCGGTGTGCGGGGGTTTTGTCTTTTTTCACCGGGAATACATGTATGAATCCGTCTGATGCCATTGAGGCAATTGAAAAACCGCTCTCCTCCCTGCCTTACTCACTTTCCCGTCACATCCTGGAACATCTGCGCAAACTCACCAGTCACGAACCCGTGATTGGCATTATGGGTAAAAGCGGGGCCGGTAAATCCTCACTCTGTAATGCACTGTTTCAGGGGGAGGTCACCCCGGTCAGTGATGTTCACGCCGGCACCCGGGAAGTGCGGCGCTTCCGCCTGAGTGGCCATGGTCACAACATGGTTATCACTGACCTGCCCGGGGTGGGCGAGAGCCGGGACAGGGATGCAGAGTATGAAGCCCTGTACCGTGACATTCTGCCTGAACTTGACCTGGTACTGTGGCTGATTAAAGCCGATGACCGTGCCCTGTCTGTGGATGAGTATTTCTGGCGACACATCCTGCACCGGGGACATCAGCAGGTGCTGTTTGTGGTGACGCAGGCCGACAAAACGGAGCCCTGCCATGAATGGGATATGGCCGGCATTCAGCCTTCTCCCGCACAGGCACAGAATATTCGCGAAAAAACGGAGGCGGTATTCCGTCTGTTCCGGCCCGTACATCCGGTTGTTGCCGTATCGGCCCGCACCGGCTGGGAACTGGATACGCTGGTCAGTGCGCTCATGACAGCACTTCCCGACCATGCCGCCAGTCCCCTGATGACCCGCCTGCAGGACGAGCTGCGCACGGAATCTGTCCGCGCTCAGGCCCGTGAACAATTTACCGGTGCGGTGGACCGGATATTTGACACGGCGGAGAGCGTCTGTATTGCCTCTGTTGCACGCACGGTTCTGCGTGCCGTCCGTGACTCGGTGGTCTCTGTTGCCCGCGCTGTATGGAACTGGATTTTCTTCTGAACAGTCTGCCAGGGGAAATGCCTGATTACATTGCGTTAACCAACTGAAAACATGATACACCCCCCTCATATCCACCTCTTTCTCTTGCGTGACTGCCTTGCTGTTAATAGAATAAAACGATCGATAAAACAGGTATCGATCGTTGCTATCGATCGTTTATAGTGGTTAATGGTCTGCGAAAAGGCAGCTGAATCTCTTCATCATGCAGAACGGAATTGCACACAACGGACTGATACTTCTCTGGCGGATGAGAGAGGGGAAGCATTTATGCCCGGGAAAAACCACTTTATCTGACCATGCTGTTTTGTACCTGCCGGTATCCACATTTGTGGGTACCGGCTTTTTTATTCACCCTCTGTAAGGAAAAGCTGATGAAACGACATCTGAACACCAGCTACAGGCTGGTATGGAATCACATTACGGGTACCCTGGTGGTGGCCTCCGAACTGGCCCGCTCACGGGGAAAACGCGCCGGTGTGGCGATTGCGCTGTCTCTTGCTGCTGTCACATCAGTCCCGGCGCTGGCTGCTGACACGGTTGTACAGGCGGGTGAAACCGTGAACGACGGAACACTGACAAATCATGACAACCAGATTGTTCTCGGTACGGCCAACGGAATGACCATCAGTACCGGTCTGGAGTATGGGCCGGATAACGAGGCCAATACCGGCGGGCAATGGATACAAAATGGCGGTATCGCCAACAACACTACTGTCACCGGTGGTGGTCTTCAGAGAGTGAATGCCGGAGGAAGCGTTTCAGACACGGTTATCAGTGCCGGAGGCGGACAGAGCCTTCAGGGGCAGGCAGTGAATACCACTCTGAACGGCGGTGAGCAGTGGGTACATGAAGGCGGGATTGCAACGGGTACCGTCATTAATGAGAAGGGCTGGCAGGCCGTCAAATCCGGCGCAGTGGCAACCGACACGGTTGTGAATACCGGCGCGGAAGGGGGACCAGATGCAGAAAATGGTGATACCGGGCAGTTTGTTCGCGGAAATGCCGTACGCACCACCATCAATAAAAATGGTCGTCAGATTGTGGCTGCTGAAGGAACGGCAAATACCACTGTGGTTTATGCCGGCGGCGACCAGACTGTACATGGTCACGCACTGGATACCACGCTGAATGGGGGGTACCAGTATGTGCACAACGGCGGTACGGCGTCTGGCACTGTTGTAAACAGTGACGGCTGGCAGATTATCAAGGAAGGTGGTCTGGCGGATTTCACCACCGTTAACCAGAAAGGCAAACTGCAGGTGAACGCCGGTGGTACAGCCACGAATGTCACCCTGAAGCAGGGAGGCGCACTGGTCACCAGTACGGCGGCAACCGTCACCGGCAGCAACCGTCTGGGCAATTTCACTGTGGAAAACGGTAAGGCTGACGGTGTTGTTCTGGAGTCCGGTGGTCGCCTGGATGTACTGGAGGGCCATTCAGCCTGGAAAACACTGGTGGATGACGGCGGAACCCTGGCAGTGTCTGCCGGTGGTAAGGCAACAGATGTCACCATGACATCCGGTGGTGCCCTGATTGCAGACAGTGGTGCCACTGTTGAGGGGACCAATGCCAGCGGTAAGTTCAGTATTGATGGCACATCCGGTCAGGCCAGCGGACTGCTGCTGGAAAATGGCGGCAGCTTTACGGTTAATGCCGGAGGACTGGCCAGCAACACCACTGTCGGACATCGTGGAACACTGACGCTGGCTGCCGGGGGAAGTCTGAGTGGCAGAACACAGCTCAGTAAAGGCGCCAGCATGGTACTGAATGGCGATGTGGTCAGTACCGGCGATATTGTTAACGCAGGGGAGATTCGCTTTGATAATCAGACGACACAGGATGCTGCGCTGAGCCGTGCTGTTGCAAAAAGTAACTCCCCGGTAACGTTCCATAAACTGACCACCACGAACCTCACCGGCCAGGGCGGCACCATCAATATGCGTGTCAGCCTTGATGGCAGCAATGCCTCTGACCAGCTGGTGATTAATGGTGGTCAGGCAACCGGCAAAACCTGGCTTGCGTTTACAAATGTCGGAAATAGTAACCTCGGGGTGGCAACCTCCGGACAGGGTATCCGGGTTGTGGATGCACAGAATGGCGCCACCACAGAAGAAGGTGCGTTTGCCCTGAGTCGCCCGCTTCAGGCCGGCGCCTTTAACTACACCCTGAACCGTGACAGCGATGAAGACTGGTACCTGCGCAGTGAAAATGCTTATCGTGCTGAAGTCCCCCTGTATACATCCATGCTGACACAGGCAATGGACTATGACCGGATTCTGGCAGGCTCCCGCAGCCATCAGACCGGTGTAAACGGTGAAAATAACAGCGTCCGTCTCAGCATTCAGGGCGGTCATCTCGGTCACGATAACAACGGCGGTATTGCCCGTGGGGCCACGCCGGAAAGCAGCGGCAGCTATGGCTTCGTCCGTCTGGAGGGTGACCTGCTCAGAACAGAGGTTGCCGGTATGTCTGTGACAGCGGGGGTATATGGTGCTGCCGGCCATTCTTCCGTTGATGTTAAGGATGATGACGGCTCCCGCGCCGGCACGGTCCGGGATGATGCCGGCAGTCTGGGCGGATACCTGAATCTGACACACACGTCCTCCGGCCTGTGGGCTGACATTGTGGCACAGGGAACCCGCCACAGCATGAAAGCGTCATCGGACAATAACGACTTCCGCGCCCGGGGCTGGGGCTGGCTGGGCTCACTGGAAACCGGTCTGCCCTTCAGTATCACTGACAACCTGATGCTGGAGCCACAACTGCAGTACACCTGGCAGGGGCTCTCCCTGGATGACGGCCAGGATAACGCCGGTTATGTGAAGTTCGGGCATGGCAGTACACAACATGTGCGTGCCGGCTTCCGTCTGGGCAGCCACAACGATATGACCTTTGGCGAAGGCACCTCATCCCGTGACACTCTGCGCGACAGTACAAAACACCGTGTGAGTGAACTGCCGGTGAACTGGTGGGTACAGCCTTCTGTTATCCGCACTTTCAGCTCCCGGGGTGACATGAGCATGGGTACAGCCGCCGCCGGCAGTAACATGACGTTCTCACCGTCCCGGAATGGCACGTCACTGGACCTGCAGGCCGGACTGGAAGCCCGTGTCCGGGAAAATATCACCCTGGGCGTTCAGGCCGGTTATGCCCACAGCGTCAGCGGCAGCAGCGCTGAAGGCTATAACGGTCAGGCCACGCTGAATGTGACCTTCTGACAGAACCATCGCCTCTTTGTGGTCCCGGTCATCATGATCGGGACCCGGACCGGCGCAACGGATATTCAACGCCACATTCGCTGGCATTAACAATAACATGATATTCATCACGGAGTGACTATGTTACAGATAGTCGGCGCGCTGATCCTGCTGATAGCAGGATTTGCCATTCTTCGCCTTTTGTTCAGAGCATTAATCAGCACAGCTTCTGCGCTGGCAGGGCTTATATTGCTGTGTCTGTTCGGCCCGGCCTTACTGGCTGGCTATATCACCGAACGCATAACCCGGTTGTTCCATATTCGCTGGCTGGCAGGCGTATTTCTGACGATTGCCGGAATGATCATCAGCCTCATGTGGGGACTTGATGGTAAACATATCGCGCTGGAGGCTCACACCTTTGACTCTGTGAAATTTATTCTGACCACCGCTCTCGCCGGTGGTCTGCTGGCTGTTCCCCTGCAGATCAAAAACATTCAGCAGAACGGGATCACACCAGAAGATATCAGCAAGGAAATTAACGGGTATTACTGCTGTTTTTATACTGCCTTTTTCCTTATGGCGTGTTCTGCATGCGCACCATTGATCGCGTTACAGTACGATATTTCACCGTCACTGATGTGGTGGGGCGGGTTGTTGTACTGGCTGGCTGCATTAGTGACGCTGCTATGGGCGGCCAGCCAAATCCAGGCGCTGAAAAAACTGACCTGTGCCATCAGCCAGACACTGGAAGAACAACCGGTGCTCAACAGTAAATCGTGGCAGACCAGTTTGCAAAACGATTACAGCCTTCCTGACTCACTGACGGAGCGCATCTGGCTGACGCTCATTTCTCAACAGATTTCCCGGGGAGAGCTGAGGGAATTTGAACTGGCAGACGGAAACTGGTTACTGAACAATGCCTGGTATGAAAGAAACATGGCAGGGTTTAACGAACAGTTGAAAGAGAACCTGTCATTCACACCTGATGAACTGAAAACGCTCTTCCGGAACCGCCTGAATTTATCACCGGAAGCGAATGACGATTTTCTCGATCGTTGCCTGGACGGCGGTGACTGGTATCCGTTTTCAGAAGGTCGCCGTTTTGTATCATTCCACCACGTGGATGAGCTTCGTGTCTGTGCCTCCTGCGGGCTGACAGAAGTACATCATGCCCCGGAAAATCATAAGCCGGATCCGGAATGGTACTGCTCCTCTCTTTGTCGCGAAACAGAAATACTGTGTCAGGAAATTTATGAACGCCCTTACAACTGTTTTATTTCCGATGCAACGGCGAATGGTCTGATTCTCATGAAACTGCCGGAAACCTGGAGTACAAATGAGAAAATGTTTGCTTCCGGAGGGCAGGGACATGGGTTTGCCGCTGAACGGGGAAACCATATTGTCGACAGAGTCCGTCTGAAAAACGCACGGATCCTCGGTGATAATAATGCCAGAAATGGAGCAGACAGACTGGTCAGCGGAACAGAAATCCAGACGAAATATTGTTCAACTGCAGCCCGTAGCGTCGGTGCGGCATTCGACGGACAAAACGGACAGTATCGTTACACGGGAAATAATGGCCCCATGCAACTGGAAGTCCCCCGTAATCAGTATGCCGGCGCTGTTGAAACCATGAGGAATAAGATCCGCGAAGGTAAAGTACCCGGTGTAACCGATCCCGCAGAAGCGTCCCGGCTGATTCGTCGGGGACATCTGACTTATACCCAGGCCCGTAATATTACCCGGTTCGGGACCATCGAATCGGTCACTTATGATATTGCCGAGGGTTCGGTTGTCAGTCTGGCGGCCGGAGGGATCAGTTTTGCCCTGACGGCATCGGTCTTCTGGCTCAGCACTGGCGATCGCGATGCTGCACTGCAGACAGCTGCTGTCCAGGCAGGAAAAACCTTCACCCGCACACTGGCTGTCTACGTCACAACCCAGCAACTTCACCGGCTCAGTGTTGTTCAGGGTATGCTGAAGCACATTGATTTTTCGACTGCCAGCCCGACTGTCCGACTGGCTCTTCAGAAGGGGACTGGTGCAGGAAATATCAGTGCCCTGAACAAAGTAATGAAGGGTACGCTGGTGACATCTCTGGCACTGGTAGCTGTCACAACCGGCCCTGACATGATCAAAATGTTGCGGGGACGGATCTCCGGTGCGCAGTTCATCAGGAATCTTGCCGTGGCATCTTCCGGTGTGGCAGGTGGAGCTGTCGGGTCAGTGGCGGGCGGGATACTGTTCAGTCCACTGGGACCATTTGGTGCACTGACAGGGCGTGTGGTTGGCGGTGTTCTGGGGGGAATGATTGCCTCCGCTGTATCAGGAAAAATTGCCGGAGTGCTGGTTGAAGAAGATCGCGTCAAAATTCTGGCAATGATTCAGGAGCAGGTGACATGGCTTGCCGGCAGTTTCCTGCTGACCGGACATGAGATTGAAAATCTGAACGAGAATCTGGCCCGTGTTATCGATCAGAATGCTCTGGAGATCATTTTCGCCGCCGGTATACAACAACGGGCCGCGACCAATATGTTAATCAAACCACTGGTGGTCAGTATCATCAGGCAACGCCCCGTCATGGAATATGATGCATCCCATCTCGGCAATATGGTTAACCGACTGGAAGAAGCATTCCCCCCGGAGCTCCCGGCATAACGTGTATTCTGCTCCTTTTAGGTTTTATCACCTGATTTGCCAGTGTCATCGTCATGACTCATGAGAGGTAAATACCATGATTCACCTGTTCAAAACCTGCATTATTACTGGCGTCATTCTGGGGTTAACGTGGTCTGCCCCACTCAGGGCACAGGATCAACGTTACATCAGTATACGCAATACAGATACGATATGGCTCCCGGGAAATATTTGTGCTTACCAGTTCCGGCTGGATAATGGCGGAAACGGTGAAGGATTTGGCCCCCTCACCATCACTCTGCAACTCAAAGACAAATATGGTCAGACGCTGGTGACCAGAAAAATGGAAACGGAAGCTTTTGGTGACAGTAATGCCACGCGAACCACAGACGCATTTCTGGAAACGGAGTGCGTGGAAAATGTCGCCACAACCGAAATCATTAAAGCAACTGAAGAAAGTAACGGCCATCGTGTCAGTCTGCCGTTATCGGTTTTCGATCCCCAGGACTACCATCCACTGCTAATTACCGTTTCCGGAAAAAACGTTAACTGATCCCTGAAGTCAGTTTCATGCTTCAGCCTCTGTCACAACGCGTGGCAGAGGCTTTTTATTTATCAGGAGAAAACAGATATGCCGGGTTACACAGAGTATGTCCTGGCTGAAGGATCTTTCTCATACGGGCAGGCGGTTGCTGTCATAACAGCTTACCGCAATGTGTTTATCCAGGATGACCCGGGAATGCATTTCCGTCGGATTATCCGCAACACGGAAGGTCAGCGACGCTGGCGCTGCCGGAATTCTGAACCCGATGCCGGAAAGGTGCTTAATACGCGGCTCGCCAGTGACGGTCTTCTCAGACAATAAACGTCATTCATTTCACCCATCAGGCCGCGTCTTCTCCGGGAGACGTGGCTTTTTCATTTATTACACCAGTAAATCTTAACCACCGATAAGGAGCAAATTATGCGACTAGCCAGTCGTTTTGGTTATGCGAACCAGATACGCCGTGACCGTCCGCTGACACACGAAGAACTGATGCACTATGTACCCGGTATTTTTGGGGAAGACCGGCATACCTCCCGCAGTGAACGCTATACGTATATCCCCACCATCACCGTGCTGGAAAGTCTGCAGCGGGAAGGCTTTCAGCCGTTCTTCGCCTGCCAGACCCGTGTGCGCGAC
>ERZ1035014.812-NODE-812-length-12598-cov-10.824284_pt1 | contig 12598 bp, 14 predicted proteins | sample MGYA00520620_ERZ1035014 | MGnify/ENA primary metagenome ERZ1035014 (study PRJEB33766, sample SAMN09781744) | gut metagenome | biome: gut microbiome | host: Homo sapiens | place: Madagascar | study: EMG produced TPA metagenomics assembly of the PRJNA485056 data...
CGTTTCGCTAAATTACTATTTAGTGAACTGTGTAAAAATCCTCTTAAAGAGGTAGAAAGGAAAAATAAAAATGAGTAAAGTATTAGAATTTGCCAACGGAGTGTCCAAGGAGTTTACCGACACTTCCACGATTCAGGATTGTGTTACTGTCCTTACGAGCTACGCTGACATTGATGCAATCCGTGCACTTTTTACGGAAGCTAATCTCAAGGGGGCAACCTTTGACGGCCAGACCGTGGAGAACATTGTCCCGGTCAAGGTGACCGCAGAGGCAGAGACTGACGGAAATGTAACAGTGCATTTCCTGACCCGCGCGAAGACTGATATGGAAATCGTAAAGGAGCAGATCACGGAGCTTCAGGAAGCAATGGTGGAGGAGTAAGCAATGGCAAAGGCAAAGATTTGGGCAAGACTGATCTATAAGGGTATCAAGACGATTGACGATGTGCCGGAGAAACAGAGGGCGGCGGTGAAGAAAGCGTATAAAGACCTTTTTGGAATCACATTGGAGTAAGAGAGGGAGAAAACGTGAACACGTTTGTAACAGTAGTACTGGGCATCTTCGGTTCCGGAACCTTCTGCAGCCTGCTCACGCTAGGATTAAACCGGCACTGGCAGCAGAAGGACCAGAGGGCCGCAAGATCCACGGCAGAGAGCAGGATGATCCTCGGTCTGGGACATGACAAGATCCTGTATCTCACTGACCGCTTTGTGAAGCGGGGAGCAATCACGCTGAAGGAAAAGCGGAATCTGGAATATCTTTATGTTCCCTATAAGGATCTGGGCGGGAACGGTGATTGCAAGATCGGATACGATGCCTGCCAGAAGCTCCGGATCGCTTCGGAAGATGAAGCGGAGGTGTTGGACTGGGAAATCCGTAAAAAGAACGGTGAGGCATCATGAAAAACAGAATATGCGGTACAGATATCGTCCTTGCGCTGATCGGCGTGGGGACGATTCTTTTTATCCGAAAAGTCTTTGAGGTCTTTGTCATGACCGGGATGGAACCGGATGCTCTGGTGACGGGATTTTTTGCATTTGTCACGGCGGAGGCGGCCATCTGCTGGCGGATCCATACGGACAAGAAAAAACGACAGAGCCGGGCGGAGACTGCGGATGAGGTGGATCTGGATATGGAAGCGGATCCGAATGAATACGACGAACGGAATGATGAAAGGAACGGTGAAGGGTAATGAGTGAGAATGTATTTCGAATGGTAGAGCTTGCAGTCCGGCTGATTGTCGGGCTTCTTGCCATCTATGTGATTCCGGTAGTGTCGAGAGCCGTCAAGCAGAAGCTTGCACAGAGCGAAGTCGGGAAAGCAGTCCTTGCGGCGCAGCAGACGCTGTGGGAGAAGTCAGGAGAGGAGCGGAAAGAGTTTGCGATGAAGGCCGCCCGCGCTGCTCTGGACGAATTACATATCAGTATGTCAGATGAGCAGCTCTCTTTGTTAATTGAAGCAGCCGTGCAGGAGATGCACATCAGCAGAGGAGACTATCCGGAGGATAAGAGCGATGACAAGACAGCAGACGATTGAAAAGGCAGTCACCTGGGCGGTGCAGATTGCGCAGGATCCGTCCCATGGATACGATCAGACGCACCGGTGGGGACCGGACTACGACTGCAGCAGCCTGATGATATCGGCATGGCAGCAAGCAGGAGTCCCGGTCAAGGACGTCGGAGCAACCTACACTGGCAATATGCTCCCAGCTTTCCTGAAATGTGGCTTCGAGGACGTGACGGCAGAAGTAAACCTTACTACAGGCGCAGGACTGCAGAGAGGGGACGTACTGCTCAATGTTCAGCATCACACGACCATGAGCATCGGATCAGGGCAGATCGTGCATGCCAGCATCAACGAGCACGGAAAGGCAGTCGGAGGAAAGACTGGTGACCAGACTGGGCGTGAGATCTGTGTGCGGAGCTATTATCGATATTCGAAGGGATGGGACAGAGTCCTTCGGTATGTAGGCAAGCAGAAAAAGGACGAAGCAGGAGAATCGAGTATGAGACAGTATGCAGGGATCGTCAAAGTATCATCATATCTTAACGTCCGGCTTGGTCCGGACACGCGCTTCGGCACGGCAAAGCTGGGCGGGCAGGAGATGCGCTTGCCTTCCGGCATGGTGATCAGCATCGATAAAGAAACGGACGGCTGGGGACGGCTGACAGGCACAGGCTACTGGGTAAGTCTCCAGTATGTCAAGAAGTGAGGGAGACCATGGGAGCACTGATTGTATTGACCTGCGTCGGCGTAGGTCTTGGAGTCACTTATCTGGCCGCACTTGCGGCGGTCACGGCCGCTGGGGTACTGATGTGGTGGGACGAGTGATTAAGCACGGAGAGAGTGCTATAATGGCAGTAGCGAAAAAATAGAGAAGTGGATCGCGACCACTGGGGGCGCCTGTGCGTTAGTCCGGGTGCATATCTTATGCAGAGGTGGGCAGCATAAGGTCGGCAATAGGGACGGAGTAGTGCGTGCAGCTACCTGTCCCTATTTTTATTTTATTATTGACATATCAATGAAAGCAAGAATCTGGAAGAAGCCAAGACAAAAGTAAAAAAATATGCTATAAGAAAGCTGAAGCGAATGCTCGGGGTGATATGTAATGAAGCAGGAGCGGACAGTTGGGAGATTCTATGCAAGATTTGACTATTTAATTCCCTAAAAAGCACAGATTAAAATTAAAAGCAATCGCAAGGCTAAAAAATAGTGGACACGGAATGGACACGAAATCAGAAAAAGCCTTATTTTAAAGGATTATTATACAAATCTTGCAGGTTCGATTCCTGTCAGCCGCAGAAAGCTAAAAACCTTGTATTCTCAACGAAAGTGCTGAAAAACGTTGAAAATACAAGGATTTTTTCATGTTTATTTAGAAATAATCCCCAGACACTCTTATGAGTGCCTGGGGATTGCAAATATCATGCTGTTGATTTCTCATCCTATTCGCAGGAAATCGGCGAGATGCGGAAGCATTTCAAGCTGACATGGCTGCCGTCTCTGACAGAAAGTCCGATCTGTCCCGAAAGGTACGGATGGTCGGTGTCGGTATATTGCAGAACCTCATTTTCGACCTGCGCCTCGATCCTGTTTCCGCTGGCGGTTATGCGGATTCTGACCGGCTTGTCAGGAGCCCATTCAAAGGACTTTTCGGTTAAGATGCGGTATCCGTTGCTGTTTTTTAAGAGGGCAATCTTATGATCCAGCAATCCGATCGCATAAGAGCGAACGCCTCCCTGCACACGGAAATTTACCATGTGGAAGCTTCCGGTCCGCGGAGTGATGAGAAACTCTGCAGAATAATCGGTCCAGTGATATGCTCCGGTGTAGCATTCGGCAAAATCAGAGCATGACAAATGCAGTTCATTTTCCGCGAGATACATGTGACCGGTCAATCTGGTAAACTGGCTGATTTCGCGGTGCAGGCCGGGCCATTTTTCTTCCTTGCTGTAGGCCATATCATAGGTGTAATCCGGGCATCCGTCGATATAGAAATCGTCGATAAAGCCGGCATATTCAAAGGCAGGTCGTTGTGTGTTGATTCCGGTGAAAACAAACCCGATCTCGTCAATCAGTACATTCTCCATCGAAGGGATGGAGTAAGACAAGGACGTCCATTCTCCCTTTTTCATTCCAACCGAATCGCCGTAATAAACTCTTCCGGAGTAGCCATCATGGAAATAAAGTCCTGCTGTTATCGCATCCGCTTCCGAATAATCCGGGATGAATGCATTTCCGTGTATGGTCTGCCCGGGGTAAATGAGCGGTGAGAAGCAAGGATTGTACCGGTCGTCGCTGAAGTCGTCCGGGCAGTAGCTCGTTTTTTTATAAACATAAACATTGCTTCCGGAAGGCACAGAGGTAACCGTAAATTTCAGAGATCTCGCTCCGGTATGCGCAGCTTCGGAGGAGTTTTCAATCCGGATATTGGAGGATCCCTCCTGCTTGAGCGCGTCGTCGTCCGTCTTTACATGCATGGCATGCGTGGATCCGGGAAATTCAAAATGGCAGGCATCGATGTGGGTGTCAATGATGTCCTTCCACGGCTCCGGCGGAGCTTCGCCGGCAAGAGCATAGGCGAGCTTCGTGATATAGAGCGCTCCATAGGGAATATTCATGTTGTTTAAGGATCCGATTACGCTGGAGCATGCCAGAAAATCATTGACGGGCTCACGGAACTTCCGGTAGTTAATCGCATTCAGACCACCCCGAACGCCCATAATTGTGCTGATGTTGCCGACATTGCAATCGGTATCCCATCCGCACATGCAGCCAATGGCAAGTGTGCGGTCAAAATCACCTTCGCCATAGAGAAGCGCCAGAATCATGACACAGATGTTCGGAATGATATGGCAGTTTCCGGGATACCGGTCATAGCCAAAGTTTTCGTAGATGTATTTGAAGCCGTCTTCCCAGGTGCTCTCCGGATTCCGGTCATAAAAGTGCATGACAGAGCGAACCGCTCTTGTGTATTCACAGTCGGAGGGAATGTAGGAAAGTCCCTTTTCAATGATGCTGCGGATGTCATTTTCTTCGAAGGCATAGCTGATGCATGCCGCAATAAAGATTCCCCCGTAAATCCCGTTTCGGTCATGCGTTACACTTGCCGCCTCTCTGGCAAGACGTGCAGCAAGATCCGGATTCCCGGGTGCGACCAGTCCCCAGGTATCGATGAAAATCTGACCGCCGATCTGTTCGGCTGTAGCGGCCCCGTTCTGCTCGATGCTCCCGCTTCTGGGAGCAGGAATTCCGTTCCGCAGATTCAGATAAGCCGTGTGTTCGGTGGAAATTCCGTAGCCGCCCCACCAGAAGAAGCCGTGCTCATAAGGAGCATAGTTTAATAAAGCGTCGGCGACATCCTGGGCACAGAAATCCTTTCCCTCATCCTTATAATGTCCGGAATCCTCCAGTCCGCGAAGGAAAAAGAGCGGCCCGTTTGTGTCGTCATCTGCCGCAAATAATTTGTAATCCTGCGGATAGTCATCCAGTGTTCCATAAAACTTTTTGATTTTCTCGTAGGTCCAGCTTTCCACCGGAGCGCCATATCGAACGCCGATCACCTTTGCAAGCCATCCGGCATAGATCTTTTCAATATATTCCTTTTTCATTCCTTTTGCCCTTTCCCCTTTTCCTGTTGTGATTTTGATCGTGTTCGGCAGAATTCAGAGTCATACTTTTATTGACTAAAAGAATGGAACGCTATATATCTAAAACAGTAAGATTGCAAGCAATGATTTGCAATACGATGGATAAAAATGGGCATTAAGCACAAATGTAAAAGTATAGAAACTTCCGCTTGGACTGATGATTTTCACATAACAAATTTTACACAATGGGGGGTTACATTTTATGAAAGATTTTTTGAATGACTTGATTTATGATCCGAATCCGGCTCCGATCACAGAGCCGAGATTTCAGATGGAGAGTGTGGAGGATCTTCCGAAGTCGGAGCGCTTCTCACTGACCTGCAACGGAACGGAGCGCCCGGTATACTGGACCGATTCCTTCAATTATGTTCCTGTGGTCGTGGATGAGCGGGAGGAGCTGGATATTACGGTTACGATCCATGATGAGTTTCAGGAAGTTGTCATTCGCCCGACCAGCTATGGCATCCATTTTGAGCAGGAAGGCAACAAGCTTCATATTCACCTGGATCAGCCGATGAAATTTACGATTGAGACAGATGGCGGACTTCACAATGCGCTTTTTGTACTCTGCTCCAGAAGAATTCCGAAGCCGGAGAACACAACGATTTATTTTGAAAAGGGAAAAGCATACAACGTAGGTGTGCTGACCTTAAAGCCGAATGACACGGTTTATGTGGAAGAGGGGGCTGTTGTTTCGGGCTGTGTGTACGCAGACCACTGCGACAACATTTCCATCGTAGGAAACGGAATAATCAACGGTGCCTGCTGGCATCTTCCGGACAGCAATGCAGACCGGTTCTTTATTTATCTGAAGTGGTGCAACAATGTCAGACTGGAAGGCTTCACGGCGGTGGACGGACCGTCCTGGCATGTCGTTCCGGCGGCCTGCGATCACGTTCTGATTGATAACATCAATGTGATGTCGCGTATTGTGACCGGTGATGGAATCGACGTGACGAGCAGCCGCTTTGTGGAGATTAAGAACTGCTTTATCCGTGCGACGGATGATTGCATCTGCATCAAATCTCATGCTCTGATCGGAGATACCTCGACGGTCAGAGAGGTGACGAAGGTGCATGCGCATCATAACGTCATCTGGAATGCAGAGCCCGGAAATGCCATTGAAATCGGTTACGGTCTGCAGGCCGAGGTTCATGATCTTCTGTTTGAAGAAAATGATATCATTCACTGCCAGTATGAAGGGAACATGGGCGGAGCTGCGATTTCCATCCACCAGGCGGACGGCGGTCATATCCACGATATTCACTACAGAAACATTCGCATCGAGCAGGCGGAGCAGAAGCTGTTTGATATCAAGACGCTCCTTTGCAAATATACGATGCAGTGGGAAAAGGGAATGATCGATGACATTCATTTCGAGAATATCACGGTATTGAACGGCGATTTCCCGGTTTCCACGATCCGTGGTTTCCAGACGCCGGAACGCGAAGTGCGGCCGTATGATATTTATTTTGACAACATTAATATTCTGGGCAAGCATTGCAAGACGTTCCAGGATCTTCGCCTGATGAACGAGTTGGCGAATGATATCTATATTGATGGCGAGAGAACGTTTGTTCAGAACAAGTTCTGAGGGGTACCGGCTGCGGGATTGACGATGTGAACATCACATTATATGAGGATGGAATACATGACTGATACAAAAATACTCCCTGATATTGATTTGGGGATAACAGAAAGAACCGGTATTTTCTACGGAACCGGTGCTTCGGAGGGAATTCCGAATCCGTTCTGTGACTGCGAAATGTGTAACCACGCAAGAAAATACGGAGGAAGAAACATCCGGAAAAGGTCATGCTTTCGCGTGGGAAAAGATTTGATGATAGATATGGGGCCTGATATTTTTTCTCAGGCCCTGTTATATGGGTCTCTCCGCGATATCGAGCATGTCCTGATTACTCATACGCATGACGATCATTTTAATTTTGAGGCTCTGGGCCTGATCATGATGGCAACCGTGCACCGGCATAAGCCCATTCATTTTTATCTGACCGAGCGGGCGTATGATTACATCGAAGAACTAAGAAACAGCCCGATTGCATTTGGCGGAGACCTCAGGAGGATGGAGAGCCAGGGGCTGTATTATTTCCACCTCCTTTCCTGTTTCGAAACCTATGAGATCGGGAAGTATAAGGTGACTCCGGTAAGAGGCAATCACCGGGGGAATATGCCGGACGAGAAAAGTGCCAACTATCTGATTTGGCTGCCGGACGGGAAGAAGCTTCTTTACAGTCTGGATACGGGGCTTTATTCCGAAGAAACCTTTGAATTTCTGGAAAACGCGGGTGCCGATATCTGGGTGACGGAGTGTACCTTTGGAAATTTAAGCCCGCAGGAGGAATGGAGCGTGCATTTATGTGTGGAAACGCTGATGGAGCAGACAAAGCGTCTGGATGAGAAAAAGGCGCTGGCTCCCGGATGTCCGGTTTACGTTACGCACATTAACCACTGTCATACGGCTTACCATGAGAAGCTTCAGAGCCTTCTGGACCAGACGCAGGGAGAGCATCCCTTTACAGTGGCTTATGATGGCTTGCATATTGAACTGTAAGCAGGAAGGAATGAAATGTTTCGAACTGCCTGAGGAAAAGAAAATGTCGGATGTAAAAAATCATTCAAAAACACTTGATACAATCGCTTTGCTGCGGCGGCTGGAAAAGCCGAAGGGAAGGGTGGACGTCATTCTGGATACAGACACCTACAATGAGATTGATGATCAGTTTGCGCTTTCCTATATGCTACGGTCTCCGGAGAAGCTGAATGTGAAGGCGATTTATGCCGCTCCCTTTCATAATGAGAAATCAAATGGACCGGCGGACGGAATGGAAAAGAGCTATCAGGAGATCCTGAATATTCTGGAGCTTGCGGGAAGAGCGGAGCTGAAGCAGGAGGTGTACAGGGGCTCGCTTCGGTATCTTCCGGATGAAGAAACGCCGGTGGATTCCCCCGCTGCGGCAAATCTGGCGGAGAGGGCAATGGAATATACTCCGGACCGGCCTCTATATGTGGTTGCGATCGGAGCGATTACGAATATTGCTTCTGCCATACTGATGAATCCGGAAATCATTGATCGCATCGTAGTCGTATGGCTTGGGGGCAATGCGCACAGCTGGCCGGACAATCATGAGTTTAATCTGTTTCAGGACATTGCGGCGGCAAGAATCGTTTTTGGCTGCGGAGTCGCCCTGGTTCAGCTCCCCTGCAGCGGAGTGGTATCTTCCTTTGCAACAACGGGTCCGGAGCTGGAATACCATCTTTCCGGGAAAAATGCACTTTGTGATTATCTGATGAAGACTACCGTCAGCGAAGGCCTGAGATGCTCGGGCGGTCAGCCCACCTGGTCACGCGTGATCTGGGATGTTACCGCAGTGGCATGGCTTCTTGACGGTAATTTTGAGGATGATTACCTGGTGGCCAGTCCGATTCCGGAATACGACCATCACTACAGCTTTGATCCCACCAGGCATTTGATTCGATATGTGTATCACATTCACCGGGATGACCTTTTTGAGGACCTGTTCCGGAAGCTTTCGCAGTGAAATCGTTAAAGCATGGATGGGCGATATCTTTGATGGTGACTGTATTCTTCATGACTTTCTGGCTTCTTTCTGAGGCAGGATGGATATTGAATAATGAAGCCCGGACGCCGATTTTCAGGCGCCCGGGCTTTTTTCAGCACTGTGAGAAGTAATCATCCATATCCTGACATGCTTCCTGCGACTCTTCCCATTCCGGGTCCAGTACATTGAATACATGCCCTAACGCGTGCTCTTTTCCAACATATTCTTTATAAATATGAGAAACACCCGCCTCTTCCAGAATCTTATGAAGTCTGGCATCCTCTTCATACAGCAGCGGATCGGTTTTGGAAGCAATGATCATGATGCCGGATAAATCCGTTTTCTCGAGTAAATGCGGAATCGAGATATTCTTAATATAGGTTTCATCCTTAACGTGTTTCTTCAGCACATATCGGCGTAGAAAGCGACTCGTTGCATCCTTGCCGTCCTTTGCCGGATACAGGTCTGTCATAGGGCAGTTGGCGACAACGCCCCGGATGCCGCAGGCAAGCGGCCGGACCTGATAATATTTCTGCAGCTGCACGCTGTTCTGAATGGCAGTTGTTAGCATTGCATAATGACCGCCTGCGCTGTCGCCGGTTACGAACAAACGGGAGCAGTCAAAACCATATTTCTGTGCGTTATCTTCGATCCAGTGGAGCGCTTCAAAAATCTCACGCATCACTTCAAGAAAATCTGCCTCCGGCTGAAGTGTGTAGTTGATGTTGACGACACGGTATCCTTTTGAAGCAAACAATTTGCTGTAGGCATCGTTGATAAACTTATCACACTGGGTGTAGCCGCCGCCATGGATCATCATGAGAACCGGAAGATTTCCGGATGCATTTTCAGGACTGTGAAGATCCAGATTGTGATTCGGATTGGAATCGCCCAGATAATTCAGATCATAGAGACTGTCTGCAGGAAACGAGAGCTCTTTCTGAGCAAAATGCTTTCGATTATCTGTAATCTGTTTCTTTCTTAAATAGCGAAGTAATAAGTCGGCACGCATCTCAATCCCTTCCTATGCTTTCCAGATCGGTTCCCTTGGTTTCCTTTACCTTTGTCATCAGAAGAACCATGGATGCAATCAGTGTGGGCATCGTGATGATCAGGCAGGCTGTTGTAATTGCCATGCCGCCTGCCAGCATTACGGTCAGCAGAATCAATCCGGTGAACAGGCCTACATAGGACAGAAGCGTGATCGCAGCTGTGGAGGACGCGCGATTCTCGGTCGGTGCCTTCTCCGCTGCCATGATCCACATGTAATCGCCAACCTGATAATAAGAGCCAAGATAAAGTCCGTAAAGAAGGCCTACCGGGATTGCGCCCCAGCCGTTCTTGCAACCCGCCGCAAAGAGCATGAAGGCGATGATGGAGGTTGTGCCCATGATAACTGCAGTTTTCTTTCGGCCAAGGCTGTCGCCCATGAAGCCGCAGAGGAGCAGCAGTCCGGCGAACATAAAGGGAAAAGCAAACAGAGCCTTGGTTACTTCCTCGGTAGCCATTCCGTTGGTGGTCATGATCGATTCATAATAGCCGGTCATCGCCATGGTGGAGAACATGTACAGATTGGCGCAGAGTACGAGCCAGCGCAGATCCTTATGCCCGAGAAGCAGCTTGATTGTGGCCCACATTCCGACCTTGCTGGAGGACTTCTTTTTCTCCTTTGCTGCTTCCTTCTCGGCAAGACGTTCCTCCAGAGGACGCTCCAGAACGCTGATTCTCTCGGCAAGATAAACCTTTGTTTCTCTGGCGGTCAGCAGGCAGAGAGTAGCGATTGCAATGGCGATCAGAACCGGTACGAAGAATACCATGCGCCATTTTGTCGGATCATCGCCCATGAAAATGCCGCGGAACAGAGGAACGAGTGCCAGTCCCAGCGTGCCGATGCACTTGGTAATGCCGTAAAAACGGGTTCTCTTATCCGAAGGAGCAACCTCGAGAATATATACAACCTGCATGTCGTGTGCGATAAAGAAGGTTGTGATCATGGTTCCGACAATATAGGAGCCAAATGATTTGGATACAAAGCATAATCCAAGTCCAAGTGCCATGCCGTACGTATTGACGACGAGGAATGGCTTGCGGCCGAAGCGGTCAGCCAGAGATTTGTAGAACGGCGCCACCAGCTGGAGCAGAAGTGTAACGCCACTGAAAGAGGCGAGGACAGCCAGTCCATTTTCATAGGTCATTCCCTGCCCGACGACAAAGAAGTCGTTGACGACAGACGACTGTACATAAGCTGCGCAGTTGGATGCGATTTCGTCAATCACGTGTACCAGAATGACCAGGATGAAAATCCATTTGATGTACTTTGCAGTTTCCGGCTTCTGGTTGATCTGCCGCAGACGCGTCAGTTCCCTTTGTTCTTTTTCTTTTCTTCTTTCAAGTGTCATTTTGTATCCCCCCATAGACCCCGGTGAAATTGTATACTTAAGCGGAACGCACAAAAAAAGACGCGGAAACAGAAACAGTTCATCCAAGATTCCAACTTATTTTCGATGCTGGAGGCTTAAGTATATGAATGTGCACCAAATCAGTGTATCAGATAACCGGAAAATGTCAAAAACAGTACGTTTCGGAAACACTGCGCTTGGTTTTCTTTTTGACCATCAACAGGTATAATATTATTTCGGATGTGTATTTTCAGAAACAGGATTGAGACTGATGTTCAAGGACAGACTGATTGATTTTTATTACGATACAAGAGAATTCCTCAGAAGGAACAAAAAGGTTGTGATGCCATTGTTCCTTCTTCTGTGCGTTTTGATTACGGTAGGGCTCGCTTTTTCGCTGCGAAGACAGACAAGGGAAAAGGCACAGGAGGCAGCGTCCCTTGCAGAAACGGAGGAAACCCCGGCGGAGGAAGTGGAGCTGGAATTAAATGCATATGAGGATGTCGATGCTCTGTTCCAGAATTACTACAGGGCAGTGGCAGAGGGAGATGCAGATACCATTCAGAGCATCAGCTCCGCACTTTCTGACGAGGAGAAGATCCGGATCCAGGAGCTCGCCAACTATATTGATTCCTATACAACGGTTGACGTCTACACCAAAAAGGGACCTGTGGACAACTCCTATGTAGCTTATGTCTATACGAAGCTGAAGCTTAAGGATCACGAGTGGGAGATACCGGGACTGCAGACCATGTATGTCTGCACCAGGGATGATGGAACTCTGTATATAAATAATGATGAAACGCAGCCGAAGACGGTTTCAGAGTACATTCAGCTGGTATCGGTACAGGATGATGTGGTAGATCTGAATAACCAGACCTCTGCGGAATACAACGATCTTCTTGCTTCGGATGCGGAGCTTGCGGATTATCTGGATCAGATTGCATCAACCATTGATATTTCTGTTGGACAGCAGCTGGCGGCCTTGAATGCATCCCGAAGCGAAGCGAATGAGAACACAACCTACCTGAGAGCGAAGACGGATGGTGTCAATATCCGCAAATCGGCCTCTGCAGAAGGAACAAGGATCGGCTCAGCCTCTGCAGGAGACAAGTTCCAACTGGTGGAAGAGCTGGCAGATGGATGGAGCGAGATCATCTTCAACGGACAGTCCGCGTATGTAAAGAGCGAGTTCTTCGATAAGATCGAGCCCGGTGCGGCGGATGATAGTCAGGAAAGCACTTCCGGGGAAGCCGGGCAGACGACGTCGGAAGATGCTTCGGGCGATGCTGGCTGAGGATGCATTTTCGTGGGGAAAAGCATCCTGATTCGGAAAAATGTCCTGTCAAGGATGCATTTCCGTGGGGAAAAGCATCCTGATTCAGAGAGATGTCCTGTCAAGGATGCATTTTCGTGGGGAAAAGCATCCTGATTCGGAGAAATGTCCTGTCAGGGATGCATTTCCGT
>ERZ1035014.814-NODE-814-length-12568-cov-3.622153_pt1 | contig 12568 bp, 8 predicted proteins | sample MGYA00520620_ERZ1035014 | MGnify/ENA primary metagenome ERZ1035014 (study PRJEB33766, sample SAMN09781744) | gut metagenome | biome: gut microbiome | host: Homo sapiens | place: Madagascar | study: EMG produced TPA metagenomics assembly of the PRJNA485056 data set...
AGCGGAGCCCGGCCTGGCAGGCACTCGGCATCTGCGCCGAACTGCTGATTACCGCTGCCGTGATTTGCGCCCTGTACATCGTCTGGCAGATGTGGTGGACCGGTGTCGAGGCGGAGCGAGCCCAGAACGAAACCACCCAGTCCGTCGACTGGAGCGACCCCAGCAACAACGGGGGAACGGTCACCATCGCCAAAGCCCAGGAGGGCGATGCGCCGGTACAGCCGAAAGACGCGAAATATGGCGACTTGATTGCGCAGATCTACATTCCGCGCTTCGGCTCCCAATGGCACCGCAACATCGTGGAAGGCACCACGCTCGAGCAGCTCAATCGCCACGGTCTGGGCCATTACGACACCACCCAGATGCCGGGGCAGGTCGGCAACTTCGCCGTCGCCGGCCACCGCAACGGCTACGGGCAGCCGTTGGGCGATGTGGACAAGTTGCAGGAAGGCGATCCCATCATCGTTCGTACCAAGGATTACTGGTACGTCTACCACTACACCCGGTACGAGATTGTACTGCCCACGGACGTGCATGTGATCGCCCCCAATCCGGAAGACTCCACTGCCAATCCCACCAAACGCATGATCACACTGACCACCTGTGAGCCGAAATACTCCACCCCCACCCATCGATGGATCAGCTATGGTGAGTTGGCGTACTGGGCCAAAGTGTCCGATGGTGTGCCCAAAGAGCTGGCTACTACTGATTCGTCCGGTGCAGTGATGTTCTCCACCACCGAAACCCCCTCGATCGCTTCCCGCATTGGCTCGCTGGACAAGGTGGTATTCGGCGCGCTGGTAGTGTGGCTGGTTCTGTTCATTGCCGCTGCGGTGGCATGGCGCTGGCCGGTGCTGCGCGAGATTCGCGCGGGTGAGCGTCGCCGTCCGGATGCCAGCATCTATGGCGGACTGTTGCGTCTGCAGCCCGGCGTGGCACCGATTCGATGGCTGCTGCTGTCTCTGCTGCTGTTCGCAGCCGCCGCGGCGCTGTTCCAGTGGGGATTCCCTTGGGCCGCCGCCAATATCCCATTCCTACAGCAGATGTCGAACTTCGTGGCAGCGAGCTGACGGCATCCTAGTACTATGGCTTGCAGTACACGTCCCTCAAGGAGAGCCCTATGACCGATTCCGCGCATATTTTGGTGGTGGATAACTACGATTCCTTCGTCTACACGATCGTAGGCTATCTGCAAACCCTTGGCGCCACTGTTGATGTGGTGCGTAACGACGCTATCGACCCAGCCGCGCCGGGTGTACTGGACGGTTACGATGGCGTGCTGATTTCTCCCGGCCCTGGCGCTCCGGCCGAATCCGGTGCCAGTGAGGATATGATTCGCCTGTGCGCGGCCAGCGGCGTGCCGATGTTTGGTGTGTGCCTGGGCTTGCAGGCGCTCGCTGAGGTGTACGGCTGCACTGTGGACCATGCGCCCACCATCATGCATGGCAAGACCAGCTTGGTGGAACATATCGATGACGAGATTTTCGAGGGCGTGGCCAACCCCATGACCGCCACCCGCTACCATTCGTTGGCCGTCGAGCCCGATTCGGTGCCGGATACGCTGGTGGTTACCGCGTGGACGCAAGGCGACCACATTATTCAGGGCGTGCGTGTCAAGGGCAAGCCGATGTACGCCGTGCAATTCCATCCCGAATCCGTGATGACCCAGGACGGCTACCGTCTGCTGGCCAACTGGCTCAAGGTCTGCGGCCAAGACAACGCCGTGGCCAAGTCCGCCGGCCTCCAGCCCAAAGTTACGAAGTAGCTTTTCCGCGCGGCGATACTCTCCCCGGAATGTGTCGCTAGAACGAGGCTTGCGTACTGGTTTTGCGACGCTTCCCGGGATTGTTGCGCTGGGATAGCTCTTTATACAGCAAAGGGGAGGGGCGCAGAAGCCCTTCCCCTTTGTGTTGCGTGTATGTGTTGCGCTATTTGCGTTGCATATGCGCAACACATACACGCCCGGCGCTTACTTGCTACTCACCGGTTCCGCCCCCGTTGCCAGTACCGTTGCCACCGTCTCCGGTACCGGTACCGCCGCCAGTGCTGCCGGCCTTCGTGGTAATGGTGACGGTCGATCCCGCATCTACCTGGCTGCCAGCGCCAGGATTGATGCTGACTACCACAGCGGTGCTGCCGGTTGGACCATTGGCCTGAGCCTTGAGGCCCACGGCCTTGAGCATGAGTTCGGCGGTGACGTAGTCAGTGCCAGCGGTGATATTCGGCACAGCGACCTTCTCCTTGCCCGTGGACACCCAAATGGTGATGAACCCGCCCTGTGCGATGGAAGAGCCCGAATCAGGGCTTACACGGGTAATCAGACCGGCCTCCACCGTATCGGAGCTCTCCTGCTCCACAGTGAAGCTGAACTTGCCCTCATACTGCTGTAGCACGCTGTCCTTCGACTGACCGACCAAATTGCTCGGTACGGTGGTCATGCCGGAAGAAACATATATGGTAATGGTGGTGCCCTTGGGAACCGACTGACCGGCGGCAGGATCGGTTTTCGTCACCATATCCTTGGCGATGTCGGCGCTGTCTTCGGTTTTGACGGCGGCGTTCACCTTGAACCCGGCGCTTTCCAGAATGCTGCGCGCCTCTTCCTGGCTGCGTTCCTTGACATCCGGAACCTGAGTGGACTGCGGGCCTGCGGAGAACCACACCTTCACGGCAGATCCCTTGGCCACCTTGGAGCCGGCGTCCGGGCTCATCTTGGTGCAGGTGCCTTCCGGCTCGGTGGAGTCGGTGTCTTGCTTTTCGGTCATCTTCAAACCCGATGCCTTGAGTTTGAGCTCGATGCTGTCCTTGGATGTGGAAGCGTTGCACACCTCAGGGATGGTGACGGTGTCTTCCGAGGACTTGTTGCCGGAGCCGTTCATGGCGAACACGATGCCCACAATGACAAGCACTGCAACAATCGCTGCGATCACCGAACCGATGATGATCTTCTTGCGCTTCTTGGCCTTGGCCGCCGCCGCACGCTGCTGCGCACGGGACTGCAACGCCGCTGAGTTGGCACCATTGGCCGGTGGAATCTGCTCGAACTGACCGGTCACCGGGTTGAATGCTTGGGTGGGTTGCTGATGCGGTTCCACCGGCGTGGTGGGCAAATCACGTTCGGCTTCCTTGCGGGCCTTCATATTCGACAGGTCCGTCAACGGGTTGAACGCGGCCGCCACCGGCACGCCGCCGTTCATGTAGGTCAGGATGTCGGTCTTGAATTCGGAGGCCGTGGCATAGCGATTCTGGCGGTCCTTGGCCATGGCCTTGGCGCAGATCGAATCCCACATCTTCGGCAGGCCCGGCACCACGGCGGATGGCGGCGGGCGGCCGGTGAGCATCTCGTAGAGCACGCAGCCGGCGGAATACAGGTCGGAACGCATGTCGACGGTCTCGCCGCGCGCCTGCTCGGGAGAAAGGTACTGTGCGGTGCCCACCACGCCCTGCGACTGGGTCATGGTGGCTGCGGAATCGTCCAGAGCGCGGGCGATGCCGAAGTCCATGACCTTGACCACGCCCTGCTCGGAAATCATGATGTTGCCGGGCTTGATATCGCGGTGGATAATGCCCATGCGATGCGAATAGTCGAGCGCGTTAAGCACGCCCAACATCACCTGTTCGCAGTCGCGCTGGCTGAGTGCGCCGTTGACCTTGATGATGTCGCGCAGGGTCTGGCCCTTGACGTATTCCATGACGATGTATGGCAGACGCTCGGCATCGCCGCTTTCGGAAGAAACCAGTTCTTCTCCCGAATCGTAGATGTTCACGATGTTCGGGTTGTTCATCTGGGCCACGGCGTGTGCTTCGCGGCGGAAACGGGCCAGGAAGATGTCGTCGTTGGCCAGATCGGCGCGCATGATTTTCACGGCCACGGTACGGCCCAGACGGGTGTCAAGAGCCACGTGGACCTCGGCCATGCCGCCACGACCGATGAGCTGGCCAAGCTGGTAGCGTCCGCCGGCCAATGCGGTGGGCATACTGGTGCTCATTGCTTATTCCCTCCCAATCTTGAGGCCGGGGCCTCCAAAACAATGCGTGGCGTGCTGGTCACTCGGCGCGGCAGTCGATTGCCGGACGTGGCCATGGCGGTGTCGGCCATTTCGGTCTGCTGATCCAGCAGACGGCGTTCGATGCGTGCCAGCGTACGGGACACCACCAGCGCGTCTTTCGGGCGATCCAACGGGTCCTTGGCCAGCATTGACATGACAAATTCGCGTAACTGGACGTCCACCGAGTCCGGCAGCGGAGGCACGGGATTGTTCACGTGCGCTGCGGCGATATCGACCGGAGTGGTGCCGGTGAACGGACGATGCCCGGCAAGGCCCTCGTACGCCACTACGCCCAGTGAATAGATGTCCGATTGCGGCGTGGCCTGCTGGCCCTGCGCCTGCTCGGGGGAGATGTATTGTGCGGTGCCCACCACCATGCCGTCCTGGGTGATCTGGCCCTGACCCGTGGAGTAGCTCACACCGAAATCGGTGATTTTCACTTCGCCGGTGTCGGAAACCATGATGTTGGCCGGCTTGACGTCACGATGAATCACGCCGTGCGAGTGGGCCACGAACAGGCCTCGCGCGGTCTGAATCAGGATGGGCAGCAGTTCGATGGGATCCATCGCGCCCTTGCTGTGGAACAGGTCCGCCAACGATTTCGAGGGGACGTATTCCATAATCAGAAAGCCGATGCCGTCATGCTCGTAGTATTCGAACAACGCAGCGATATTCGGATGCGCCAGATTGGCGGAATTATGGGCTTCGGCACGCAGACGGCGTAGCTTGGCCTCGGCGTTGGTCATGTCCGAGCGCAGCGCCTTGATGGCCACTTCACGGCCGAGCTGAATATCGTAGCCTTTCCAGACCTCGCCCATACCGCCTTGCGCAAGACGCGAATCAAGACGATATCGGCGGTGAATAAGCTGTCCTTCGATAAGTTTCACTGCTGCAAAGCCTCCTGCATCATCGCGCGCATGATCGGGCCAGCGGCGAGCGAACCGTATACATCTGTGTTATGCACCAACACCGCGACGGCGATTTGCGGATCGTCCGCCGGCGCGAAACCGATCACCCAGCCGTCGATGGCAGAGTTGTCGGTACCGATTTGTGCGGTACCGGTTTTGGCCGCCACCTTGATGCCGTCGATGGCCAGCTGCGGATTGGCCTCGGACACCACGCTTTCCATCATCGTGGTGAGCTTGTCTGCGGAATCCTTGCTGAACGCATTGGCCATGGTCTGCGGCTTGGTCTGCGAAAGCACGGTGAGATCGGCGGCGCGCACACGATCGACCAGCGTGGGCTGCATCAGTTTGCCGTTGTTGGCGATTGCCTGCGCGACCATCGCCATCTGCAACGGCGTGGCCGTGGTGTCGCCTTGGCCGATGGACGCCAGCGCAAGCTTGTCGTCGGTCGGATCAGAGGGGAATGTGGACGCGGTGGCCGTCATCGGGGTGCCCGTGGATTCGGTGCCGTCAATGGTGATGGTGCTGCCGAAACCAAGCTTGGTGGCCATGTCCGAAACCTTGCTCGCGCCGAGTTTCACGCCAAGCTGGGCGAACGCGGTATTGGACGACCATGCGACGGCCTCTTGCAGGGAGATCTGCCCGTTGACGCCATCGGCCTGTGCCTCGGCGTTCGGCAACTGTGTGGCGGTTCCCGGCAAGGTATAGCTGGCGCCCGCAGGAATCTTCGTGTCCGTCTGATAATCGCCGGTTTCCAGCGCAGCCGAGGCGACGATGGTCTTGAACGTGGACCCTGGTGGGTACAGCTGCGAGGTGGCGCGGTTGATTAGAGGGCTATTTTGGCCCGCAGAAAGTTCGTTGTAGGCCTGAGACGCGGCTTTGGTGTCATGGGTCGCCAGTTTGTTCGGATCATAACTGGGCGTGCTCACCATGGCGAGGATACGGCCGGTGTTGACTTCGATGGCCACCGCCGCACCATCGCGCGTACCGAGCTGATCGTAGGCAACCTGCTGCAGCTTGGGGTCGATGGAGGTTTCGATGGACGCGCCCTGATTCGTAGTGCCGGTGAGCATGGCCTTGGCCCGCTGCCAGATCAATGAATCGGCCTCACCGTTGAGCAGCATGCTGCGGGAGGCTTCCAGGCCGCGATCGGCGGTCTGGTTGATGGAGAAGAAGCCGGTGACCGGAGCATACAGAGGACCGTTGGAATAGGTGCGCAGGTATTTGAACGCGTCGTTGACCGGTTCGGATTTGGCCATGACCGTGCCGTCCGAGGCCAGAATGGCACCGCGGTAGGCACCGAGCTGGTGGTACAGCGAACGGGCGTTGCGCGGATCGTTGTTCAGCGCGTTGGCCCGTACCGCCATGATGATGGTGGACGACAGGCCGAGAATCACGAACAGCGCTACCACGGCGGTGAAAAGCTGACGAAGATATTTGTTCATACGCGAGTGCCTCCGTTAACGGGAGGAAGCGGGGGAATCGTACCGGTAGGCGTGTACGGTTCATCGGCGCCGGCATACGCCGGAGTGGTGGCATCCACAATGGGCTCGGCGATGGGGGCCGCAGCAGAGCCCGCAGAGGTCACAATTGCGGGCACTTCGGGTGCCTCAAGTGTGTCTGGCGCGTGCTTGGTGATGTCCACAATGGGGTCGTCAAACGATTCCGACTCGGACTGCGACGCCGTAGCCGACGCGCTGCGAGGCTGAACGATCGGCTCAGTGGCGCGGGCCCGGGCCTCAAGTTCCTTGTTGCGCAGCACGGCCAAAGCCTCGTACTGGAACGTATCCGAGGTCAGCTCCGGCTCGGGCGCATTGGCCGAATTCGAGATGATGATGAGCAGGGTCGCGAGAATATAGTTGGCGATCAGACTGGAGCCACCGGCCGCCATATAGGGCAGGGTCAGACCGGTCAGAGGAATCACCAGCGTGATGCCGCCGACCACGGTGAACACCTGGAAGGCCATGGTGAACACCAGTCCGGAAGCGAGCAGCTTGCCGAAGCCATCCTTGATTTTCATGGCGGTGATAAAGCCGGAGGCAATGATGAGCAGGTAGAGCATCAAAATGGCCAGGACGCCCATCAGACCGAGTTCCTCGCCCAGAGAGGCGTAGATGAAATCGGAGTTCGCAAACGTAACGAGCGAAGGATGGCCTTGGCCGAGACCGGTGCCGAGCATGCCGCCTGATGCCAGGCCGAAAATGCCGGTGACCAGCTGCCAGGAGCCGCCGGGGGTCTTGTTGTATTGCTCGTTGCTGAACGGGTGCAGCCAGGCATCGACTCGCTGACCCACGTGGCTGAACATGCCTGCGGCCAGCACGGCACCCGCGGCGAACGCGATCAGACCGATGATGATCCAGCTTTTACGGCCGGTGGCCGTGTACAGCATGGCCACGAACATGGCGAAGAACATAAGCGAGGTGCCCAGATCATGCTGCATGATGAGCACGCCCATCGAGGCGATCCACACCACGATGATCGGGCCGAGATCCTTGATACGCGGCAGCTGCAGACCGAGCATCTTCTTACCGCCCACGGCCAGCTGGTCGCGATGGTCGAACAGGTAGGCGGCGAAGAAGAACGCAAGGAACAGCTTGGCGAACTCGCCCGGCTGGAACTGGCCCAGTCCCGGAATCCTGATCCAAATGCGCGCGCCGTTCACTTCCTGGCCGACAAACGGCAGCATCGGGGCGAGCAGCAGCACCAAGCCCACCACCATCGACACGTAGGAGAAGCGCCGCAGCACGCGGTAGTCCTTCAGGAAGATGATGAGCAGCGCGGAAAGCACGATGGCGATGCACAGCCAGATCAGCTGACGTTGGGCAACCGCCCAACCTTCGCTCTGGTCAATGCGAGCGATCATGGTCACGCCGGTGGCGGTCAGCAGTAGCACGCAAGGCAGAATCGACTGGCTGGCGTACGGCTGGAAGCGCACAATCAGCCCCCACAGCACCAGAAACAGCACTACGGCCAATGCCAGCATGCCGGCGTATTGCATAGGGAATTCGCCGGCGGTGCGCTGGAACATCTGGATGAACGCCAACGCACTGATTGCCATGGCAATCAGCAACAAAGAAATCTGACGTAGACGGGTAACGATCATTGAGAATCTCCCGTGGCCGCGTTGTCGGCCGCTCCGATACCGGATTTATCCGAGGAATCGGATGAGCTTGACGAACCGGACTTGTCTGACGAGGAGCCGGACTGGCTGGACGAATCCTCGGTGCTGTCCTTGGAATCGCTCTGGGAGCTGTCTTTGGAACTGTCCGGGGAATTGGACGCCTCGGCCTTCTTGGCGGCGTCGGCTTCCTGCTGCTTGGCCAGTTTGCGCATTTCGGTGCGGATAATACCCACATGCGACTGCGCTTCGTCCAACGAACCGACTGTGATGCCTTGGCTCAGCTGGTCACGCCATGTCTGAGGCAGGTCCGCGGTGGCGATATTGGTGGTCTGCACTTCGTGCGAAAGCTCAAGTCCAAAGAGATTGGTCGGCACGCCACGATAAATGGCCACGGTGCCGTTGCTATCTCCCACGTAGTAGTGCGTCTGGCTCCACGTGTACGCGCCCCAGCCAGCGCCGGCCAATGCCAGCACGGCAAGAATGCAGGTAATAATCACCGCAAGCTTATTGCGGCGCTTCTTGGTGCGCGTGGCCTTCTTCTGCTCGACCTGCTCATCGCGGATGGCTTTGGCCACATCCGGGTCGTTGGGGTCGGCGGACAGGCGCCCATCCGGCTTTTGCACCACCGGAATCTCACCGGTATCGGGATTGGCTCGTTCACCGGTCTCCTCGCGGACGGTGGACGGCTGCACCACGCGTGTGGACGACGGTTTGGCCGTGGTTTGCGCGGTCTCCGCCTCGTGCGCGCTGGCGGGCTGAATCAATGCTGCGGCGCGCTGGGCGGGGGAATCATCCTCCCGCAGTGCGGGCGCGGTAGCCACCGGCTCGTTGACGATGTCGGCAATCGGCTCAAGATTACGGCTGGCGGCACCGCCGACCAACGGCGTTTGGTGCGGCAGATCGAACGCATCGGCATCCAACGCCAACGTGGCATCCGCAATAACGGCCGTGACATTATCGGTGCTGCCCGCCCGCAGTGCCATCTGCACCAGACGCTGCGCGCATTCGCCCTGATCGGACAGCGTGGTCATCGTCTCTTCGATGGTGGAATCTTCCAGCACACCGCACAGACCGTCCGAGCACAGCAGCCAACGGTCGGCGGGGTGGGCTCGGCGAATCGAAATATCCGGGCGCGGGTCAATGTCAAAGTCGCCAAGCACGCGCATCACGACGTTGCGCTGCGGGTGGTTCTTGGCTTCGGACGGGGTGATACGACCGGTGTTGATGAGGTGCTGCACGTAGCTGTGGTCGCACGTGATGCGGCTCAGGTGTCCGTCGCGCAGCAGGTAGGCGCGCGAATCGCCGATATGGGCGATGACCCAGTAGCCGGCCACCAATGCCACTGCGGTAACGGTGGTGCCCATGCCGGCAAGCTTGCGTTCGCGCTTGGCCTTGCCGACGATGGCGTCATGCGCGGCCATAACGGAGGTCTCCATCATGCGGGAGATCGTCTCGACGTTGCCACCGGTGTCGTCCTGCTCGATGTGGGCCAGTGACCGGATGGCGATGGAGGATGCCGTATCGCCGCCGGCGTGACCGCCCATGCCGTCGCACATGGCGATGAGATGCTCGCCGGCGAAGGAGGAATCCTGATTGTTCGCGCGCACGGTGCCCACATCGGACACCGTGGTGGAATACAGGAACAGCGGTTGTGAAGCGGCGGATTTTGGCATGCGGCTACCTCAGTTCGAAGGTGGTGGCGCCGATGCGCACAGGAATACGAGCGGGCAGGATGGTGGGGCGGCTGATGCGCTGCTGGTTGACCACGGTGCCATTGGTGGAGTTCAGGTCTTCAATGGCCCACTGCCCGGAGCGCGTGTCACGGTAGACACGGGCATGGTGGGAAGACACGAATTCGTCATCGAGCACCACGGTATTCGAGGCGGCGCGGCCAAGCGTGATGTCGGCTTCGGCCAGCGGCACGGAGCTGCCGGCAAGCGGACCATCGATGATGACCAACAGGGTAGGCTGCGCCGAGGCGGCGGACGACGCGGAAGCGCTGGGCTGGCGATGCGGGCGCGGCGCAGCTGCCTGCGGCGTTTCGGCCTTGGCCTTATGCGCTTCACGCTCACGGCGACGACGCGCGCGCGAAGGTCGCGGACTGAACGTCTCGATGTCCTTGCGCAGCGAACGTACGGCCAGCCAGATGAATATCCACAGCAGGATCAGGAATCCATACTTGAGCAGGGCGAATGTCAGTTCGGTCATAAGTGGACGACTTTCGGGCGTGTGCTCGACTACTCCTGGGCTTGGGCGGAGGCCCAGTACAGGATGCGGGTACGGCCGATGGTGATGGTGTTGCCGTCGAGCAGCGTGGCGGCGGGCACTTGGTGGCCCTCCACGTACGTGCCGTTGGTCGAACCCAGGTCGCGGGCGATCACGCCGTTATCCGTGATGTCGATTTCCAGGTGCTTGCGGGAGATGCCCGGATCGTCGATGACGATATCGCAACCGGAACCGCGGCCGATTACCGTCTTGTCTTTGGTGAGCAGGTACTGGTTGCCGTTCACCTCGAGCACCGGGCTATCCTCGGTCTGCGCATCGGTGGTGACCGGCACGGCATTGCCCTGCACGGATTCGGAGGTGAGGTTGAAGTTGCCCTTGGACAGGTCAAGGTCTTCCTCGAAGATCACGATCACCGGGCCCACGAAGGCGTAATGCTGGCTCTTCGCGTACTCGGTGAGGTTATCGGCCAGTTCGTTGGCCAGGGTCTCGCTACCCCATGCCTCGATACGGTCGAAGTCAGGAGTACTGAGCTTGAAACGGTATTCATTCGGGGCCACCGTGCGGTCACGGCCCACGGGCATGGCCTCGGCGTCAATCTCGCGCTCCAAGGCGCTGGAAAGATCGACAGGCTGCAGGTCTTTGGAGCCAAACTTGGCGAATACTCCGTTGACTGCACCCTCCACGCTTTTTTCAAAACGGTCGAGAACGCTCATAGTCCTCCCTTTCTAATCTTCACCCATCCTACGCGGTGATGGGAATATGAGACAAAAAACCGGTCTTTCACGTGACGATGAGTGCAAAATATCCAAAAATTCAGGGCGGAAATGGGTGCGGCGCACCACCCGAGGTGCTTTACCGGTGGAGCACCTCGGGTGGGATGCGCGTGTTATCGATTTGTCAGGCCAGCGCGTCGCGCAGGAAATCGCGCTGGAGGGTGAGCAGGTTTTCGGCCACGGTCTCGTCATTGGTCATATGGGTGATGCCCGTCAACGGCAGGAAGGTGTGCGGGCGACCCGCCGCCATCAGGGCTTGCGAGAGGCGCAGGCTGTGGGCGATGGTGACGTTGTCGTCGGCGAAACCGTGGATCAGCATAAGCGGGCGCTCGAGTTTCGGTGCGTCCTGCACGATGCCGTTTCGGTAGTAGACATCCGGGTCGAGGCCCAGATAGCGCTCGGTGTAGTGCGTGTCGTACAGCGTCCAGTCGGTGGGCGGGGCGCCGGCGCATGCGGCCTTGAACACGTTCGGCGCGTCCAGCACGGCCAGTGCGGACAGGAAGCCGCCGTACGACCAGCCGATCATGCACACCTTGTCGAGGTCCGGCATGGGAATCGCCTCCCGCTGGCGGGAGGTGGCGCGAAGCGCCGGTGGGTGGTTCTCGGCGTCTGCCTGATCGCCCGCAGCCGGCTGTGCCGCACGTGATTCCACATCGGCGTTGAGCCGGGCGACGGCCTCGGGCAGGGCGTTGACGGCCTCGACCTGATCGGCCAGCGTTACGTCCTTCATATCCTCGAAGATCTCGCGGTCCCATGCCGGGCCGCGGCCGGTGGTGCCACGGCCGTCTGCCGTGACCACCAGGAAGCCTTGGTCGGCCCACCACTGGCCCTCCCAGTAGAAGGACTGCGAGGCGATGACCTGCTGGAAGCCGGGCCCGCCGTACGGCTTCATCAGCACCGGCAGCTTCTCGGCGTGCGCGTACGGGCTTTCCGGGCTCGGCGCGATGATCGCCGTGTACAGCTGGTGCTCGCCCAGTCGCGTAAACGTGACGTTCGGTGTAAAGCCGGGTTCGGCCGCCGTGGACGCGATAGTGGCGCTCTGTTCTCCCAGAATATGCCGCATCTGGGCGCGGGCGGAACGCATATCGCGGCCGGAGACCACGATGCCGCGCTCGCCGCGCGAGGCGGTCCACTGGCCGGGATCGGTCGTGACCGGCGTGATCGTGCCGTTGTAATCGATACTCACCACGTCGAAACTGCGGGCGTCGTGGTCGCCGAATACGGACTCGGTGGCGGCCGCATCGGCCCAAGCGTCCGGCACCTCAGGCGCGATTTCGGGCGCGCGCTGCACCACGGCCAGCACATCCTCGTCGGTCACGGCGAGCACCGTGCGCACGTTCCAGCCAGCCGGCGTGAACGGGCGGCCGTCCATTGTCAGACGGTTGGTGTCCGTGGCCATATCGTTGAGCGAGCACACCAGACGACCATCCGGCGTGTAGGCGGGCGTGCCGTGAACCAGGTCGATCCACTGCTCGTTCGCGTGCTCCTCAAGCA
>ERZ1035014.819-NODE-819-length-12509-cov-6.763048_pt1 | contig 12509 bp, 11 predicted proteins | sample MGYA00520620_ERZ1035014 | MGnify/ENA primary metagenome ERZ1035014 (study PRJEB33766, sample SAMN09781744) | gut metagenome | biome: gut microbiome | host: Homo sapiens | place: Madagascar | study: EMG produced TPA metagenomics assembly of the PRJNA485056 data set...
GCGCACAGCCCGCTATGCTTTGGTCTGAGAACGATCTTCTGAATTACCTGTTTAAGTCCTTTGCCGCCATGCAAGATGCCTACCACACCGGGAAAATTTCCCGCGACAAATATTTTGAATGGAAACTGCAGTGGTCCTATGATTCGGCTCTGCCTATTTCCGCTTCACCCAAAGAAGCAGAAACTCTATTGGGCTACAATAAATAGTTTCTTAAATCAATAGCTGCCAGCATTGCAATGCTGGCGGCTATTTTTTGTTGAAAATAGGTATTCCAGGCGTAATAATGGACGCAAATTGTCCATCTCGCTTGCTATACTGAATGTAATCAATCATTGGCAGGTGGAATCATAATGTCCGTTTCTTCGCAATTACCCTGTGAATCGTTAGCAAGCGAGCTGTACCGCATATATCACACAGCAGAAATCCCTCATCGAAAACACATCCGATTTAATAAACGTCCAAGGCGTTTTAATAGTGGCAGAAGCATTCTGTGTAACGGAAAGGCGGAGTTTTATGACTGTGAGTTTCTCTGCAATGTTGCACAGACAGATTCCTATATCACGGTTTCTTCTTCTGGCGAAATACATTTCAACAGATGTACCTTCAAAAAAGGATTCCATTCAGGCTTGTTTCTAATCGGCAATAGCGGATGCCGTATATCATTCACCGATTGCTATTTTATTGGATGCAACAATTTTGCACAAATGAATGACTGTGCGGAAGTTACTTTTAACAACTGTCAATTTCAAGACTGTACTTCGGCTGTAGTTCAAGCCTCATTTCTCCCAGAATCGCATTTTGAATTTGAGAATAACATATGGCGGGTAGCCGCATCCCCTAAATCACAATCATTAGCTGCTTTTATCTTATTGGGTGAAAACAAATTGTTTCACTTCAAAAATTGTCGTTTCATTCAGCGGACAGTGGTTGGAAACTCCTACAGCGTCATCGACGCCCCACCACACAGCATTTGTCTTTTGAACTGCAATTTTGACTATATCACATTTACAATTTCCGCATTAGCTGTGATAGACTGCACATTTGACTACTGCAAAAATGTACTCGCAACAGATTCAGCAGAATCTATTCCCTATCCTTCTCTGATTGAGGGATGCCGCTTCTTTCACTGTTGCGAATGTATACAGGCTGCAGCTGATACAGAAATTCTGCGCAGCACATTTACAGCCTGTACAGGCACGCTGATTCGTTCTGCGAGCAAACTCGGTCATGTACATATTGCAGATTGTAAATTTTTCGATTGCGTTGTAAATGCACGTGGATCAGCCTGCATCGAATTGGATCGGGATTGCAGTGTAATCTCCGGGAAAATCAACAAAATGGAAAACTGCACATTTGAGAACTGCCGCGCCGAAAAAGGCAATTTGATCAGCTACCAAAACGAGATAACACCCGGCTATGTTGCGGTTATTTCCAACTGCCGCTTCAATGGTTGTTCTATCGGTGAAAATGGAAATCTTATTGGTCAAAAGGTTAGTACAAGAAATTTCTATGGTAAAGCACAGAACTATCAGATATATACATTTTATCGTGAACGCGCAAAATTCATTCTGACGAATTGTAGCATTGACAGTGATACAGTTCTGGACAACACGCCAAAAACACAGTATGACACATACGACAAAGCAAAATGCGCGGCACGAAGAGGGCTGCTTAAAGAAAAAATCGAGTCCGAATCTGCCCATACACCAAAAAAGATTTTAAGGTGGACAATTGGTGTCCACTCGGCATGATATGCTTTAAGTACAAACAAACCAAACAGCGCAAAACGGAGGCAAATTGTGATGGACTACAATGAAAAGCAGAACGCAGGAAACGCATCGACTTCCGGAATGAAAACGGAAGAGTATGTGGCAGAAAATAGCGATGCTATTTTGGAACGAGTAAAAGAGTATTGTCGAGAACGTATGACGGAGGCGGTCTACGACTTCTACATCAAAGACCTCAAAGTAACTGGCGTGACCAGATACATGACAATTACCCTGGTAGTCCGCAGTAAATTTACCTTAGCAGTCGTGTCTGACCGCTATGGGAAAATGCTGGAAGAAGCATTCGAGGCAGTGCTTGGCACCGCCGTTCACCTTCAGTTTGAGACTGCACTTGAAGCAGAAGGCAAAAATGAAAGGTCCTGATTTTCAGTTTGGCATACCATAACCTTAAAGCCCCGCGGTCGTTTGACGCGGGGTTCTATCAGCGGAGGTAATCTATTGTGTTTGACGCAGTGGCTATCGCCTACATTATTATGGTGCTGCTGATTCTGTCGGGAGCATGGCTGCACTGTAAGGATTTGACCGCATCGCTCCGATTTACTGCGTACGTTATTGTGACAGCGCTTGTGATTATCATTGTGTTGTGTGTAATGTTTGGCATTATGGCTTTTATCACCTGCACTGTGCATGAATACAATTTTATAGATGTGTTAAGAAGATGTTCTGTATAAAACAGACAAAAAAGTGTGGCGTTTATAGTCATGATGTGTTATACTACATCTAGTAACAATCTGTCGAATTATGGGTGATGAAATGTCAAAGAGCAATCGCGTTCTTGACCTGTATCAGGCGCTACAAAATGGGCAGGTCATAAACAAAAAAGCCGTGGCAGAAGCCTACGGCGTAAATGAAAAATCCATCCAGCGTGATCTGGACAGCATCCGGGATTTCCTTTCCGAGCAGACGACCCGGCAGGGGCTGATTCAGAGCGTGGAATTTGACCGCGCCGCCAATGGGTATCGGCTGGTGACGGAGGAAATGATCCACATCAGCGAGGGCGAAATGCTGGCAATCTGCAAAATTTTGCTGGAGAGCCGCGCATTTGACAAGACTGAACTGGAATCGCTGGTGAACAAGGTGATGAACCACTGTGTTTCGCCCAAAAAAGTAAAATCCATCGAGCCGTTTATCTCCAACGAGTTGTTCAATTACCGTGAGCCTGCACATCGCCCACCGAATATGTCGGTGCTGTGGCAGGCGGCGCAGGCAATTCAGACACAGAATATGCTGGAGATTACCTATCTGCGCAAGGATGATACCGAGGTCAAGCGCAAGATCGAACCCGTTGGACTGCTGTTCTCGGAATACTATTTTTACATTATGGCGTTCATCGCAGACAAGGCAAAACGGGAAGCATTTGAAAAGCCAAACGATGCCTACCCCACCGTATATCGGCTTGACCGCATCCAATCAGCTGTCGTGTTGGATGAAAAATTTGATATTCCCTACAAGGACCGCTTCAAAGAGGGCGAATACAAGAACCGCAACATTTTTATGTATGGCGGTGTACCGCAGACCGTAGAGTTTACCTATTCCGGTCCGGCAATAGAATCGGTGCTTGACAAGCTGCCTACTGCGGAGGTCAGCCAGAACGAGGATGGCAGCTACACGGTAAAAGCAGAAACCTTTGGCAAGGGAATCTTGATGTGGCTGCTAAGCCAAGGCAGTTATGTAAATGTCATTGGGCCACAAGGACTTCGTGAAAAATGGCTAAAAGAAATTCAAATGATGCACCAGATTTAAATGAAATTTGATGTAGCTTTGAAATATAGTCAAGAAAGGACACTATCATGGAAAAAGTACCATTTGATGTTGCTGTTTTGGCACCAATGAGTAGCGGAAAATCTACGTTGCTTAATGCACTTCTTCGCACCAGTTTACTTCCGACTTCAAACGAAGCGACTACAGCAAAAGTGACGACCATTACGGATTGCGATGGTACGGACGGATTCACTGTACAATGCCGTAACGAGGCAGGAATAATCATCCATGAAAAGTGCGCTGCAACCCCAGAGCTGATTGATGCATACAACTCCGAAGATGAGGTGTTCTACATTGATATTGCGGGGGATATTCCCGCAATTGCTGGAAGTGAAGCAAGGTTACAGTTTATTGATACCCCCGGTCCCAATAATTCTTCAACGAAAAAGCATCGGGAAATCATGCAAAAGGTTTTACTTAGTAAAACAACTGCACTAATCCTTTTTGTATTAGATGCGACAAAACCGCAGGTTGACGATGAAGCGTTTCTTCTTCAAGAAATTGCTGACACCATAAAAGGGAAAGGGCATCAAAAGCGGCATATTTTGTATGTTGCAAATAAAGTGGATAATCTTGATGAGGAGAATGGCGAAACAATTCCGAAGCTCAAGAAAAATATGCGAAACTATTTAAAGCGTCTGTCGTTGCCGACAAATCCAATTATTCCTGTGCAAGCGAGAGCCGCTGTTCTGTATAATAAGCAGTCTGCCGGAGAAGCTCTTTCCCCTAAGGAAAAGTTGTATCTGGAAGCAGCTTCCTGCGACCGTGATCTTTCGAATTATGCAGATTTGACACAAGATAGTCGCGATTTGTTGGAAGAATTACGGTTAGAGGCCGACATGGCAACCGAGCATATGATAATCAGCGGCATTACAGGTCTGGAATTAACGATTGGTGAATATTGCCGTGAACGCATTGAGCGTGAACAGAGACGTGCTATAAGGCAGCGAAGAAGAAACAAATAAATGTGTGATAATCTTCCCCAACACATAAAGATGCGGAGTTTCAATAAAAAACTGTGTACGATAATTATAAAGGAGCGATCTATTTATGAAACTTGAAATCGGCTATAATCCTTATAAACAAGAAAGCACATTCAAGTTGGATGGAGAACCAGTTCAAAGCAGAGAGCGCTGGGTCGAGTATACCCAAAACAAGCGCCTGCAATCATGGTTCTTTCCTACGGATGGTTGGAAAGGTCTCGCACCGGAGCTGGAAGATGCCTTGAACTGCGAGAAAGTCGACATTTACTTTACAGGCCGCGAAATCGACTTTACCGATCTGAAAGAGTATTTTGCCCAGTATGCAGAAAAGCCGCACGAGACTGAATTTGAAGTTCATAGACCAGAGCACTTTGCAAAAAGTGATAAAAATTTGCGCCAGTCGTTGGACGCGCTTGTTGATAGTCTCTATGCCCCGGATGCGCCTATCAACGACTGGAAAAGTCCTGCTTTAAGGGAAGCGTATAATGCAGATATGGATGCGACTTTCAAGATGGCTGTCATGGCACCTATGAGCAGCGGAAAATCCACCTTGATTAACGCTCTGTTAGGACAGCCTCTGCTGCCGGCAGGGAACGAAGGCACTACAGCAAAAATCGCTCGCATTCATGACTGTGATGACCAAGCCGCATTTACTGTGCAGGCATCGGATGAGTACGATGAAGCACTTGGCCCTGTACAACCAGCAGAAAAAGAGCTTCTGAAAGAGCTGAACAATGATAAAAATGTGCATTATCTGGATTTGTATGGGGATATTCCCGGCGTTTCCGGACAGAATTTTCACTTGTGCATTGAAGACACGCCAGGTCCCGACAATTCCGCAACAACAGTACACAGTGCTATCACAGAATCGGTTATTAAAGACCGAAAGAATCGTCCCCTGATTATTTATGTGCTGGATGCCACGAAACCGGAAATTAAATCCGACTGTGCACTTCTGGATAGTATTGCTGCCGAAATCGAGGCACAAGGAAAAGAAGCTCAGGATCGCTTTATTTTTGTCATGAATAAAGCAGATGAACTGAATGAAAATGAGGATGCCAAAGCTATTGTACAGAAGAGACAAAGATACCTTGCCGAACGCGGCATCGTTTCTACGCAAATTATACCGCTGTCTGCCAGTGGTGCATTGATGCTTAGGGAGCAAGAACGGGGCATCGAGTTACCAAAAAGGAGTAAACTTGCCTTAGCCAAAATTCTCTGTGATGATTTTTCTGAGGCTGCAATTCTTACCCCGTCCTGCCGCAAACAACTGAATGAAATCCGGCAGCAAGCAGAGCAGCAGCTTACTACTCAGCATGATGATGCAGCTAAAGATAAGGCACAGCTGACGCTGAATTTGATTCAAACCGGCATTATCGGTCTGGAACTGACCATCAACGAATATCTGGGCAAATATGCGTATCCTTATAAAATTGCATTGGCTACGCGCAACTTCCGTGCGCAACTGCAAGAAAGCTCTGCAAGGGCAGCACTGACGGATCGTATCGGTAAAGATGAAAATGCGCTGAAAAAGATGCAGAACGAGCTGGAAGCCACTGAGCAAAAGCACAAAAATATGCAAGGGCTTTACACAGAGCTTGAAAATAAAACAGAAGAGATAAAATTTGATAACCAAATCTTCGAGGATTCCCAGCGGCAGTTCAACCGAGAACTGGATGCTTTGGTAAACCAAATTAGGAACAGTGCTTCTTCTCTCAGCGGCAGTTCTGAAGGTAACCGTAAAATGATTTTCCATGAAATCGGGAAAAAGCGGGATGAAATGCTCCAAAAGATCAAATCCATTTGTCTCTCTGATGTGGAAAAACGCATGGAGGATGATTTTAAATCGCTTCTGATTACATACGAAGCCTCTATGCGGGAAATTGAGGATGATCTGAGTATTACCGGCTTTGATATTGGCAAAACTGCATCGTTGCGCGACATTCATAATAAAATTGATGATATGAAGTTGGGAAGCTTCGAGTACAGTGAACAGAAGTACGGCTTAAGTCATTGCGAATCCTATACGGTAAAAGAGAAAAACCCGGAGCGTGAGGGTTTCCTTGGCTTCTTTAAATTTTGGATACCGTGGGAGATTACGAGAACCGAAACCAAAGTTGTGGACGATGGCGTGAACATTAGCGCTATGCAGTTTGAAATTACGGATACAACCCACAAAATTTTCGAAGATATAAAACAGATGCTTGAAAAAGCCGCAAGCGCAGAATATGCACGTCAGAAAAAAGCCTGCCAGAGTATTCTGAAACAGTATAATGCTGCCATCAGTAAAGTTATTGCACAGTTGAAGCAGCAGCAACAAGATGTTGCGGACAAAAATGTTGATTTAACTCAAAACAAGAAAAATTTGAACTGGTTGGACCAGAAACTTTCCGAATTGAACGCAATTCTTGATATGAAAGGATGAGATGCAATGAGCTATAATTCTTTTAAAGAGACAGATCGCATTGACGAAGCCTTAGCACGCAATGATATGGTTGGCGTGCGCGAATTGTTGTGCGTGGCCTGCAAGGTCGATAAGACTTTCCAGATGTTCAGAGACGGATGTGATTATGTCACAAAGGAGAAGGGGCGTGCAGATTTATGGGAAGACAAGCTTGACGAAACGCGAAAAACATACGGGAAACGAGTGGATGAACAGGCAAAGCTTTCGGATGCTGATTACTCTGATGCAGTGTTTGATTTAAGCCGTAACTTTTGTGAAGGCCGTGCCAAAGATGTGGAAAAGCTTTCCAACTATTTGTATGGGAAAGATAAAAAGAATAAATCTGTTGAAAGTACCGCATCAAAGAAAGCTGCCAGTGAAAACCCTCCTCTGCCGGCACAGGAAAAGAGGAAACGCCTGTTGCCGGCAATCATAGCAATCGTAGCACTGGTAGTAGTTATAGGGGCCTTGGGTCTTATGCTTCGAAAGCTTCAATAAATGGAGCATCAGATAAAGACAATAAACTAACCAATAATGAGCGGATGCGTGTACGCAACAAAGTGCTAATAGAGAAAAAGAAGTTCTATGGAGACGAATTGAGACCAAAGGTTGCAAATGATCCAGAATTTATGGAAGAACTCCGTATGATTGCGCATAACTTCATGGGCAGCGATGTGGAAAAGGATAAAAAATGGGGAAACGATTTAATTAACTATTTGGATAGTATGGAGCAAAAATTCAAAGTGAAGTGCAAAAAGGTCTATCAGAAGACAAAGGAGATGCGCAAGTAATGGACGAAATAGTTGTTTCTCCGAACAATGAGCTGTACGACCCGCGGACAAAAGCGGAACAGCAAACAGCATTTGATCAGGCACTGAAAATCGTCACGCGGAATTATGTTTCCGAACTTAAAGACTGTAAAATTATTCCTATTCCTGCCACCCTCGATAAGCAGAATTTAAGCCGATACTCCCGCTTTTACCGCCTTGACCGCTTTGTCTATGGTCAAAAAGAGGATTTCCTAAAAAAGGCCATCACCGTGATGTACACCGCGCACGCGATGGATGCCGGTATCGGCGTATACATTACCAGTGATGGTACAGAAACGCAATATTATCTTGGTGTTATAACGGATGGTGTTGGTACCGCGGACAAGGGCCGTGCAATAAAAGACGCATTCTGTGGCAGCTTTCCGGGCAGCACGTTGTCCGGCATGAAAAACGAAGCGCTGGACGAAATGATGCAAACTTCCCTGTACGGTCAGGAAAAGTCGGTATCTGCAATATCGGGCATCCCCAGTGTTCGGGATTCGGAAAATTTCTCTATTGAGAATTTTGTACAGGGAATTGAAAACATGGCAGATGCACTGCACGGATGCCGGTACAGCCTTGTGATACAGGCTACACCTGTTGCCACGCAGGAACTAAATTCTCTTCGTGCAAATTATCAGGCAATAGATACAGAACTGTCACCCTATGAAAAAACCACTTTTACATACAATAATTCTGACTCTATTGGTATCAGTCATACGGACAGCACGAGCTGGCAAAATAGCGAAACCCGCACAAGCAGCACCAGCCACAGCGAAACCACAAGTAAAACACAGAGCACAACAACAGGAACAAGTTCTTCTGTCGCAAAAGACCGCGGGCCGTTGGTTGGTCTTGCAGCGGGAGCTGTTGCTGCTGGTGCAGCAGCTCTATTTACAGGAGGTTTAGCAATCCCAGTAGCTGCTGCTGCTGGAATTGCAGCAACGGTTGGCAACATCGTAGGCGGAGCAACGCTTGGCAGTAAAACCACAGGAACTTCTGCATCTACTACCACAGGTGAAACATCTACTACAGGTGACACTTATGGCGAAAGCAGTGGAAAGACGTATTCCAACGGCGGAGGAAGCCAAGACGGTAAAACGAGTACCTATACAAACGGCCAAAGCAAGCAATTCACCTTGGAAAGCAAACGTATCGCAGATACACGCAAAAAGATTGATGAAAACATCAAGCGTTTGGATGAATGTGCAAACTATGGCACCTTTGAATGTGCTGCCTATGTAACTGCCGATAGCTATGCCGTGAGCCAGCGGGTTGCAGCACTATACAGTGCCTTGATGCGCGGTGAAAAGTCTGCCGTTCAGGCTACACAGGTCAATACATGGCAGGGATCTGATGCTCAGAAGCTGATGCCTTACATTGCTCATTTTGCACACCCACAGTTCGCATATCCACTGAATGAAATGACTGCAACGGTTTCTCCTGCTCTGTTGATCAGCGGTAAGGAGCTGGCGTTGGAGATTGGGCTTCCGAAGAAATCTTTCCCCGGCGTTACGGTTATCCATCATGCAGAATTCGGATGCAACCCGCCTCAAGCGGAAGAATCTTGTGCTTTGGGTCAGCTTTATCGTATGGGCGAGGTGTCACAAAACACACCTGTACTGCTCAACAGAAACAGCCTGACCTCCCATACCTTTATCACCGGCTCTACCGGTGCCGGTAAATCCAACACGATCTACCATATGCTTGACGAGTTGACGCGCGATGGCAGTGTGAAATTCATGGTAATTGAACCTGCCAAGGGCGAGTACAAGGATGTGTTTGGCGGCAGAAGCGATGTACAGGTGTATAGCACAAACCCGCGCAAGGCAAAGCTGCTGCGCATCAATCCGTTTGCGTTCCCGGTGGATGAAATCAGCGTACAGGAACACTTAGACCGTCTGGTTGAAATCTTCAATGTCTGTTGGCCGATGTATGCTGCCATGCCCGCCATTCTGAAAGATGCCTGCGAACGTGCATATGCGGCGGCAGGCTGGGATATTGCTGCCAGTATCAACTGGAAACAGGAAAACAGTTTCCCGTGCTTCGCTGACGTGCTGGAGCAGATTAAGAAAGTTCTTGAGGAATCTGCCTATTCAGCTGACAACAAGAGTGATTACACCGGTGCGCTTGTTACCCGTATACGCTCTCTTACAACAGGCATTTATGGACAGGTCTTTACCAATGATAGCGAGGCAGCTTTGTTTGGAGAAAAACTCTTTGATGAAAATGTTATTGTGGATTTGAGCAGAGTTGGCTCTACGGAAACCAAATCTCTTATTATGGGCTTACTTGTTATGCAGATGCAGGAATACCGTATGGCATCCGCAAAAGAGGCAAACAGCGCTTTGAAGCACATTACAGTGCTTGAAGAAGCACATAACATTTTGAAGCGTACCTCCACCGAGCAGAGCGCGGAAAGTGCCAATCTGGCTGGCAAATCTGTGGAAATGCTCAGTAATGCGATTGCCGAAATGCGTACTTACGGCGAAGGTTTTATCATTGCAGATCAGGCTCCCGGTCTGTTGGATATGGCTGCCATTCGCAATACAAATACCAAAATCATTATGCGTTTGCCGGATGAAGAAGATCGGAAACTTGTCGGCAAAGCCGCGGGGTTGAACGACGACCAGATCGTTGAACTCAGCAAATTACCTACCGGTGTAACTGCCGTCTATCAGAACGACTGGATCGAGCCTGTCCTGTGCAAGATCCCTCGTTTTGAAAATGCACAGCCATTGAAATACACACCGGAAGCACGCGGGCGTCTTTCGACTACACTGAGCAAGTACTTTACTGCGGTTTCCCGACAGGAGAGACCGGACAGTTTGAGCGGCGAAGAGATTGATACGATCCGCCGTTGGAGTCGAACTATATCTTCGAGTGAGGATACCATTAGATTGGTGGAGCGCGGCCTACAGGGTAGTTTGGACAAAGAAAATGTTGGCGTTCTCTGCTATAACCTGTTAGACGGTGGTATGCTCTGTGAGTCGGTTGTACGCACCGATGCTGTACATTTGCAGGATGTGATTCCCACATATCTTGTTAAGCGCTTTGGATTTGATGAAACGCTCGCAGGGGCGCTATGCAATTTGATTCTGATGGCTGCTGCGCATAACTATCCAGAACAGCGGCTGGAGATTGAGCAAAAGGTTGAACTATTGAAGCTTGGAGGTGCGGTACAGTGAGCTTTCCAGGTATGAATTTCAAAGAAATTGCTGACGTTGTGAAGAAAACATTTGAATTTCCAAAGGAATTGAAATCCAAACCGATGTTTGATAAAGAGTTACCGGTTAAAGTGAATGAAACGGAATCCGAAAAAGTAGAGGATACTTATTTTAGCACATATGAAGAGCGATTGAGGCAGGTGCCTAGAGGCGATGATGAAAGAGGACACTGGGATGGTGTTCGCGGGGAATCCATGTTCATACCAAGCGATGAGGGAATAAAATCCTTGCTTGGAGGCTATATGAAAGATGGTGTCAGTTATCAGAACGCTATTCCGGATTTTTCATTCTGTTCGGCTTGTAGCGTAAAAATTGATAACATGACAGACTCTAGATCCTCAAATTTTCCGCAGTGTGATGTTTCATGTGCTCAGAAATGGAATGACTGTAAATTTGATGGACGTAATGATTGGACCGCGCGTGATGTTAAAAATTGGCGAAAGTCCAATGGCTATTCATGGCATGAGCGAAATGATATGACTACCTGTGATCTGGTTCCTACAAAGGTAAATGATTGCTTTGGGCATTTGGGTGGTGTCTCTGAATGCAGAAAACGGGGTTCTATGCAAATCAACGGAGGTGATTTTGATGAATAATTGTCAACTTACTTTTTGGGGACGTACCCTCACTTTGAATATTGAATATGATTGCTTTGAAGGCGAAGATATAACACTGTCACAAAAAACAGCTTATGATGAGTTTTATCGTTCTGCAGATAAGGTACTTAATGAGAGCAAGCACATCGTAGAAAATTATTGCTTACAAAATGATAAGGAAAAGATTGGTCAGAACTCCATAGATAATATCTTCAAGTATGTTATGCCAAAAACAATCTATATTGAGCGTTCCTCGAAACATGTGGTAGCAGTTCTTTGTGCCTATCGTTTTAATCCAGAGGAGGGATTAGCCATTGTATTTGAGGATTGCAAATTCAAAGAAATAGGCACCGAAAATATCATTCTTTGAAGCAATCACGAGAGTTTCTGTAGAAAACGTTATATTCTATATACAGTATCCAGAACTGGAAGAAAAAGCGGATAATTCAGATGACAAAGTAAAATCAGAAGTGCCTGATATGGAAGCCGATGGCTACATATCAGGCATTTTACTTTTTTCAAAAAATTTTAAAAACCATGCGAAAATTTCCGGAAACTTGTTCTCTTATACTATAGGAGGATTAAAACGCTTTGATTTCGTGTATGATACCTGCTGTACAATGTTTGTTCCGCCAGAATGGTATTATCTAATACCCATATTGCGAACTCTTTTTCTTTGAAAAAGTAGATTGTCTGTATTTTGACCACCATTTGACCACTACTGTGCAGTTGCTCTTCAAAACACCGAAAAAGCCCGTTGTGATAACCAACAACGGGCTTTTTCGACACTTTACGATCGCTGTGCAAAGCCGACAAAATTCACGTTTTAACGCCAGTCTATACTGCCATGTCGTAGTTCTCCGACCCGGAAGGCCAGAGGTTCGAATCCTCCCGGTCGCACCA